>OHEG01000498.1_pt1 | contig 18680 bp, 14 predicted proteins | sample 1567181 | NCBI WGS metagenome assembly OHEG01 (sample SAMEA3879534, study PRJEB24766) | human gut metagenome | biome: human-associated habitat; feature: feces | place: USA | collected 1985/1987 | reverse complement strand
CATTGTTTATTCCTTTCTGTTTTATCTCCATATTCTTTCTTTGTTCTATTCTATTCAAGAACCACCGCATTGTGGACGGCCTCCTTTGCATCCTTGCCCCAGGAAAACAGTGTTCACAAAATATAATCTGTATTTAATTATTTAAACTGAGCCAGACGTTCCTCTACCTGAGCCATCATCTGCTCATACTTTGCAAGCTTATCCTTTTCCTCCTGAACCTTTTCAGGCTTTGCATTGTTTAAGAATTTCTCATTTGAGAGCATGCCCCTTGAGCGCGCAAGCTCCTTTGTGAGCTTATCCTTTTCTTTATTGAGTCTTTCCTTTTCCTTCTCGAAATCAACAAGGTCCTCAAGCGGCAGGTATGCAACCGCATCAGGTATCACTACTGATACAGCGTCATCTCCAATACCGGCCTTGCCCTGCTGTACTGCAATCTCGCTGGTAAATGCAAGATTTACATATACCTCCTTGTTGTCCTCGAATACCTTTCTGACTGCCTCATCATCACTTGTGATGAATAGCTTTGCCTTTCTTGAAGGTGGAACATCCATCTGTGTACGGACATTTCTGATACCCTTTACGAGATCCTTGCAGTGCTCGATTGCGGCTTCTTCTGCCGGGAAATTCCACTCTTCCTTGTACTCAGGCCATTTAGAGAGCATGATAGTCTCCTCGTCTGACTGAAGTGTGCAGAAGATTTCCTCTGTGATAAACGGCATATATGGATGAAGGAGCTTCAGTGCATTTACAAGTACTGTCTTAAGTGTCCAGAGTGCTGCATTTGCTGACTCTGGATTTTCATCCTTCTTGTAGGTACGAACCTTTGCAATCTCGATATACCAGTCACAGAACTCATCCCAGATGAAGTCGTATACCTTTTGTACTGCGATTCCAAGCTCGAACTTGTCCATGTTTTCTGTGGCATCTTTTGCGAGAGTATTTACCCTTGAAAGAATCCACTTGTCTGCTGCATGAAGTTCATCAAGCTTTGGTTCTCTAAGCTCTACACCTTCAAGGTTCATCATGATAAATCTTGATGCATTCCATACCTTGTTGGCGAAGTTTCTTGAAGCCTCAACTCTCTCCCAGTAGAAACGCATATCATTTCCCGGTGCATTTCCTGTGATAAGTGTCAGACGAAGTGCATCTGCACCATACTTGTCGATAACCTCAAGCGGATCAATTCCGTTTCCGAGTGATTTACTCATCTTGCGGCCCTGAGAATCTCTTACGAGTCCATGGAAAAGCACTGTGTGGAATGGTGCCTTGCCCATCTGCTCATAGCCTGAGAAAATCATTCTGATTACCCAGAAGAAAATGATATCGTAGCCTGTTACGAGCACATCGTTTGGATAGAAATAGTCAAGATCCTCTGTCTTTTCAGGCCAGCCGAGTGTTGAGAATGGCCAGAGCGCTGATGAGAACCATGTATCAAGTGTATCAGGATCCTGTGTCCAGTGCTCCTTGCCACACTTAGGACATTTGCCAGGCTTTTCTATTGAAACTACCATCTCTCCACAGTCATCACAGTACCATGCAGGTATTCTGTGTCCCCACCAGAGCTGACGGCTGATGCACCAGTCGCGGATATTGTCTGTCCAGTTGAAGTATGTCTTGTCCATTCTTGAAGGAAGGAGCTTGATTTCTCCGTTCTTTACTCCCTCAACTGCAGGCTTGATCATCTCGTCCATCTTGACGAACCACTGCTGCTTGATCATTGGCTCAACTGTTGTGTGACAGCGGTCATGCACACCTACATTGTGTGAATGTGGTACAACCTTTACTAAAAGGCCCTGCTCCTTAAGGTCCTCAACCAGTGCCTTTCTACACTCGTATCTGTCCATTCCGGCATATTTTCCGGCCTTTTCATTCATTGTGGCATCATCATTGATTACAACGATTTCCTCTAAGCTGTGGCGTTTTCCTACCTCGAAATCGTTAGGGTCGTGTGCAGGTGTAATCTTTACACAGCCTGTTCCAAATTCTTTATCTACATATGAATCTGCGATTACAGGAATCTCTCTGTCTGTGCATGGAAGCTTCAAGGTCTTTCCGATGATATCCTGATAACGCTCATCATCAGGGTTTACAGCTACGGCTGTATCTCCGAAAAGTGTCTCAGGACGTGTTGTTGCTATCTCTACGAATCTGCCTTCCTCGCCAACTACAGGATAGTTAATGTGCCAGAAGAAGCCGTCCTGCTCCTCATGCTCTACCTCTGCATCTGAAATAGATGTCTTACATACCGGACACCAGTTTACGATTCTTGAGCCCTTATAAATCCAGCCCTTCTTATAAAGCTTTGTAAATACCTCCTGTACTGCGTGTGAGCATCCCTCATCCATGGTAAATCTCTCACGCTGCCAGTCTGCTGATGATCCGAGCTTACGAAGCTGCTTTACGATACGTCCGCCGTACTCTTTTCTCCAGTCCCAGCATTTCTCGAGGAACTCTTCTCTTGTAAGGTCTGCCTTGTTGATTCCCTGCTCCTTAAGTGCCTGGATGACCTTTACCTCTGTTGCGATGGATGCGTGGTCTGTTCCCGGCTGCCAGAGTGCATTGTAGCCCTGCATTCTCTTGTATCTGATAAGGATATCCTGCATGGTGTTGTCAAGGGCATGTCCCATGTGCAGCTGTCCTGTGATGTTTGGTGGTGGCATCACGATTGTGAATGGTTTTTTGCTGCGGTCTACCTCAGCATGGAAGTAGCCATTGTCTTCCCACTTTTTGTAAAGACGGTCCTCGATGTCCTTTGGATCGTAGGTTTTGTTTAGTTCTTTGCTCATGTTTTCCTCCTTTTATATGAATGACGCAAAAGCTTTGGGGGCTTTGTTGTGTCAGGTCGCGCATTATGTATGGAATTATGTTCATGATTACGCTGCCAAGACACTGTAAAAATTATGATTAGGGATTGCTTAGACCATGACGCAACCGGCTTTTAGCGCCGTCCATGGCGCTAACGCCTCGCCCGCACGTCCATGTGCGTGCGTTGCTGGGCTGTGTACATAATTTTAACAGTCTCTAGGCAGCTCCATAAATCACATAATTCCATACATAATGCGCGGCCTGATAATTCAGGCTGTGAGCTTTTGCTGTTCTTCTTTTCATCTGGCGACCGATTAGATTGCATGCGCAATCTGCCGGTCTTACAGTTTTAGTACATGCCATGACGAAAATAGCATAGTAGCAAATAAATTTGCGCTATATGTGCACATCTCAGTCTACAAAAAACGCCCCTCCGGTCTACGACCGGAAGGGCGAATAAGCGCTGTACCACCTTCGTTTACATCAGAGCGACATATACACTAAAATATATGACATATACGCTCGAATGCCTCTTGTCCTGTAACGTGGACGAATCGAAAGAACTTATGTCAAATCTCGTTATATATAGATTTAACTTTCTGGGTTCTTCGGCTCAAAAGCTACCTTCCATGATTTCTGTCTTAAGCATCTTTCAGCCTGCCCAAAATGTATCACCATCTTACGGACCGGATGCTCTCTCTGAAAGCTTTCGTCATGTACTCCTCTTTCTTATGCCTTTAAATATTTGCCTGTTTCTTTCTACAATATTAAAGTGCATTGGGTGATTTGTCAATATGATTTTTCAATCATCATAATGACCTTTACATGAAACAATATAAATTATCTCATCTTTTTCATAATAAACAATTCGATTAGTGTCATCAATGCGTCTGCTCCACATACCACTAAGATTTTCCTTTAATGGTTCCGGTTTACCTATACCCTCAAACGTACTTCGCTGAATATCCTTGATAAGTCCATTAATTCTTTTCAGTGTTTTCTTATCCTGCGTCTGCCAGTATAAATAATCGCTCCATGCCCTATCTTCCCATAGTAACCTCATTAGTCCTCCTCTATCAAATCATGCTCTGCGAAGTGAGCTTTGCCATCCTTAATATCGCGCACGATATTTTCCAAATAACGGATATTGCTATCAGAATAAAACGGATCTACCGATACCTCAAAAGGAATACGCTTTTCTCTGCCTACTTTTTTTGCAAAAACGGTGAACGCTGCACTCATGGAAAGACCTAATTCCGAACACACCTGTTCCATGCTTTTTTTTACATCTGCATCCAATTTAAAATTAACATTAACTGACTGTGACATATACAACACTCCTTTCTTGCTTATAGTATATGCAACAGCAAAGAAAATATCAATAAGATTTCTTTATTTTTTCTTTACTTATATTCAACATTCTTAGTTGCGACTATATCCACACCGGTTGCTGCAACATCGCTTAGCAGTACATCACCTATATGCACCGGTGCCTCTACCGTGATTTGGTTGATACACTCCATCACATCCATTATCTTTTCCTTTGGAATATCCTGTGCCGTCTTTACGGATACCATCGGTATTGTGCCATTTTTCACACAGACTGTACTTGTCACAATTCGTGTCGGATGTGTCACTTCCTTTGCTCCGTAGTCTGCTCCGCGCTTGCAGGTATTTCCGGTTACTGTGACATTTTCTCCATCTATTGTCACCTTAAGGGCACAGCCCAGAGGGCAGCCTATACATGTCAAATTTCTTTCTTCCATGATACTATGCCTCCTCAATCTTTATCGTAATTGTGCGGGGATTGTCTGTTTCGATGAGCTCCTTCTTCTTAAGCACTACCTGCTCCATCTCACCCGGTGCCATAACAGGACGCTTACGGTGCTGCAGCTGTTTATCATCCAGATATACTGCAATATAGCAATTCTTATACACGGCTCCCACTCGAAACCTTACCGTCACAGTATCATCCATTTGTGCAGTATTTATAGTGCTTGGGACAGTATATCGTACTCCGCCTGTAGCGGTTATCGATATTTCTTTGCCATCGCAACTCTTATCACCGCCATTTTTTACATACTCTGCGGCATGGCGGCCTGCTGCTGTCGCTTCCTCTGACACGTAATCCACGAGGTCGTGCACATGAAGCACATTTCCGCAGGCAAATACACCGGGCACATTTGTCTCAAGGCTTTCGTTTACGACCGGTCCGCTTGTTACCGGATTGAGCTCTACACCTGCTGTTTTTGAAATCTCATTTTCCGGAATGAGTCCGCATGAGAGTAAAAGCGTGTCGCACTCGTAAAACTCCTCTGTTCCCTCAATAGGCTTGTTATGCTCGTCCACCTGCGCGAGAGTGATGCCCTCCACACGCTCCCTGCCCTTTATATCAACCACTGTGTGGCTGAGCTTAAGCGGAATTCCAAAATCATCCAGGCACTGCACGATATTACGCTTCAAGCCTCCTGAATACGGCATGAGCTCTGCGACTACCTGCACAGTGGCACCCTCCAAGGTCATTCTTCTTGCCATGATAAGACCGATATCTCCTGAGCCGAGTATTACTACCTTTCGTCCCGGCATGTAGCCCTCTATATTCACCAGTCTCTGAGCTGTGCCCGCCGAGAAAATTCCTGCCGGTCTGTAGCCGGGTATGTTAAGAGCACCTCTTGCTCTCTCCCTGCAGCCCATCGCAAGTATTACGGTCTTTGCAGCGATATGGAAAAGTCCGTCTGTGCAGTTCATAGCTGTAACTATTTTATCGTTTGCCTCATCTTTTATCTTTACATCATGCCTGTCATCTGCCCCGTTTTCGAACTCGCCACCGGTTGAGATGTCCATGACCATCGTATTGAGCCTGTACTCTATGCCAAGCTCTTTGACCTCCTTGATAAATCTGCCGGCATATTCAGGGCCTGTGAGTTCCTCCTTAAAGGTGTGCAGGCCAAAGCCGTTGTGTATACATTGATTTAAGATACCGCCAAGCTCACAGTCTCTTTCCAGTATAAGTATTTTATCTATTTTATTTTTCTTAGCGGAAGCTGCTGCCGCAAGACCTGCCGGGCCTCCTCCTACTATCACAATATCGTAAAATTCCATATTGTCCCCCTATGTTAAGCTGATATTAATTCAATATCAATCTATCGTCACCTGTCTCTTTGAAGTAAGACAGACTATCCTCGATTCTTACTCATTCCAACAACTATCTTTGACTTTCCACCGCTTTTAGTGATGTCAAGCTGCGAAATTTTTTTCTCTCTGGCGATAATCTCCATAGTTCTCGGAGAACAAAAGCCCGCCTGACATCTGCCCATTCCGGCTCTTGTGCGTCTCTTCACACCATCAAGTGACTTTGCACCCAGCGGTCTGTTTACCGCATCCATTATCTCGCCCTCCGTAATCATCTCACAGCGGCAGATTATATTGCCATACTCAGGCTTTTCTTTTATCAGCTTTTTATACTCATCCTCTGAAAGCTTCTTTGGATTTAAAATACCTTTTCTTGTCTCGATGAAGTCCGCATTTTTAGAAGGATTAAAAAGCCCCTCAACTATTGCTGCCACTCTCTCACCGATAGCCGGCGCACTTGATAAGCCCGGTGACTCTATACCTGCGCAGTCAATAAAATACGGTGCGTCAGAAAGCTCCTCGATGATAAACTCATGTCCGTCCTCATGTGCACGGTTTCCCGCAAACGAGGTTATGACCTGACGCATAGGAAGTGACGGCACCAAACGTGTGCCGGATTTCACAACATGCTCTAAGCCTGCTCTCGTTGTATTTGTACCATCCTTGTCCTCATGGTCATCTGCTGTAGGTCCGATTAATATATTTCCGTGTACTGTCGGGGTTACAAGCACGCCCTTACCGTATTTGCCCGGAAGCTGGAAAATAGTCTTGTCAACGATACCTCCCGCAGCCCTGTCTAAAAGCTCGTACTCTCCGCGCCTTGGTGTGATATGTATTTTGTTTTCACTTACCATGTTGTGGAACACGTCAGCATATACACCGGCTGCATTTACAACGCAGCGTGCATGAATTTCTCCATTTTGAGTAATGAGAATATAGCCTGCCTGCTCCTTTTGTATCTCCTTCACCTCTGTATTAAATAAGAACTCCACACCGTTTGCTGCCGCATTCTCAGCAAATGCGATATTCATGCCAAACGGACATACAATGCCTCCTGTCGGGCAGTAAATAGCTGCCACCACCTCATCAGACAGATTCTGCTCCATCTCATGTGCTTTCTTTGAATCAAGAATTTCAAGTCCCGGCACGCCATTTGCGATTCCCTGATTGTAAAGCTCCTTAAGCCTTAGCATATCGTCATCACTAAAGCACACTATCAGTGAACCGTTTCTTCGAAACTCAAAATCAAGCTTCTTCGAAAGCTCATCCATCATCTCATTTCCACGGAGATTCATCTGTGCCATAAGTGTACCGGTCTTACAATCAATTCCGGAATGGACAATAGCACTGTTTGCCTTTGAAGTGCCACAGCACACGTCCTCCTCCTTTTCCACCACACAAATGGACAGGTTATATTTCGAAAGCTCTCTTGCACAGGCACTTCCCAATACTCCCGCTCCTATAATTACTACATCATACATGTTATTTTCTCCTACCAATTTCCATACATTGTTTAATTGCCGTATCACTAAGCTCATTTAAAACAATGCAAGCATAAGCTATTATTCATCCTTCGCCCAGTTAAATGCGCAGGCGACAGCCTTTTTCCACATTTTAAGCTTCTTTTCTCTCAAATCAGCCGCTATCTCCGGCTCAAACACACGGTCAATAGACCAGTTTCTCTTTATATCATCCATGCTTTCCCAGTAGCCCACCGCAAGCCCTGCGAGGTACGCTGCGCCCATGGCTGTTGTCTCCACGCACACAGGCCTGTTGACCGGTGCATTGCTGATATCAGCCTGCATCTGCATGAGCAGATTATTGGCACTGGCACCGCCGTCTACCTTAAGTGATGTGAGATTGATGCCCGAATCAGCCTTCATTGCCTCAAGCACATCATTTACCTGAAATGCCATTGATTCCAGAGTTGCCCTTATGACATGATACTTGTTTACACCTCTCGTAAGCCCCACAATGGTTCCTCTGGCATACTGGTCCCAGTACGGTGCTCCAAGCCCTGTAAATGCCGGCACCACGTAGCAGCCGTTTGTGTCTTTTACCTTTCTCGCCATGTATTCTGAATCTGTTGAAGAATCGATAAATTTCATCTCATCGCGTAGCCACTGGATAGAGGCTCCTGCCACAAATATTGATCCCTCCAGCGCATATACCACCTTGCCGTCTATGCCCCAGGCTATAGTGGTAACAAGTCCGTTCTTTGACGAAACAGGCATCTCACCTGTGTTCATGAGAAGGAAGCAACCGGTACCGTATGTATTTTTGGCTTCTCCTGCCCTAAAGCAGGTCTGGCCAAAAAGCGCAGCCTGCTGGTCTCCTGCCGCTCCTGCGATAGGAATCGGACCCCCGAAAAACACAGGATTCACCTCACCATATACACAGCTTGACGGCATTGGCTTTGGAAGCATGCTCTTTGGTATATCAAGCTCCTTAAGTATCTCATCATCCCACTTTAAGGTATTGATATTAAACATCATGGTTCTTGAAGCATTGGAATAATCCGTGACATGCACCTGTCCCTGAGTGAGCTTCCATATAAGCCATGTCTCGACTGTTCCAAACAAAAGCTCACCTCTTTCGGCTCTCTCCCTTGCTCCCGGCACATTGTCAAGGAGCCACTTGAGCTTAGTTGCCGAAAAATAAGCATCTATCACAAGACCTGTCTTTTTTCTGAAGGTCCCGGTAAGCCCCTTTTCCTTCAGTGAATCCGCATACTCTGCCGTGCGCCTGCACTGCCATACTATCGCGTGATAAACCGGCTCACCTGTATTTTTGTCCCATACAATTGTGGTCTCTCTCTGGTTAGTAATGCCTATCGCACATATGTCGGCTGCCGTAGCCTGAATATTAGCCATAGCCTCCTTTGCCACCTCAAGCTGTGTGGCCCAGATTTCCTCTGCATCATGCTCCACCCAGCCCGGCTTTGGAAAAAACTGCGTAAATTCCTTCTGTGCCACACTGCACATCTCGCCCTTCTCATTGAAAAGTATACATCTGTTGCTGGTCGTGCCTGCATCTAATGCCATAATATACTTTGCCATGTAAAAATCCTCCAACTCTCTATATTTCCAGCTTTTTTCCTTCTATCTTGCTACAGTTCTTCCTCTACCATGCTCTTCTCTCTGTTGAACGCATCATAGATACATGGAATTACTATAAGCGTAAGGATGGTTCCGTATACGAGACCTCCTATTATTGCGATTGCCATCGGCCTAATCATATCTGAGCCATCTCCGATACCTATCGCCGATGTAAACATTGCAAGTATGGTGGTCATCGCTGTCATCAGTATTGGACGAAGCCTTGTACGGCCTGCGTCTATGATTGCCTCATGCTTGCTCATGCCCTCTCTCCTGGCCTGATTGATGTAATCAATGAGCACGATTCCATTATTTACAATGAGGCCTGCCAGCATGATAAAGCCAAGCATTGATATGATTCCGAGCTCATTTCCCGTGATGAAAAGAGCTATAAAGCCTCCTGTAAACGCAAGAGGTATACAGAACATGATAATAAACGGTGAAAGCAATGACTGGAACTGTGCCACCATGATAAGATAGATAAATATCACTGCAAGCACAAGCATAAGTCCAAGCTGACTCATTGACTCATTTATTGTCTCATCCTCGCCCTCCATGTCTATTGAATAGCCATCAGAGATGCTAAGTTTATCAATTTTAGATTTAATTTTATTGCTTAGTAATGTTACATTATGGTTTTCATCAACCGCACCTGATACTGTAATATATCGGGTCTGAGCATCTCGATGAATGGTACTCAGTGTCTGTTCCTGCGAAATAGTGCAGATATCACTGAGCGGAATCTCCTTTTCACTGCCATCATTATCCTTATAGGTAAATGTAAGGTTTTTGATGTCGTCCACAGTCACATCAGACTGCTCTGCAGATTGTAAGTATACCTCATAGTCCTTTATGTCGGTCGTAATGGTTGTTGCGCTCTTTTGAGATGATATCTCACCGGATACGAGCTGGTATACCTGAGCCACCGTATAGCCATACTTTGCTGCTTTTTCCTTATCCACAGTTATCTTAAGCTCATTGATTGTATCTCCAAGACCGTCATCTATATCTGTCACTCCATTTGTGTCCTTAAGGATATCTGCCACATCACCTGCAAGCTTCTGCAGCTTGTCTATATCATTACCCTTAATCCTGACAGAGAGACCACTTCCGAAAAACTCTGATGAGTCCATAGCCTGTGAAGATGCTGTTACCTTGCAGTCCAGATTCTTTGTGCGTTTTTCAATTTCATCTATTACCTTATCCGATGAAACATCCGACTTCTCATCAAGCAATATATACATGCTCACACTGTCGCTTCCTGAGCTCATCAGGTTCATAGTCGAGCTGCCGCCTGCTGTAGCTCCTATTGTGTCTATTCCCTTTATATCAGAGATTTTGTCCATGACCTTATCAGACAGCTCTGTAAGCTGCTTGAAATCAAGCTTTTCGTCATCCTTTGCCTCTATGGTAAGTGAAATCTGATTTGACTCCATGTCCATATCCATAAATGTCATTCCCCTTGACATGCAAAGTGCGCCACTGCCGACTAAAAGCACTACTGCCGCAATAAATACCACCGGCTTAAATCTAAGACATGTGCCGAGCACATTTCCATACCAATCCTTAAAACGGTCAAACCATGGATGCTTTATATCCTTCGTCTTTTTGAGCATGCCTGAAGCAATTGCCGGTACAAATGTGAGTGCCACTACAAGAGATGCCATAAGAGTAAACGCTACCGTAAGTGCCAGGTCTACAAAGAGCTGTCTCGTGATTCCATCAGTAAAAATGATTGGCGCGTACACACTTACCGTGGTAAGTGTAGAGGCAAAAATGGCTCCTGCCACCTGATTTGCACCCTCAACAGCAGCCTTCTTTACCGAATATCCCTCTCCCCTTAATCTGTAGATATTCTCTATTACTACAATTGAATTATCCACCAGCATTCCTATTCCAAGCACAAGTCCCGACATTGAAATGATATTTAAGGTGATATCCGTAAAATACATAAGCACCACTGCCACAATAACCGATAGTGGTATAGATGCTGCGATAACAAGTGTCGGCTTTATATCCTTTAAGAACAAAAGCAATACGAAAATGGCAAGTATTGCTCCCACTATCATATTCTGCATCACACTTTTTACAACCATGTCGATGTATACGCCCTGGTTCATGAGCACTGTGGTGTGTAATCCGTCATTTTCCTTTTCCAGCGAATCAAGCTTGTCTAAAAGACGGTCTGTGACGTCTCCTGTAGAGTAGCCGGTCTGCTTCTCCATGGAGAGCATTATTCCGGGATTACCGTTGACTATCGCATATGTCTCATCCGAGTTGTCAGTCATCTCAACATCTGCCACATCACCGACATGAATAGGAGCTATTCCATCAAGCTTCATATCCATAAGCACAAGATTTGTTAAATCATCAATTGATTTTATCTCATCCCCCACCTGTACTATGTACTGCGTGCCATTTGAATCATTTACATAGCCTGCAGGCATATCAAAATTCTGAGCGACGAGCAGCTGCGAGAGTGAGTCAATTGTTAAAACTGCATTTAAGTTTGACTTGTCAAGTGCATCATCCTTACTCTTTTCAAGCTCCTTCTTTGAGCTGTCAAGAGATTCCGCTGCTGTTGCAAGCTGTGCCGACTGCTGTCCTATGCTTATCGAGCTGATGGCTGCCTGACTGTTTAGATTATCATAGGCATCTAAAAGTGCTGTCTCTCCTTGTGCTATCTGGTCAAGCCCGCTTTGGCACTGCTCTATACCTGTATTCACCTGAATGAGAGTCTGTGCTATCGCTGACGCTGCCGCAGGCAGATCATCTGCTGTGTTTACGGTGATTCCAAGCGCCGAGAGACCTGAAAACTGTGTTGCAATCTGCTTATTAACCTGCTCAAGCTGCGCTTTGAGTGCTGTGCCCGCTTCACCCGGTGCATTTGCGCCCTCTTTGAGTGACGGAATTGTCTTTGTATATGTATCACTATTCATGAAGTCTGAAAGAGCTGACTGAATTGTTTCAAGCTGGCTCTTCTGCTCATTTAAGCTTGCAAGAGTACTCTCCAGCTGAGTTTTCTGCTCTGCAAGCTTTGCCTTTTGCTCCTTTAGCGTATCCACTCCCGCGCTCATCTGATCCGCTGCAGATGTGATTGCGTTTTGTCCGCTCTCTATCTTTGCGCTTGCATCATCCATCTGACTTTTTGCATCGTCAAATTTCTTTGAAACGGCATTATTTATTTTCTCATTGAGCGCATCTATCTTGGCCTGATTCATCGTGACCTGTATCTGCTCGGTGAGCTCACCTGTTGCAGTCACTGATGCGACTCCCTCTGTACTCTCAATTGCAGGCTTAAGTGTGTTTTCCACAAAGTCGGTGATTTCCGACTTGCTTTTCCCATCCATATCCACAGCAGTCATCATGATTGGAAGCATGTCCGGATTTATCTTCATAATGGTCGGAGTACCCACTCCATCCTTCCAGCCAGCCTTGACCTGATCTATTTTCTGCTGCATCTCTATCACTACAGAATCCATGTTGGCATTCTGCTCATACTCGCATGTCACCAGCGAATAGCTGTTATATGACATTGAGCTTACGTTTTTGATATTGGACGTAGTTGCCATAGCTGCTTCAAGTGGCGCGGTGACATCGCTCTCCACCTCCTGTGGACTTGCTCCCATATCTGTTGTCACGATAAGTGCATACTGAAAGCTCATATCCGGCAGCAGATCTGTCGTCATCCTGCCGAGCGATACAACACCGAGTACTATTACCAGCAGTACTCCTACAAGTACAGTAAAAGGTTTTTTTACACTATATCTTGATATCATCTGACCCCTCCTTTTTCTTTTCTTTGATAATGTCCTGCATTAGTTTAATAGACAATGTGATTACTGCGATTTTCACAATAAATTTAATTCGCTGTTATACTTTTATTATACAATGTGTCGGATTGCAACTCAATTGGTTTATACTTTTTTAAGAGATTTTGACAATAAAAAGACACCCAATTATACGATTAATATAATTCGATGTCCTTAAATGTCTTTTAATGTCTTTTATTTATTTCAGCTTCAAATGCCCTCTTCCTCAATCTCATCCTCATCATCATTAATGCAACAGCACTTGTAACGGCTCCGATTACAGCGACAAGCGCAAAGATGATAACTAAAAAAATAACTATAAAGAATGCTACTAAAAAACCTGTATCTGTCATATAATTTACCCCCATAGCTGTCTCACAGCTTCTTTAAAATATAGTTTTAGTTTAACACACTTGTCTGTAAATAACAATATCGTAAAGGGCTAAATTATTGACTAAATATTGACTAAAATATTGATTTATGAAATTGCTCAGTCCTTGATCTGCATACCGTTTGCATCCATATGATAGCCTTCAGTCATGATCAGCTTTGATACCGGAACTATCTCATAGCCCATGTCCTGCAGCTTCGTGAGCATCTCATCGAGTGCCTGCGAGGTGTATTTTGCGCCTAGATGGCAGAGTATTATCGAGCCACAATCCAGGCTTTTGTGATTGCACACTGTATCTATAATGTTTTGCACACCATAGTTTTTCCAGTCGAGTGAATCCACATCCCACTGGATTGGATAATAGTCACAGCCATACACTGTATCAATCAGTTCATTGTTGTACGAGCCGTATGGCGGTCTGAATACCTTCATATCCTTTCCGGTCAGCTCCTTGACCTTTTTGTGCACATCCATTATCTCCGTCTTCATCTCGCCTGCCGTGATTGTTGCCATATCATAGTGGTGCTCACTGTGATTTCCGGGCTCATGCCCTTTTTCAACCAGCGTCTTTACACATTCAGGGTTATCACTCACAAACCCTCCTGTCATAAAAAATGTAGCCTTTACGTTGTGCTTGTCAAGTGTCTCCATCATACTGTCAAAATCCTCTGCTCCCCAGGCACAGTCAAATGAAAGGGCTATCTTTTTTTCCGTTGTCTGAACCGAATATACAGGCAGCTTTCTGTCTCCGAACTGACTCACAGCACTGCTAAGTGTCTCCATCACCTCTATATTTTTCAGCTGCGATATGTCATATTCCTTGCCATATAAAGCGCCTGTAATAAGAAGCGCCGACAGCAGCACTCCAAAAAGGAATCTGTGTCGGCGTTTCTTTCGTTTTGTCCCATTATGTAGTTTTGTATTTTGCATGTATGCTCTGTATTCACTCATGCTATATACTATTCTTTATTATCACAAATTATGAATAATGAAATAACTCTATTTCAGTTCTTCTGCCCTTCCGATAAACTCAAGCACTACCTCAATCGACTGATGCGCAGCCTTCTCCGCAAAGGTCTGGTAATCTGTCTCACCGCCATCGCCGTCTGATATTGAGCGAAGAATGGCAAATGGCACCTTGTTCACATAGCACACATGACCGATGCTGCCGCCCTCCATCTCTGCTGCGATTGCATCAAAGGTATTCGAAATATAATCCTTCTGCTCCTTTGTGGCAATAAACTGATCTCCTGTTGCGATATTGCCCTTTTTGTAGTGGATATCCCTGTCAGCTAAGCATGAGCACATGAGCTCCACCATTTTTGTATCTGCCGGAAGCAGAATCATATTGATGCCTGAGAGAAGTCCCTTCGGGTCTCCGATTGGCGATGTATCCATATCGTGCTGCAGCACGTTTGTGGCTACTGCCACGTCAAGCACATTTAAGTCCTTTGTCAAAGTACCAGCCACTCCGATATTGACAATCATGTCGACATCATATTTCAAAATCATGGCCTCTGCACATATTGCCGCAAATACCTTTCCTATTCCGCATTTTGCCGCAACAACATACTGATCACCGATTTTACCCTCAACAAACTCCACTCCGCTGTAAACCTCTGTCTGTGTGTCTGTCATCTGAGCCTTTAAGTCATCGACCTCCATCTGCATTGCACCAATTACACCTATTGTCATTTTATTTCTCCATTCCTGCTATCTTGCTATTATATTATCTTTATATATAACTATCCAGAACCACTGAGAACCCAAGACTGATGCGTCATACGCACATGTAAGCATCAGATTTTCCTGTACTCAATACAACTTCTGTCAAAGCTTAATACCTGTTTACTGTGGATAAGTAAACTCCATATTTGTCTGGCTCTCAAGCACCTTTAGATATGCACGGCACTCCTTCTTTGCCTCGTCAAGTGACAGATTCTCGTAATGTCCGCACTCTATGGCTGATGCACCAAACACCGGTCCATCATACTCAAGTATCTGTTTTAAGACCTCTTTTGTGATTTCAAAAACCTTTCCCGGCTCGACATCCCTCACAACGAGATAGAAGCCTGTCTGACAGCCCATCGGTCCAAAATATACCACATCATCTGCAATCTCAGAGTTTCTCACACATGTTGCAAACATATGCTCCACTGAGTGCATAGCTGAATTGGACATATAATCGCCTGCATTAGGTTTTCTTGTACGAAGGTCGTATGTGACGATTTCTCCGTCTTTTCTTGAAATATAAAATCCAGGTTTAAGAATATTATGATTGATTGTAAAGCTTTTAATTCTTTCCATAAAAATGTTTCTCCTTACTTAGTTGCTGCCTCAAACTGCTTCAGATAATCCTCAAATACATTGAGTGCATCATCCACAGGCTTTGGTGTGCTCATATCGACACCGGCACTCTTTAGCAGCTCGATTGGATTCTTCGAGCATCCACCGCACAGGAAATTTCCTATATACTTATCCACAGCAGGCTTTCCCTCCTCAAGTATCTTTTTTGAAAAAGCAACTGCTGCCGAATAGCCCGTCGAGTACTGATATACATAGTACGGTGTGTAAAAATGCGGTATGCGCATCCACTCATATGATATCTCATCATCCACGCGCATATCCGATCCGTAGTACTGCACATTCAGCTCATGCCACAGTTCATTTAGCACATCCTTTGTAACCGGCTCGCCCTTTTGCATTTTCCGGTGAGCTATATGCTCAAACTCTGCAAACTGCGCCTGCCTGAAAAGTGTCGTCCTGAAGCCGTCCAGAAAATGTGTCATGAGATATTTTCTCTCATTCTCATCCTCACAATGCTCAAGCATATAGTGCATTAGAAGCGACTCATTGCAGGTGGATGCAACCTCTGCCACAAAAATCAGGTATCCTGCGTAGGTGATGCTCTGATGCTCATTTGAATAGTATGTATGCATCGCATGTCCCATCTCATGAGCCAGCGTAAACACACTGTCCAGATTGTCGGCATAGTTCAAAAGCACATACGGATGAGTGCCGTAAGCGCCCCATGAATACGCACCGCTTCTCTTGTTCTCATTCTCATATACATCTATCCAGCCACTCTCCATGCCAGCCTTAAGTGTGCTGACATACTCATCGCCCATAGGCTCAAGCGCCTTTGCCACAAGCTTTTTCGCCTCATCATAGGTGTAGGTGGTCTGTACATTGTCCACAATCGGTGCAAACAAATCATACATATGCAGATGCTCCACACCTAAAAGCTTCTTCCTAAGCGCCATGTACCTGTGCAGAGCCGGCAGATGTGCGTGAACCGTCTCAATCAGATTGTCATAGACACTCTCCGGAATATCGCCACCTGATAAATACATGGCCCTTGCGCTGTCATATTTTCTAACCCTTGCATAAAAAGTGTCATTTTTCAGCTTGCTGATGTACATCATGGAAACAGTATTACTCCACTTCTTGTACGAATCATAGACTCCACGGAACACCTGCTTGCGCAGGCTTCTGTCCTTGCTGCTTAAAAAATCTATGAAATTGCCGTGCGTGATACGGATTTTATTTCCCTCTACATCAGTGATATACGGGAATTTGATATCCGCGTTGTTGAACATGCTGAATATATTCTCCGGCGCTGCAGCCATCTCACCGCACTGCGCCAGGATATTCTCCTCTGCAGCCGATAAAGTATGCGCTTTCTGACGCATTATCTCATCAATCGCACGCTTATAGTGCATAAGCTCATTGCTCTCACTGTAAAAGCTCTCAAGCCTTTTATCATCTATCTGCAAAATCTCCGGACTCGCAAATGCCAGCGCACCTGATGCCTGAACAGTCAGTGTCTCAGCCTTTGACACATATGCCTGATATTTCGACACAGCAGTGTCCTGATGTGAGCGCTCATTCGCATAGACTACTATACGCTCCAAATAATAAGACAGCTCATCCTGCTTCTTAAAAAAATCAAGCAGCGTTGCTGCACTGTCGGCCAGATGTCCCTTAAATCCGGATAGCTTTTCTGCAAGCTGTGACGCTTTTTCGCACTCAGCCTCCCACAGCTCATCTGTCTCATACATATCCTCAAGCTTCCATTTGTACTCGTCTGAGATTTCATCTCTCTTTTGAAGCCTTTTCTCACTCATTTTGTGTTACCTTCTATCTTACTTTTCTTGTTCTCGGGGGTTTTTGAATAGTTACCTTGTTTTCAACTCTTCAGAACCACCTACGCACATTCGCAAAACCGCACGATGTTTTTTATAAAACTACCCACACATCTGCTCTGCAAAATGCATATAGACGTGTGGGATATATGTGAATTATAACAATTAAGCTCTACTTTGTAATTAAAGTGCCCATACCACCTGAAACTGTCTTGCCCTCTTTATTGAGCTTTGTGATAAGCACTGAACGGATGGCAGAGTCACCGATAAAGTCGATAGCCGCCTCAATCTTTGGAGCCATAGTACCCTCATCAAACTCGCCTGCTGCAAGGTACTTCTTTGCCTCATCGACAGTCATGGTATCAAGTGGCTTCTCATCCTCCTTGCCATAGTTCAGGCAGACCTTGTCAACGCTTGTAAGTATAACAAGTCTGTCAGCATCAAGAGTATCTGCAAGCTTTCCTGCTGCAAGATCCTTCTCGATAACAGCGCTTGCGCCCTGAAGCTTATTATCTTGTGCTAAAACAGGAATTCCGCCGCCACCGCATGCGATTACAACCTGATCCGCATCAACAAGAGCCTTAATAGCATCCTTTTCCACTATATCAACAGGCTTTGGAGCCGCCACAACTCTTCTGTAGCCTCCCTCGACCTGTGTCACATGGTTGCCCTTCTTCTCTTCTTCCTCAGCCTCAGCCTCTGTCATAACACGGCCGATGATCTTTGTCGGATGATAAAAAGCCTCATCATATGGGTCAACAACCACCTGTGTAAGTATTGTAGAAACGGTCTTGTAAATTCCTCTGCCAAGAAGCTCTGTACGGATAGCATTCTGTAAATCATATCCTATATAGCCCTGACTCATTGCAGAGCAGACTGCTGTAGGTGTAGCTGTATACTCAGGATAAATCCTGCAAAACTCAGACATAGCGGTGTGAATCATGCCCACCTGCGGTCCGTTGCTATGTGTGATAACAACCTCATAATCGTCCCTGATAAAATCTGCAACTGCCTTTGCTGTATGCTTTGTAGCCTCGTGCTGCTCCGGAAGAGTTGTTCCAAGAGCATCATGTCCGAGTGCAATAACTATTTTTTTCTTCTTCATGCCGACCTCCTATGCAAAATGAAAACTAATTTGCTTCTATTATCTAATATTTTGTGGAATTTGTCTAGTACTTTGAACTGATTTGAACAACATTAACCAACATTCTGTCACAATGCAGCGAACGTAAGCCGAGCGTAGCGATGGCGCACACGTAAGCGCATATCTACCACAGCGTAAGGGACGTAAGCCCCG
>OHEG01000496.1_pt1 | contig 18758 bp, 18 predicted proteins | sample 1567181 | NCBI WGS metagenome assembly OHEG01 (sample SAMEA3879534, study PRJEB24766) | human gut metagenome | biome: human-associated habitat; feature: feces | place: USA | collected 1985/1987 | reverse complement strand
GTTTTTGTCCGACGTATGCCCCAGACGGTAGGTGGCGCGCTCGTCGCTGGTGACTTCGTTCACATCCCAGTACTGCGTGGCGAAATCATCCTGCACGGCGGACAGCTCGATGCACATATCGCCCGCTGCGTTCCACGCCTGAAAGCGCACGCCGCGCGCCGCCCAATCCGCCTGCGCCGCCTCGACAGTCAGTCCCTGCTTCGCCAGCAGATCCTCGTGGTCAGCAAGGTTCGACGTCGTGAGCATCGTGTAGCTGTCGGGGACGGTCAGCGTCGCGGAAAAATCATCGTAGGTAAAATCAGCCGCCAGCGCGGGGACTGCCATCAGCAGCGCCAGCAGGAGCGTGAAGAGCAGCATCGGAAACAGTTTCCGCATCAGAAATCACCAGCCTTCGTTGGAAATACTCGTTCGGGTTCATTATACCATACTTTTCAGGCGCACACAAGGCACATTTTGTAACAATGTGGGCGTTCTTGTCCCATTCAGCGCCGCTTTTTCCGCTTGCGCGATGGCAGACGGAACAGCACTTTGGCGACGCGGGCGAGTGCATCTGCATCGAGATCCCGGCAACGAAGGAAGCGCTCGGAAAAGCGCTCGGGCGCACCTCGTGCGCGCTGCTGGCGCTGACGGACATCGGCTTTGCCGAGGCCATCGCCAAAAAACTCGCTGAGAGCGACGAAGCGCACTACGGCGAGGCGGCGAAGCGGCTCTCTGTCAAGGCAGCCCGCGCTGCCGAGCGCCGGGCGGAGTTCAAGCAGCACGAAAAAAACCTGCGCGCCGGCAAGAAAAAGCCGCGCAAGGAGGAACCCGCCCAGCCCGCGCCCGCAGCAAAAGAAAAGCGCAGCGCCGCGAGCGATACAAAGCGTCCCAAGGGCGCTGTGAAGCACGGGCGCACCCGCGCCGAGCGCGAAAAGGCGCACCGCGCCGCGGAAAAGCAGCGCGCGGCAAAGCGCTTTGCCCACGCCCGCCCTGTGAAGAAGGGCAAGGGCAGCGTCAAGAAAGACAGTAAGCAGAGATCACAACACACGGAGGTGCAGTAATTTGGCTACTACAATGAACAAGAACAAGGTATCCGATCTGGCAAAGGACTTCGGCATGGCGTCGAAGGACATTCTGTCCGTTCTGAGTGCCTATGAAGACGGGAGCAAGAAGCCTTCGCAGGTGTTGTCGGCCGATGAGATCAACCTGATCTTCGAACATCTGACGCAGAAGAATCAGGTGAAGATCGAGTCGATCTATGCCGAGTCCGCGCCCAAGAAGAAGCCGGAGGAAAAGAGCGCGAGTGCGCAGAATCAGGCGAAGGCAAACAGCGCGCCCGCGCAGAAGAACAATGGCGGCAGCCGTCCCCAGCCCCAGCAGGCAAAGCCTGCACCGCAGGCCGCGCAGCCCCAGCAGAACGCTCCTCAGCCCCAGCAGCAGAGCAAGTCCACCGCCACGCAGCATCCCACGACGCGCGTGCCGGAGAAGAAGATCGTCGACACCCGCAAGGTCACGAACGTCAACCTCGACAAGTACGACGAGAAGCTCCAGGACATGGCCGAGCGCTCCGGTGACCGCCGCGACTTAGAGCGCGGCAGCAAGGAGAAGTTCCGCAACAACAGAAACCGCAACAACCGCCAGCAGCCGTTTTCCGGCAAGCGCAAGCAGGAAGAAGCCGAGAAGATGCGCCGTCTCCAGCTTGAGATCGCCAAGAAGACCCCGCTGACCGTCAAGATCCCCGATGAGATCTCCGTCGGCGAGCTGGCGAGCCGTATGAAGAAGACCGGCGCGGAGGTCGTCAAGTGCCTGATGAAAAACGGCGTGATGGCGTCCCTTTCCCAGATGATCGACTTCGACACCGCGTCCTTCGTTGCCGAGGAGCTCGGCTGCAAGGTCGAAAAGGAAGTTGTCGTCACGATCGAGGAAAAGCTCATCGACGACCACGAGGACAGCGCCGACGAGCTCCAGCCCCGCGCGCCGGTCGTTGTTGTCATGGGTCACGTCGACCACGGCAAGACGAGCCTTCTCGACTATATCCGCAACGCACACGTTGCCTCCGGCGAGGCCGGCGGCATCACCCAGCACATCGGCGCCTATCAGGTGCAGATCAAGGGCAAGCCCATCACCTTCCTCGATACCCCGGGCCATGAGGCCTTCACCTCCATGCGTGCCCGCGGCGCGATGATCACGGATATCGCGATCCTCGTCGTTGCGGCGGAGGACGGCATCAAGCCGCAGACCATCGAGTCCATCAACCACGCCAAGGCCGCCGAGATCCCCATCATCGTCGCCATCAACAAGATGGATAAGCCCGACGCAAACCCCGAGCGCATCAAGCAGCAGCTCACCGAGTACGGCCTTGTGGCCGAGGACTGGGGCGGCGACACCATTGTCTGCCCCATCTCCGCCAAGACCGGTATGGGCGTTGACAATCTGCTGGAAATGGTCGCGCTCACGGCGGAGGTCGCCGAGCTCAAGGCCAACCCCAACCGTGCCGCGTCCGGTGCTGTGGTCGAGGCGCGCCTTGACAAGGGCCGCGGCCCGATCGCAACGCTGCTCGTCCAGAACGGCACGCTCCATCAGGGCGACATCATCATTGCCGGCACGGCCGTCGGCCGCGTGCGCGCGATGATGAGCGACAAGGGTCAGAAGCTCACCACCGCGGGCCCCAGCGTGCCTGTGGAGATCACGGGCCTTGGCGAAGTGCCCGAGGCCGGCGCACACTTCAACGCCGTCGCCGACGAGCGCCTTGCCCGCGAGCTTGTGGAGCAGCGCAAGGAAGAGGAAAAGCGCAAGGCCAACGCCCCCATCACGAAGGTCTCGCTCGAAGATCTCTTCAGCCAGATCCAGGCGGGCGAGATGAAGAACCTCAACCTCATCGTCAAGGCGGACGTCATGGGCTCTGTCGAAGCGGTCAAGGCGTCGCTTGAAAAGATCTCCAACGACGAAGTCCGCGTGCGCGTCATTCACGGCGCGGTCGGCGCGATCAACGAGAGCGACGTTATGCTCGCCGCCACCTCGAATGCCATCATCGTCGGCTTCAACGTCCGTCCCGACGCCGCGGCGCGCGACAGCGCGGCCCGCAACCATGTCGATATGCGTATGTACCGCGTCATTTACGATGCGATCGACGAGATCGAGGCCGCTATGAAGGGTATGCTCGCGCCGAAGTTCCGCGAGGCCGTCATCGGCCACGCCGAAATTCGCCAGACCTACAAGGTCTCCTCGGTCGGCACGGTCGCGGGCTGCTATGTCACCGACGGCAAGATCCAGCGCGCGTGCGACGTGCGTATCGTGCGCGACGGCATCGTTGTCCACGAGGGTCACCTTGCCTCGCTCCAGCGCTTCAAGGACTCCGTCAAGGAAGTCGCGCAGGGCTACGAGTGCGGCCTGAGCTTCGAGAAGTACAACGACATCAAGGTCGGCGACATTGTCGAGGCCTACGTCATGGAGCAGATCCAGCAGTAAGACAAAAATGTGCCTTTCGGTAGGGGCGGGCGTTCGCCCGCCCCTGCTTTTTTCAAAGGAGGAAAAACTATGGCAAGCAATCGCATTGGACGCATCAATGAAGAGATCCAGCGCGAGCTCAGCTCGCTCATCCGCACGCTCAAGGACCCGCGCGTTCAGAGCGGCATGGTGACCATCACCCATGTGGATACGACGAGCGACCTGCGCTATTCGCGCATTTATGTGAGCGTTCTGCAAAAAACGCTCGAAAAGGACGTTCTGCGCGGGCTCAAGAGCGCGGCGGGGTATCTCCGGCGCGAGCTGGGCGCGAGCATGTCGCTGCGCTACACGCCCGAGCTTCAGTTTATCGCGGACGATTCCATCGAGTACGGCGCGCACATCTTAGAGCTGCTGCGCGACGTACGCGTGGTGAAGCCCGCAAACCACGAAAACGAAACGCTGAAAACGGAGGACGAGCAGGAATGACCGTTTCCGAAGTCGCGGCATATCTCCGCGCGCACGATAAGTATCTCATCCTCACCCACCGCCGTCCCGACGGCGACACCCTCGGCTGCGCGGCGGCGCTGTGCGCCATGCTGCGGGCGATGGGAAAGCACGCGGGCGTCCTCTACAACTGCGAGACGACCGAGCATTTTGCCCCCTATGTTGAGGAGTATTGGGTCGCGGACGATTTTGACTATGAGACAGTCGTCTCCGTCGACCTTGCGGCGCTGAGCCTCTTCCCGGACAACGCCGAGATGTTCAAAACGCGCGTCGACCTCGCCATCGACCATCACCCGAGCTACGAGGGCTTCGGCAAGGAGAGCTGCGTGCACCCCGAGTGCGCCGCCTGCGGCGAAATTCTCTGCGCACTTGCGCAGGAGCTGGGGCAGCTGACGAAAGCGGTCGCCCTGCCGCTCTATGTCGCCGTTTCGACCGACACGGGCTGCTTTGTCTACTCCAACGTCACGGCGAACACGCACCGCGCGGCCGCCGCGCTGATGGAGACCGGCATCGACTATCGCGCCGTCAACAAGCTCCACTTCCGCACAAAGAGCAAAAAGCGCCTCGCGCTCGAAGGGGAACTTCTGCGCACGATGGAATTTTACGACGAGGACCGCGTCGTCATCGTCGCCGTGCCGCAGTCCCTGCAAAAGCGCATGGCGCTCACCGAGGCCGATATGGAAGACCTCGCCGCCCTTGGCGGCGTGGTCGAGGGCACGGACTGCGCCGTGACGATGAAGGAGACCAAGGACGGCGCGTGGAAGGTCAGCATGCGCACGGGCGCGCGCGTGAACGCGACGCTCGCCTGCTCCAAGCTCGGCGGCGGCGGACACCGCGCCGCCTCCGGCTGCCTCATCGAGCACGCGGACTATGAGACCGCGCGCTCAATGATCCTGAACGCCATCGCCGAAGCGGTGCGCGAGGAGCAGGCACAGGCATAAGAATAACCCAACGGCGCAAAGGAGATCATATGCCCAACGGAATCATTATCATCGACAAACCCGCAGGCTGGACGAGCATGGACGTGTGCGCCAAGCTGCGCGGCATTCTGCATGAAAAGCGCGTCGGCCACGCCGGAACGCTCGACCCCATGGCAACGGGCGTGCTGCCCGTCTTCGTCGGGCAGGCGACCAAGGCCGTCTCCTTTGCCGAAAACGGCAGGAAGGTCTACGAGGCCGTCCTGCAGCTGGGAAGAGTGACCGACACGCAAGACACGAGCGGCGAAACGCTCGAAGAGCGTGCCGTGACCGTCACGGCGGACGACGTGCGCGCGGCGCTGCCGCGCTTTCTCGGCGAGATCGAGCAGATCCCGCCGATGTACTCGGCCATCAAGGTGAACGGGCAAAAGCTCTACGACCTTGCCCGCCAGGGCAAGGAGGTCGCGCGTAAGCCGCGGCGCATCACGATCTACGACCTTGCGCTGACGGAAGAGCTGGGAAACGGGCAGTACGCCCTGCGCGTGGAATGCTCGAAGGGAACGTATATCCGCACGCTCTGCCACGATCTTGGGCAGGCGCTCGGCTGCGGCGGCTGCATGGCGGCGCTGCGGCGCACGGAGGCCTCTGGGTTTGGTATCGGCGAGGCCGTGACGCTCGAGGACGCAGCGCGCGAAGGTGAAGCGCTGCTCCGTCCGCTCGACAGTTTGTTTCGCGCCTATCCCGCCTTCACCATTCCAAACGCCGCGCTGGAGAAAAAATGTCTCTGCGGCAATCCCCTGCGCGTGAGCCTTGCGGACGGGATCTACCGCGTCTACGGCTGCGATGGGACGTTTCTTGCCCTGTCTGAGGCAAGAGACGGGCTTCTCACCTCGAAACGAAATTTTTTCAGCGTGTGACGCTGACACAAAAGGAAAGCAAAACCATGAATGAATCCACAGTCATCGCCCTCGGCTTTTTCGACGGGGTGCATATCGGGCACGGCGAGCTGCTCAAAATGGCGGTGCGCCGCGCAAGCGAGCGCGTCTGCCGCTCCGCGGCCTTTACGTTCGACCGTTCGCCGCGCGAGTTCGTCACGGGAAAGAGCGTGCCGCTGCTGACAACGCCCGCCGAGCGAGCGGAGATCATTCGCTCGCAGTACGGCGTGCAGGAGGTCTTTGTCGAGCCGTTCGACAGAAACATGATGACCATGCCGTGGGAGGATTTTATCGCGGAGCTGCTCATCAGGAAGTATCACGCGGTGCATCTTGTGGCGGGGCATGATTACCGCTTCGGCCACAAGAACGAGGGAGACGTAGAAAAGCTCAAGGCTTACTGCGCCGCCCACGGCCTCGGCTGCGATATTATCCCCTGCGTGGAGAAGGACGGCGTGACCGTTTCTTCTACCTATATCCGCACGCTTTTGGAAGACGGCGATGTGAAGCGGGCAACGGCGTTTCTCGGCCACCTCTTTTCGGTGGAAGGGATCGTGCGCCACGGCGAGGGCATCGGCAAAAAGTCCCTTTTCCCGACGGCGAACCTCGTCCCCGAAGAACACATCATTGCCCTCAAGCGCGGCGTATACGCCACGCGCGCGCATCTTCCCGGCGGGGAAACGCGCGTGGGTGTGACGAATGTCGGCGTGCGGCCGACCGTGAGCGACAAAAACACCGTGACGATCGAAACATATCTTGTCGGCTTCGACGGCGACCTGTACGGAAAGACGCTGCGGCTCGATTTTATCGACTATCTGCGCGAGGAGAGAAAATTCTCCTCCACGCAGGAGCTGTACGACATGATCGCGCGCAACGCCGAGGAGGCAAAGAGAATCGTCAAACTGTGAAGAAAAAGAACGTTCCTTTGAAAAGGGACGTTCTTTTTTTGCGCGCCCATTTCCCGACAGGCTTTTCCTGCCCGGTCGTTTACAATAATCCCCACCACGGAAGAACAACGCACAGGGAGGGGACGGGCTGTGAAGGTGATCGAGCTGCTGAGAAGCAAGGAGTGGTCGGGAAAGGTCGTCGATTGCGTGCTGCGCTTTGCACTTGCCTGCGCGCTTGCGGGCGCGCAGGTGTTCGGCGGCTATGCGCCGCTCGCGCTGGGCATGATCGGCGCAAGCGGCGCGGGATTGCGGGGACTGAGCGCGCTCGCCGGCGCGACGGCGGGGGCGATGCTGTTTCTGCCGTTTTCGCACGCGCTGCGCACCTTTGCCGCGGGCGTTCTGATCTTCACGGCGAACAATGCGTTTTTTGATTTGAAGATCTATCAAAAGCGCGCGTTCCTGCCGCTTTTGACGGCGGGCATGATGTTCTCCGTCGAATTTGTCTACGTCCTGCGCGACGGTGTGGGCGAGGCGGCAAGCTGCCTGATGGCGCTGCTGCTTGCCGCGCTCGGCGCGATGAGCGCCCGCGCGCTGCTTGCGGCGGGAGACAAGGGGAAGGACGAACACCCCTATGCGCCGCTTTTTATCCTGTTGGGTGTGCTGATGGCCTTTTCCTCGTTTGAAACGGCGGACGGCTTTGCGCCGGGGCGCATCTTCTCGATGCTTGCCGTGCTGCTCTTTGCCTTCGAGCGCGGCAGCGCGTTTGCCATTCCGGCGGCGCTGTGCATCGGCCTTGGCATGGATCTGGGCGCGGGCGGCGGCAGTTTTGTCCACGCGGCGTCCTACGCCTTTTCTGCAGTGCTGGTGAATGTGACCGCGCGGGGCAACCGCGTGGGCTCGGCGCTGTGGTTTGCGCTGAGCATTCTGTGTTTTGCCCTGCCGATGAACGCGCACGCGGGTCTTGTGCTGCTCTATGAGGGCCTTGCGGCGACGCTCCTGTTCCTGCTGATCCCGTCGCGCTTTTTGCGCGGCAAGCGCCTTTGCAGCGATGAATGCGCGCAGGAGGACGCCGCCGTGCGCAAGAAGATTGCCGAATCCGCCGCGGCGCTGCGCGAGCTTTACGACAGCGTGGCGCGGCCGCGCACGCTGACGGAGGAAAATCCCGCGGCCATCTTCGACCGTGCGGCCGAAAAGGTCTGCCGCGGCTGCGCGCTGTGTGACTTCTGCTGGGAAAAGGAGTATAACCGCACCTACACTGCCCTCAACGACGCAACGGCGGCTCTGCTGCGCCGCGGACAGGGAAAGGGCGAGGATTTCCCCGCCTACTTTTCCGAGCGATGTATTCATTTCGGCGCGTTTTTGTCCGCCGTGAACGGCGAGCTGCGCGCCTATCTTCTGCGGCGGCAGTACCGGCGGCTGTTGGCGGACGACCGCGCAAAGGCCGCCTCGCAGTACGCCCAGCTCTCAGAGCTGATGCAAAGCGCGGCGGACGGCGCGCTGCGTCCCGTGTCCGCGCAGCCGCTGCACACCTATGAAGTCGGCGTTTTGCTGCGGCCCAAGCGCGGCGAGCGCGTGAGCGGCGACAGCACCGCTCAGTTTGAACTGGAGGACGGCACGCTCTGCCTGCTGCTCTCCGACGGCATGGGCTGCGGCGAGGCGGCGCAGCGGGAATCGGCGATGGCCGTGCGCCTTCTGGAACGGTTCCTGCGCGCAGGGATCGACGCGCCGCCCGCACTCAAGACGCTCAACAGCGCGCTTTCGCTCCGCGCCGAGTCGACCGACAGCTTTACGACCATCGACCTGCTCACCCTCTCGCTGCGAACGCTCGAGGGCGAACTTTACAAGTACGGCGCGGCGCCGAGCTACTTAAAGCGCGGCGGAAGCGTGCGCCGCGTGACCTGCTCGTGTCTGCCTGCGGGATTGCAGGAGGGCTCGCCGCCGCCGGAGGCGACGCACATCAGGCTCTCGCCGGGGAGCTTCCTTGTGATGCTCTCCGACGGTGTGGCGGATAGCCTGGACGACGAATGGCTGCAAGATCTGCTCGCCGGTTGGGAAGGATGCGAGCCGCGCCAGCTTGCCGCCGCCATTTTGGCCGACAGCCTGGAACGGCGCGGCGGCACAGACGACGCCGGGGTCCTGGTGCTCTACATTCCGGAGGAGCTTTCCGGCGCGCAGGAGATCTGAGCGCAGCAAAAAATTTCTCCGCACCGCATAGCGCGCGCCGCGGCGGGCATACTGGAAGCAGAATGTTTTTCCATCGGGAGGTGCTGCTGCATGGTCAGGGGAACATCACGGCGGGTGATCGTAGTCGACTCGCCGGATACGGAACTTTTTGAACAGGCGATATTCATTGTGCGCAACGACGCTGTGAACCGGAACGGCGTGACGGCGCAGCGGTTGGTAGACGAAGCGTGCCGCGTGGCGCGTACCTGCGGCCGCACGGCAACGTGCCGGCGCAGCATTCTGCGGCGCGGCTCCCCCGTGCTGTGGGGCTGCGTGGGCGCGGGTGGCATCGCGCTTGCATGGCTTTTGAGCATACTCATCTGATAAGTTGCTTTTCCTCCGATTTGAGGTGCGGCAGATCTGCCGTGCCTCATTTTTTTGCGCGGAAATGCAAATTTTAATTTACAAGCGGTAATCAATGGACTATACTATAACCTACCGTATTTTGAATGACGAAGAGAATGACAAGGATGAGGTTATGACCATGAATGCTGACTTTTCCCGCACCCTTGCCCTGCTGCGGCAGGAAAAGGGGATCTCCCAGCGCAAGGCCGCGAAAGAGCTCGGCATTTCGCAGGCGCTTTTATCCCATTATGAAAATGGGATCCGCGAGCCGGGGCTTGCGTTTGTCAAAAAGGCATGCGATTTTTACCACGTTTCCGCCGACTATCTGCTCGGGCGTACGCTCGACCGCGACGGCGGCATGATCGACGCCGAATCGCTCTACGATTCGAGCGATGAAAAGGGCACGCTGCGCGGCAGCATCGCCGCCACGCTGCAAAAGAAGATGCTCGTCAACACCGCAGGCGTCCTCTTTGAGCTGCTCGGCAAAACGAACGACCGCACGCTCATCGCGTCGGCGGGCGGCTATCTCGGCGGGGCGTTCTACCAACTCTACCGCGCGCTGCACCGCGCAAGCGGCGGGAAAGAGGGATACTTTGGCCTTGACGCAACGGCCTACCGCTCCGGCGCGGTGGACGCGCAGATGCGCGCGGACTACATCGCCTATGTTTCCTCTCTTGAGACTCTCACAGAGAAGGACGGCGCATTTGCCTCCATGGAGGACGAGGCGCTCGCGGCGCTCTATCCGGGGCTGATGCAGAGTGTGACGCAGGTTTTACACAGCACGGAAGAAAAAACCAATTCCCTGCTTGGCAGGAAATAAGGAAGAAAGACTATGAACGAGAAGAACATCAGAAATTTCAGTATCATCGCGCATATCGACCACGGCAAGTCGACGCTGGCGGACCGGCTGCTTGAAAAGTGCAATGCCGTCTCCGCGCGCGAGATGTCGGATCAGATCCTCGACAACATGGACTTGGAGCGCGAGCGCGGCATCACCATCAAGGCGCGCGCCGTCGGATTGACGTACAAGGCCAAGGACGGCGAGACGTATACGCTCAATCTTATCGACACGCCGGGCCAACACCTATCTTGCGATGGAGCACGACCTTGAGATCCGCCCCGTGCTCAACAAGATCGACCTGCCCGCCGCCGACCCCAAGCGCGTCAAGCAGGAGATCGAGGACATTCTGGCGATCCCCGCCGAGGACGCGCCGGAAATTTCCGCCAAGCAGGGCATCAACATCGAGGCCGTGCTCGAGGACATCGTGCAGCATCTCCCCTGCCCGCAGGGCGACCCGAACGCCCCCTTGCAGGCCCTCATTTTCGACAGCTATTACGACGCTTACCGCGGTGTCATCGTCTACATGCGCTTGAAGCAGGGCACCTTGAAGCCCGGCATGGAGGTCAAGATGATGGCCACGGGCGCAACGTTCAAGGTGCTCGAGTGCGGCCTGATGCGTCCGCTGAGCCTGGAGCCTGCCAAGCAGCTCGAGGCGGGTGAGGTCGGCTACTTCACCGCGAGCATCAAGGACGTGCACGAAACGCAGATCGGCGACACGGTGACGAGCGTGGAAAACCCCGCGGCGGAGCCGCTGCCCGGCTACCGCAAGGTAAGGTCGATGGTCTACTGCGGCATTTACACCGAGGACGGCAGCAAGTACCCCGATCTTCGCGACGCGCTGGAAAAATTGCAGCTCAACGACGCCTCGCTGACCTTTGAGCCCGAGTCCTCCGTGGCGCTGGGCTTCGGCTTCCGCTGCGGCTTCCTCGGCATGCTGCACATGGAGGTCATTCAGGAGCGCCTTGAGCGCGAATTTGACCTCGACCTTGTCACCACGCTCCCGAGCGTCATCTACGAGGTATACAAGACCGACGGCACGATGGTGCGCGTCGACAACCCGCACAACTACCCCGACCCCGCGCACATCGAGCACGCCGAGGAGCCTTACGTCAAGGTGACGATCGTCACGCCGCCCGATTACGTCGGCAACATCATGCCGATGTGTCAGGACCGCCGCGGCGAGTTCAAGGACATGCAGTACCTTGACACCTACCTTGTCGAGATGCACTACGAGATGCCGCTCAACGAGATCATCTACGATTTTTTCGACACGCTCAAGGCCAACACCAAGGGTTACGCCTCGCTCGACTACGAGCTCTCCGGCTATCGCGCGAGTGAGCTTGTCAAGGTTGATATTCTGCTCAACGGCGATCAGGTGGACGCGCTGTCGTTCATCGCGCATAAGGACAAGGCCTATGCCCGCGCGAGAAAGCTGTGCGAAAAGCTCAAGGACAATATCCCCCGCCAGCTCTTTGAGATCCCCATTCAGGCGGCCATCGGCGGGCGCATCATCGCGCGCGAGACCGTCAAGGCCATGCGCAAGGACGTTCTCGCCAAGTGCTACGGCGGCGACATCAGCCGAAAGAAAAAGCTGCTGGAAAAGCAGAAGGAGGGCAAGAAAAAGATGCGCTCGCTCGGCACCGTGCAGGTGCCGACGGAGGCCTTCCTTGCCGTCCTCAAGCTGGACGAATAATAAAAACACCATCGGAAATACAGTGAAGGAGTGCGATCAGATATGCTTTTGGATCATTATGTCAGTGCCATGGACAGCTGGAAGGGCCGCATCGACAGCGACACGGATTACGATGCCTTCCGCTGGCACCAGTGGGTGCAGCCCATCGACCTGAACGACGGCAGCGCACCGTTCACCGGCAAGCTCGGGTTTGCGTTTGTCGGCTTTTGCAGCGACAAGGGCGTTGCGCGCAACAAGGGACGCACGGGCACGGCGCTCGCGCCGGATTTTGTGCGCGGACAGATGTCGGGCCTTCCCTGCACCTTCTCGCAGGAAGTCAAGCTCTTCGACGCGGGCGATATCGTCTGCGACGAGATCTCGCTTGAAGAGGGCCAGCGCGAGCTGGGCGCCGCCGTGGAGGAGATCCTGCGCCGCAAGCTCTTCCCCATCGTGCTCGGCGGCGGCCACGAGACGACGTTCGGCCACTTCCAGGGCCAGCACAATTTCTTAAAGGACAAGGGCAAGACGCCGGAGCTTGGCATCATCAATTTCGACGCGCACTTCGACCTGCGCCCCTATGACATGGGAAACTCCTCGGGCACGATGTTCCGCCAGATCGCGGACGTGTGCCGCGCCGAGGGAACGCCCTACCACTATTTCCCCATCGGCATTCAGCAGCACAGCAACACCGTGAGCCTTTTCAAAAAGGCCGAGGAGCTGGGCGTTGACTATGTGCTCGCCAAGGAATTGCAGACCTCAAATCTTGAGACGATTCTTGAACGCCTCGACCAGTACCTCTACCAGTGCGACGACACATACATCACCGTCTGCACGGACGTGTTTTCCTCCGCGTTTGCCCCGGGCGTCAGCGCACCGCAGTCGCTCGGCCTTGACCCCGAGATCGTGCTGCCGCTCATCAAGCACGTGCTGCGCACGCGCAAGGTGCGCGGGTTCGACATCTGCGAGATCTCGCCGCGCTTCGACCAGGACAACACCACCGCGAACCTCGGCGCGGTCATCATCTTCGCCGTCATCAACACGCTTTGCCGGCTCAACGGCCTGAGCCTGTGACCGGCGGTAGACAACTTCTTTATATATTCTTAACGCTCTGACCATTTCCTTTTTTCCTGCGTTGCGGTATAGTAAAATCAGCGAAACTGTAAACAGGAGTGAGCTTCTTGAGGCACATTTTTATCATCAATCCTGCTGCCGGAAAAAAGGACGGCCGCCAGCGTGTTTACGCCATGGCCGAGGCGCTGAAAAAGAACCATGATCTGGACATCGAGTGCATGCTGACAAAGTCGCGCGGGCACGCGATGATGCTGACGCGCGCCATCGCCGAGACGGGCGAGAACGTCCGCTTTTATGCCTGCGGCGGCGACGGGACGGTCAACGAGATCGCCAACGGCATTGCGGGCTTTCCCAATGCTGCGATGACCTGCATCCCCATCGGTACGGGCAACGATTTCCTCAAAAACTTCGGCAAGGACGCCCTGCCGCTTTTTCTGGACGCGGAAAACCTGTGGAACGGCGACGTGACGCCGCTTGATCTGATCGACTGCAACGGCAAATACTGCCTGACGATCGCCTGCACGGGCATCGACGCGCGCATTGCCGAGAGTGTACATGACTTTGGCGCATCGCCGATGCTTACGGGGCGCGGAAGCTATTTAGCCAGCGTCGCGGCCAACTTCCTCTTCCGCAAGATCGGGCGCAGATGGCGCGTTACGCTCGACAACGAGGTGATCGAGGGCGACTTTGCGCTTGTTTCCATGTGCAACGGCCGCTATTATGGCGGCGGTTCCACCCCTGTGCCGGAGGCACGCATGACGGACGGCATTTTACATACGGTGCTTGTGAGAAATATCAGCAAGGCGCGCTTTGCGATGCTATTCTCCGATTACAGCGCAGGCAACTACCAAAAGCTGCCGCGCGATGTTGTGCGCGTTTCTACGGCGAAGGTCGTGCGCATTGAAGCGCTTGAGGGCGATCTCACCACCTGTCTCGACGGCGAGAGCATGCACGCTCAGTGCGTGACGCTGAAGCTTGCGGATAAGAAGGTCAACTTCTTTGCGCCCAAGGGCTGTGACCCGGACGCGACGGCGCGCTGAGCGGTGAAAAACAAGAGAAAACAGGACGAATGCGACAGCATTCGTCCTGTTTTTTTCTGCGGCGCGGCGGAAGGGGCAGCGCGGTGAAAAAGTTTTTGAATAAGCTGTGAATTTTTGGAAAAACAGCAAAATACCCCTTGCAAATGCCTTAGCAGTGCGCTATGATAGCAACGTTGGTTAGCACTCGACGAGTTTGAGTGCTAACCAACCTGAGAACGTTAAAAATCTTAAAATATACAAGGAGGCACCAAGCCATGAAACTCACACCGCTTGCCGACCGCGTCATCCTCAAGATGGTCGAGGTCGAAGAGACCACCAAGGGCGGCATCATCCTGACCGCCAGCGCCAAGGAGAAGCCCTCCGTTGCCGAAGTCATTTCCGTCGGCCCCGGCGGCATGGTGGACGGTCACGACGTTGTGATGACCGTCAAGCCCGGCGACAAGGTCATCACCAGCAAGTATGCCGGTACTGAGGTCAAGCTGGACGACGAGGAGTACGTTGTCGTCCGTCAGAGCGATATTCTCGCTATTGTGGAATAATCGAGGAGGTAACAAATTATGTCTAAGCTGATTAAATCCGGTGATGAGGCGCGCAAGGCGCTCGAGGCCGGCGTCAATACCCTTGCCGATACCGTCAAGGTCACCCTCGGCCCCAAGGGCCGCAACGTGGTGCTCGATAAGAAGTTTGGCGCGCCGCTCATCACCAACGACGGCGTGACCATCGCCAAGGAGATCGAGCTCGACGATCCGTTTGAGAACATGGGCGCGCAGCTTGTGCGCGAAGTTTCCACCAAGACCAACGACGTCGCGGGCGACGGTACCACCACCGCCACCCTGCTCGCCCAGGCCATGGTGCGCGAGGGTCTGAAGAACCTTGCCGCCGGCGCGAACCCCATCGTGATGAAGAAGGGCATGGCCAAAGCCGTTGAGACTGCTGTCTCCGCCATCAAGGCCAACTCCCAGAAGGTCAACGGCACGGACGACATCGCCCGCGTCGGCACCGTTTCCAGCGGCGACGAGTTCATCGGCAAGCTGATCGCCGAGGCCATGGAGAAGGTCAGCGCCGACGGCGTCATCACCATCGAGGAGTCCAAGACCGCTGAGACCTACTCCGAGGTCGTCGAGGGCATGATGTTCGATCGCGGTTACATCACCCCCTACATGGTCACCGATACCGAGAAGATGGAAGCCGTCATCGACGACGCTTACCTGCTCATCACCGATAAGAAGATCTCCGTCATTTCCGACATTCTGCCGATCCTCGAGCAGCTCGTCCAGAGCGGCAAGAAGCTCGTCATCATCGCTGAGGACGTCGAGGGCGAGGCACTCTCTACCCTGATCGTCAACCGCCTGCGCGGCACGCTGAACGTCGTTTGCGTCAAGGCACCCGGCTTTGGCGATCGCCGCAAGGAGATGCTCCAGGATATCGCCATTCTCACCGGCGGTCAGGTCATCTCCGAGGAGCTTGGCTACGAGCTCAAGAGCACCACGATCGACATGCTCGGCCGTGCCCGCCAGATCAAGGTCACCAAGGAGAACACCACCATCGTCGACGGTGCCGGCGACAAGCAGGCCATCGCTGACCGCGTGGCGCAGATCCGCGCCCAGATCGGCGTGACCACCAGCGAATACGACAAGGAGAAGCTTCAGGAGCGCCTTGCCAAGCTCGCCGGCGGTGTGGCCGTCATCAAGGTCGGTGCTGCCACCGAGACCGAGATGAAGGAAAAGAAGCTGCGCATCGAGGACGCGCTCAACGCGACCCGCGCGGCCGTGGAAGAGGGCATCGTTGCCGGCGGCGGTACCGCCTATGTCAACGCTGTTCCCGCTGTGGAAAAGCTCATCAGCGAGGTTGAGGGCGATGAGAAGACGGGTGTTCAGATCATCGTCAAGGCCCTGCAGGAGCCCATCCGTCAGATCGCGGCCAACGCCGGTATCGACGGCAGCGTCGTTCTTGAGAAGATCAAGACCAGCGGTAAGGTCGGCTACGGCTTCGACGCCTACAAGGAAATCTACTGCGACATGATCTCCGCCGGTATCGTCGACCCCGCGAAGGTCACGCGCTCCGCGCTGGAAAACGCCGCTTCCGTCAGCGCCATGGTGCTCACCACCGAGTCCCTCGTTGCCGACAAGCCCGAGCCCCCCGCACCGGCCGCTCCCGCCGGCATGGGCGACATGGGCGGCATGTACTAAGAGACACCGCAAAGCCTTGAAATTGCTTGATTTTTTGAGTGTGCAAAAGCGGATTTACGCCTTGCCTTACGCCACTTACGCCAGAAATTCAAGCGCATGATAGGGTAACAGAAATCGGCACCTGCTTTGGTCAGGTGCCGATTTTTACCGTTTGTCAAATAGTATAAATAAAATTTACAACTATATTGACGAATACAAAATCTAATGATATGCTGTTAACAGAAGAGGTGATCGAAATGAATCGCTTGATTTCGAAATGTCCTGTTTGCCATGGAACGCTGCAAGTTACCACACTACAATGTCCTGATTGTGGCATGGAGCTAAGAAACACATTCGATCTCAGCGCGTTTGACCTGCTTGACTGCGACCAATTCGAGTTCTTGACGACATTCCTAAAGAATAGAGGAAATCTGAAAGAGGTGCAATCTGATATGCAGCTATCCTATCCAGCGGCGAAAAAGAAGTTGGACGAGCTGCTTGCCGCCCTGCATCTTAGCGGCACGACAGACGAAGCGATTCCAAAGGAGGTGGATGTGAGCCGCATGAATGTAGACTATACCAGCACGCGCGCCTCTGAGATTATCAAGGCGAAGCTGAAAGCGCATGGCGGACATGTTACTGTGTATACAGTACGAGGACTTCCCTGTGAGATTTACGCAGAGCAAGACGGAACAACTTTTACAAGTGATAAGTTGCCAATTAAGCCAGCCTACGACTATAAGGTGTTTGACGATATTGTAGAACTCCTTATAAAGCAAGGTGGCAGAGCAAGGAAAGGCAACGGAAGAAACTACAAGCTCGGTGAACCCGGTTGTGAGGAAAACACCGTTGTCGGTACAATAGCGCTTCACCGCGGTAGAACAATCGGAGAATCCGTTTTTGACCCCGTGTTTGTCATGGCGGCAATCTTGGAATGGGCGGGAATTGCTGAGAATGGACGCGGTGAATTGATTCTCGCTGACGAGTACAAGGAAAAATTATAATAACATTCCTTCTGTTGCTTTTGTTGGATTTTGGTATCATGTTTTCGTCAAGAGCAAGATCGCCAGACGGCGCCCGCTTTCAGCGGGCGCCGCTTGTTTGCCGTAAACCAAAGTTGTAAACCTTTGCGAAAATAATGGTTGACAGACGGGGGGCTTTGTGGTTTAATGCTACAGTAATCTTACTGTGGCCCGGCGATGACCGGGGCGTATTCTGGGAGGAATTCTATTATGAGCGAAATGCAGCAGGCGGCAGTGGCCGCCAGAAAGTCGAAGATGAGTGTGCGGGACATCTGCTACGCAGGCCTCTTCGCGGCGGTCATCGCCGTGATGGCGCAGATCTCCATTCCGATGCCCATGGGCGTGCCCATGACCATGCAGACCTTTGCCATCACGCTGGCGGCTGTGGTGCTGGGCAGCAAGCTCTCCACCATTTCGAGCCTTATCTATATCATTATGGGCGCGGTGGGCCTTCCGGTTCTCGCCAACTTCTCCGGCGGCTTTGATAAGTTCGTCGGTCCCACCGGCGGCTTTCTGCTCTCCTTCCCCCTGATGGCTTTCATCATCGGCTGGGGCGCGGAGCACCGCAAGGACTTCAAGGGCGCGTATGTGATCGCGCTGGTCGTCGGCACAGTGGTCAACTATGTGGTGGGCGTGGCGCTGTTCTGCGCCGTGGCCAAGGCGAGCGTCGCCACCGGCATCACCGCCTGCGTGCTGCCCTTCATCCCCACCGCCATCATTAAGGCGATCCTCGCCTCCGTGATCGGCTTTGCCATCAGAGAGCGTGTGCCGGAGCTGAAGAAATGATCCATCTGCGTCCCCACCACCTGCTGTGCACGCAGGGTTACTCGGGCAAGGGCTACGACGAGAACTTCGTTGCGCACATGAACGAAGTCGTGCACGAACTAAGAAATGTGCCCGGCACCAGGATCATGCTGACCTTCTCCACGGACACGCTCTGCTCCTGCTGCCCCCACAAGGAGGGCGAGGATTTGTGCGACACGCAGGAAAAGGTGAAGCGCTTCGACCGCAAGACGATCGAGTACTTTGGCCTTGAGGAGAAGGAGTATGTCTATCAGGACTTGATCCGCGAGATCGACGAAAAGATGACGAGCGAAATGCTCGCGGACATTTGCCGGGATTGCGAGTGGTTCCCCATCAGCGCCTGCCGGAAGAATATCTGCGGCAACAAGTAAAATTTGTGAAAGCGACGAAAGGCGAAGCTGACCGGCTGGTCGGCTTCGCCTTTTTCCTCGTTTGCAGCAGCGCGCGGGAAGATTGCAAACCTGTGCGATATGCCGTGATTTTTGGGGTTTTTGTGATAAATAGTCCCTTAAAATTGCAATTTTCATTTCGGTTAAAAATGCTGCCGGAAGATGCGGCAACGGCGCGTTGACAATCGCCTTACATGAACTTTACACAAATTTTACATTTTCTATTGATTTATTTTGGTTCTGTGGTATGATAAACACTCAAACGTACGTTGAATAAATCGGCGTGCAAATAAGAAAGGAAGTATATAATTATGAAGAAGCTTCTTGCAATGCTCCTTGCCGGCGTTATGGTGTTCGGCCTTGCTGCCTGCGGCTCCAAGGACGATGCCTCCACCGACGGCGATCAGCCGGAAGATGTCGGTTTCACCAGAGACGAAAAGTCAAGGACTTTTTCATCAAATCCAAAAAGAAGTCACATTTTGCGGACTTCCTCACGGAGCAGACGCTTGATTTTGTC
>OHEG01000490.1_pt1 | contig 18872 bp, 13 predicted proteins | sample 1567181 | NCBI WGS metagenome assembly OHEG01 (sample SAMEA3879534, study PRJEB24766) | human gut metagenome | biome: human-associated habitat; feature: feces | place: USA | collected 1985/1987 | reverse complement strand
CTTGCGGTCCAGTCCCTGCAGGTTATGCTTGGGTACGAGCATCCGTGTGAAGCCCAGCTTTTCTGCTTCGCTGATGCGCTGTTCGATGCGGTTTACGGGACGGATTTCTCCGCTCAGTCCCACTTCTCCCGCCATGCACACGCCCGCTTCAATCTCCGTGTCCATGTTGCTCGACAGGATGGCACTGATTACCGCCAGGTCGATGGCCGGATCGTTCACCTTCAGTCCTCCCGCGATGTTCAGGAAGACATCCTTCTGTGCCAATTTAAAGCCCACACGCTTCTCCAGCACCGCCAGCAGCATGTTCATGCGGCGCAGGTCGAATCCCGTAGCCGAACGCTGGGGCATACCGTAGGCCGCCGTGCTCACCAGTGCCTGCACCTCGATGAGAAACGGACGGATACCCTCTACCGCACAGGCGATGGCAATGCCGCTCATGCCCTCATGGTCTTGCGTCAGCAGCAGTTCCGAAGGGTTGCTCACCTGCCGCAGCCCGTCCTGACGCATCTCGTAGATGCCCAGTTCCGCCGTACTTCCGAAGCGGTTCTTGATGCTTCGCAGGATGCGATACATGTAGTGCTGGTCGCCCTCGAACTGAAGCACCGTATCGACGATATGCTCCAGTACCTTCGGTCCGGCGATGCTGCCCTCCTTGTTGATGTGCCCGATGAGGATGACCGGTGTACCCGTTTCCTTGGCAAATTTCAGGATGGCTGCCGAACACTCGCGCACCTGCACGATGCTGCCCGGCGACGAGTCGATGTTCTCCGTCGAGATGGTCTGTATGGAGTCGATGACCACCAGGTCGGGAGCCGTATTCTTGATGTTCGTGAAAATCTGCTCCAGCGACGTTTCGCACGCAATGAGCAGGTTGCTTGCCTTGGGATGGGGGATGCGGTCGGCACGCAGCTTCAACTGCCGTGCGCTCTCTTCGCCCGAAATGTACAGCACCTTCTTGTCCGTGAGCCGGAGTACCGTCTGAAGCACCAGCGTCGACTTTCCGATGCCCGGTTCCCCGCCTATCAGCGTGAGCGAACCCTCTACCAGTCCGCCGCCCAGAACGCGGTTCAGTTCGTCGTCGCCCATGTCGATGCGCTGCTCCTCTCCCGAGGTGATTTCGTGCAGCCGCTGCGGTTTCGAGCGTACCGACTCGATGCCGTGCGCCACATGCTTGGCTACGGGCACTTCCTTGCGCACCACCTCTTCCACAAACGTGTTCCACTGCCCGCACGACGGACACTTGCCTGCCCATTTGGGCGATTCTTGTCCGCAGTTGGTGCAAACATATACGGTTTTTTCTTTCGCCATGATTCGTTGGTTGGGTTAAGTTCTTATCTTTGCAAAGATAAGAAAAAACGGGCGGTTTTCCTCGTGTTCGGACGGCTTTCTTTCGGGTCCCGGACGGCTCGTGGCGGAAATCGGAAGCGCGTTTTCCGGAAGACCACGGGGCGATTTTCCGGTTTTTGTACAAAAACTAAAATCTTTTGTACAAATTCTGCCGGAATCCTCGTGCGGAAGTCTGTCGATGCTGCGGGCTTAAAAAAAGTTAATGCCTTTCTTCTCTCAATGCCCTCCTCCGACGTTTCGGACGAAACTTCCTTTGATTATATCTTTGTTTATTATATATAATAGGAAAGGGTGGTGCCACTGGTGGTGACATCCGTGTCCCGCTTTTAGTGGTAATTGTTTGTAAAACAGTGAGCTAAGTGGTGACACTAGTGGTGCCATCGGTGTCCCGCCTGCTGTTTTGCCTCCTTTTTTCCGGTCTGCTGCCGGTGTGAACTTGTTTAAATCGCAACTACGTGCAGGGGTGTTTCATTTCTGTTAAATTTTTAAGTTTCTGATAAAATGACAAGTTGTCCGTTGGTTCTCCGTGGAAAGTGTAAAGAGAAAAACTGCTTTCGGTGTGATAGTGTCGGCATAAAAACGGATGGCCGGTTGGATATGCATATTCTTTGTATTTTTAATAATAATTTTATTAACATAATCGAGTTAATGTGCTAATAATTTTGGCTTTTCCCTCCGAATTTTTAAAGTTTTTTACTATATTTGTCTTTGATTTATTAATAACACAAATTGTAGGAAAACAACTAAAGATAATTGTTGAAATTGTTTTTAGTTTGTTCTATGCATTGGAAACGGATTTGACTAATGAAAATTTCATATTAACTTTTAATGAAAAACAAAATGGCAAAATTAAAGTCTTTAAGTTTTTGGTATGGGCTGCTGCTCATGGTGCTAACTGTCTCGTTTACTGCCTGTGTGGACGATAACGACGATACAGAAGCTCCCTATCTGGAAGTTGATCCTACTACATTGACATTTGAGAATGGCGGTACTCAATCGTTTGATATTTCTACAAACCGTCCATGGAATGCTACTGTGGAAGATAACACTACTTGGGTTACTCTTTCAAAGACTTCAGGTGAGGGATCTGCTACCGTTCAGGTAAGTGTACCTGAAGGAACAAACGGTGAGGCTAAGATCAATATCACTATCGGAAACCAGTCTGGTCCGTTGAAGACAGCTACTGTAACAGTGAAGAGTGGTGTGGTAGTTGAATCCAAAGTTCTTTATAGTGAAACAGTTGGTAATGCGGATGCTGCCGATAAACCATTTGTTTCGGATTATACGGGATGGAACAAGACGGGAGATGCTGCTGCAAATGTAACTTATGCCGGCAATAATACGTCTGTACGTTCATCTGGTCTTGCCAATACAGATGCTTACGAAGGAGCTTCTGGTCCGAACGTGGTATTCTTTGGTGGTGCACCTGCTACTTTCGATATCCAGAAAATCGCTTTGGCTGAAGGACAGACTAACTTGAAGTTGACTTTCGGTGGAAGCCGCTCAAGCAAGGGAGATGATGGTCAGTATGACAATACATTCGATACAAGCAAGTTTAAAGTTGAAGTGAGTGCCAATGGTACTGCATGGACTGAAATTGCTTACGAAAAGAACAACGGGGATACTGAAACTCCGTACTGGATTTTTGCTACTGCCAACTTTACACTGAAGAAGGCTGCTTCTGAACTGTATATCCGCTTTACTGCAAACGAATCTTCTGTATATCGTCTGGATGATATCACACTGGCTACAGGAAACGGTGGTCAGGAAGTCGACCTTGAAGGTGGTTCTGTGGTTGAACCGGGTGAGGCTACTGCCATTACAATTCCTGAACTGATAGCCTTGATGCCTGAACCGATGAGTACAGGTGCAGTGATTGATGCCAATGCAGACCGTTTCTTCGAAGCTGTAGTACAGGCTGACGTGGAAAGTGGAAACTATACAACCAACAACTTGCAGGTTGCAGTAGAGGGTGCTACAAGCGAAAAGAACGGTGTGACTCTTTACGGCAGTCAGGTTGATCCTAAGACTTTAGGGTTGAAGATGGGTGATAAAGTGAAAGTTACTTTAATGAAAGGTACTGCTAAGGTTCAGAATTATAGCGGACTGTATGAAGTTACCGGTTCTAAGGATGAAACTTGGTGTAAAGTAGAGAAGATTGGAACGGCAAACGTTACTCCAATTGTCATTACTGCCGATAAACTGGCTGCCTATCAGGCCATGACTGTTACTATTAAGAATGTTTCTTCAGACGGTTCGGGAACTTGGTGTACTGCCGACCAGTATGCTACTCATACGTTTACTGCTGATGGAACCAACATAACAGTATATTGTCAGGCTGGTTCCGTATTTGCAGGTCAGACTTATACAAAAGCAACAGGCGATTTGACTGGTGTGGCTACTATGTACAGAAGTGCTGCACAGATTGCTCCACGTAACTTGAATGATGTAAAGGCGTTCTCTTCTTCAGAACCTGTCATTACAGGTGTTGATCCTGAAAAAGTTAGCTTTACTGCAGAAGGCGGTACTAAAGATATTACTGTAACCGTAGCCAATGGCGAAGGTAAGACTTTGAGCGTTTCTGGTTTGTCTGGTATCTTGTCGGCTACCGTAAGCGGAAATGTCGTAACAGTGAAAGCACAGGCTAATGCATCGGCTGAATCTGTATCTCAGACTTTGAAGATTACATTGGAGGGAACTTCTTCTTCTGTGGAAGTACCGGTAACGGTAAGTGGCAAATCTTCTGGCGAACAGCAGACTATTACAGTTGACTTTACACCGGAATCTGCTTATCCGGCTGGTTTCCCTGCATCATCAGCTGAAAAGAAAACAGCAAGAGAAACCTTCTCGTTCGGAGGAGCAGAGCTTACATTGATGGCTTCTAACGACGGAGGATATTACCGTGCAGCTTCGGGTGATTTGTTCTATTTGCTGATTGGTAAAACGAATGCATACATAGAACTGCCTGCTGTAAGTGGTAAGAAGCTTGTAAAAGTGGTAGCTGTTAGTCGTGACGGTGCTTCTACAAACGTAGTTGTTGGAATTGCAGATACAGACAACAATGCAGTTGCTGGTGGTGAAGCTGTGAAATGGGATAATAAGACAGACTTTACTTATACCTATTCATTGACGGGTACTTCTGTAAATACTGCCTACAGAGTACTTGTAACAAATAAGTACAATGCTCAGTTTACCAAGCTGGAACTGGTTTACGAATAATCTGAATTTGAATATTCCAGAATAAAAACGAATCTGGTTGCATCAATTAACGATGCAACCGGATTCGTTTCCTCTCGTGAAGAGTCGATTTTTTATGTAACCCCCTAAATATTTTTGGAGTGAACAAAAACAAGCAAACAACCATGTTCCGTTATTTTTTAATAGCATTTCTCTCGCTTACATTGTGGGCGTGCGGAAGTGATGAGGGTGCAGAGATTGCTCCTTCCGGAACGGCTTATTGGAACAATTCTTCATCTGTAGCTGCTCAGAAAGGTAATGCTGCTATCCGGATGGAAGGTACAGCAGGAACTCAGTGGCAGGCTGAAATTACGGAAGGATCAGAATGGTGTTCTTTTTCTCTTTCATCAAAGATTGCTACCAAGGAAGGTACATTGGTGGAGGGTATGAATGTATTATATGTCTATTATTCGGACAATATCAATGATGCACAGCGTCAGGCTACTGTCACAGTCAGTTTTGCTGGAGGAAAGCAGACAGTTCTTACGCTTTCACAAAAAGGACAGGTAAATAGTCCTGAATTTTCTACATCGTGGGCAGAGATTCCCGCATATAAAGAAGGTACTAATTTCCAGTATGTAACCCATTATGTTAATTTGAACGGAAAAGAAGTTCGTAACTATTCTATGTGCTATGATAAATCACACAAAGGGGCACTTTGGGTTGCCTATCCGCTTCATAGCTGCTATATTGGTGGCTTAGATAGAACCGATGAGTGGATATACGATCCGGATATTGCAGAAGAATATCAGATATTTGTAGCTAAGGCATATAGAGAATATCCTGCTTACGATCGCGGACATCAGATTCCGTCGGCCGACCGGACAATGACTCGTGAGATGAATGCACAGACCTTCTATTTTTCAAATCAGACTCCTCAGACAGGAAAGGGATTGAATCAGTCTATCTGGATGAATCTGGAGGATAAATTACGTAAAAGCTATATGTGCTCTGATACACTTTACGTGGTGACTGGAGCTTATTATGGGAATGCTTCCAAACAGGCTACCGATAATAATGGAGTAAAGGTAGATGTGCCGACTCATTATTTCAAGGTTCTTTTACGAACCAAATCGGGAGTTTCTGGCAAATGGGTGAATCAGTGTGATGCTTCTCAGTTGCAGACTATCGGCTTTTGGCTGGAGAATAAAGCTTATTCAGAATCACAGCCGTCGAAAGCTATATGTAAAAAAGTTTCTGAAATAGAACAACTTACCGGATTCACTTTCTTCCCGGGTATACCGCAGGAGGTGAAAAACGATTTCAATGCCATTGAATGGAATCTTAATTAATTTCTATAAGTATGAAACGAATATTAATGCTTGGGGTATTGCTCGTTGCATTGTCTGTGTCGGGATACGCACAGAAAAAGCCCTACAAAGTAGTGTTTTACAATCTTGAGAACTTTTTCGATACACAAAATGATCCGGATGTTCTCGATGATGAGTTTACTCCTGACGGACCTAAGAAGTGGACTCAGGATAAGTATGATAAAAAGTTGCATAATATAGAAAAAGTCTTTTTTGACATAGCAGCTATCAACAAGGATTATCCGGCAGTTATAGGTGTGTGTGAGGTAGAAAACCGTAATGTACTGGAGGATATTGTTGCTACTCAAAAGTTGGCACCAGCCAATTATCGGATTGTGCATTATGATTCTCCCGAAGCACGTGGCGTAGATGCTGCCTTCATCTATCGTCCGGATGTGTTGAAACTGGAAGGCTCGAAGGCGATTCGTACGGTAATTCCTTCATTGCCCGACTTCAAGACACGTGACATTGTAACGATGTGGGGAAAGATAGAAGGAGAAGATTTCCTGTTTATGGTGGCACACTGGCCTTCACGACTGGGAGGAAAAGAGGCTTCCGAATTCAAGCGTGTGGCAGTGGGACGGCAGATGCGCCAGATTGCAGATTCTGTCCGTGCCTTGCGTCCAGCTACGAAAGTGGTGATGATGGGTGACTTTAATGATGATCCGATAGACGAAAGCGTTTCTGGAGCTGAAGGTATGGGAGCTAAGATAAAGGTAAAGGAGGTTCAGCCTGCCGACTATTATGCACCGTATGCTGCCTTGCTGAAGGCTGGATATGGAACACTGGCATATGGCGATGCGTGGAATATTTTCGACAATATCGTAGTAAGTGGAAACTTGCTGGATAACGAGAAAGGAAAGTTGCAGATTCAGAAATCGGAAAAATCGAAATTTTACGGTAACATCTTCAGACGTCACTACATGGTACAGAAGGAAGGACAATATAAGGGATATCCGTTGCGTACTTTTGTAGGTAATAACTTTCAGGGAGGTTTCAGTGACCATTTTCCGGTGTATATTTATATAGGTAAGTAATCAAATAATTACAATTTTATGAAATTCAAGACATTATTGTTTTTACTGATGTCGCTGCTTGCCGTTACGGGATTTGCCCAGACGGGAGGAGACATTAAGGGTACGGTCATATCGCGTACTACACGTGCAAAAATTGATAACGTAAAGATTACACTCGTTCCAGGCGACCGTACTGCGTCGACTGATGACAAAGGTGAATTCTTCTTCGAGAATGTGGCTCCCGGTGAGTATGAACTGCGTTTTGAAACTGCAGAGTTTGAAGATTTAACTTTACCGGTACGTGTCGGAAAGAACATGCGTGAAATGCGTGTTATCATGGTTCCTGCCAATCGTCAGCCTGTACTGGATGATGCGATATTTGCAGAGTTTGATACGGAAACTATGGAAGATGCACAGTCGTTGCCTACTTCGTTGTCGGCATCAAAGGATGTTTTCAATAATATCGCTTCTTATCAATTCAGTGAAATGCGTTTCAACGTACGTGGATACGACTCTCAGTTCTCGGATGTATACATGAACGGCATTCAGTTGAACGATGCAATGACCGGTTATACTCCGTGGTCGCTCTGGAGTGGATTGAATGATGCAACACGCAATCAGGAAGTAACTACCGGACTGGAAATGGGAGAGATGGGAATTGGTGGTATTGGTGGAGTAACTAATATCAACACTCGTCCTTCACAAATGCGTAAGGGATTGAGAGCCAGCTTGGTTAGCACAAACTCAATGTACCGCTTCCGTGGTATGCTTACTTATTCTTCTGGTGTGCAGGATAATGGATGGTCGTATGCATTTTCTGTATCTACCCGTCAGGGAAACAATGCATATGTAAATGGTGTATATTACAATGCTTATGGTTATTTTGCTGCCGTAGAAAAGCAGTTTAATCCGCAGCACCGCTTGTCTCTGACAGTCTTGGGTGCTCCTACAGAACGTGGTGCACAGCAGGCTTCAACACAGGAGGCATACGATTTGGTGGGAAACAATTACTATAATCCAAACTGGGGCTGGCAGAACGGCAAACGTCGTAATGCACGTGTGCGTGATTACCACGAACCTCTGGCTATGCTTAACTATACATTCGACATTACAGACCGTACTCAGCTGAACGTGGCAACATCACTTCGCTTTGGTCAGAATGGCTATTCTGCATTGACATGGTATGGTGGACCGGATCCTCGTCCTGACTATTACCGCTATTTGCCAAGCTACTATCCTAATACTTCTACTGGAGCTTGGTTGCAGGAAGCATGGATGGCAAATACAGACAATATCCGTTACATTAACTGGGACAACTTGTATATGATAAACCGTAACCAGCCAGTCAATGAAGCATACGGAGAAGGTCATCGTTCTATGAACATGATAGAAGAACGTCATACAGACCAGCTCGACTGGAACTTCTATACTCAGTTCTCTCATCTTTTCAAGAACAGTTCGAAACTGAATGGAGGTATCAATGTACGCCGTAACCGTACAGAATACTACAGCGAGGTTAAAGACTTGCTGGGTGGTGATTACTGGGTTGATATCGACAAGTTTGCTGAACGCGACCTGGGTATCGATATCATTTCATACCAGAACAACATGGATTATTATGAACAGTACGGAAGAGCTCCTATCGCACGTGTGGGCGATAAATATAGCTACGATTATTATGCAAATGTGTTCAATGGTCGTGGATGGTTGCAATATGATTTCTCTCTGAATAACCTGCAGATAGGACTGGGTGCCGAACTGGGATATGCTGCTCTATGGCGTCACGGTATCTGGCGTAAGGGATTGTTCTATGAGAATTCCAAGGGAGATTCTGATTTGCTGGATTACCTGACTTACAAGGTTAAGGCTAATTTCCGTTATGTACTTTCTTCTGCTCATAATTTTGAAGCTAACATTGTGTACATGCAAGACGCACCTTCGTTCCAGTCGGCTTTTGTTTCTCCTCGTACACGTAATGATGTTACCCCCGGAGTAAAAGCAGAGAAAATCTTTGGAGTGGATGCTTCTTATAATTTCCGCATGGGAGATTTCAAGGCACGTGTTTCTGGTTACTATACAACTTTTACAGACCAGACGAAGGTGATTTCTTACTATGATGACGTGGAAGCTACTTATTCCAATTTTGCTATGAGCGGCATCAACAAACAGCATTTCGGACTGGAAGTGGCTGCTTCTATACCATTGTATGAAGGTTTGTCACTGAAAGGAGCTTTGAGCTGGGGACAGTATATTTATTCGAATAATCCGAATTATGTACAGATTCAGGATAATAGTGCGGCAATCATCAACCAGGGAAAGGTTTACTGGAAAAACAAGCGAGTAGAAAGTACTCCGCAGACAGCTGCCAATATCGGTTTGTCTTATCGTAGTCGCAATAATATATTTGCGTCGCTCGACCTGAATTATTATAACAACATGTATCTGTCGATGAGCCCGCTGTATCGTACCGATGCTGTACTGACTAAGCCGATGCTTGAAAATCCTGCAATGCTGGAAGATATTCGTGGTCAGGAGAAATTTGATGCGGCTTATGTACTGAATGCAAGTATTGGCAAGAACTGGTACATCAACCGTTCTTATACGTTGGGATTCAGTCTGAGTGTAGATAATTTGCTGAACAATCAGAATATTAAGACTGGTGGTTATGAACAGATTCGTCTGTTGAAGAACAAGGAGGCAAGTACGCTTACTTACCAGCCTTTCGATTCTAAATACTTCTATATGTTTGGTACCAATTATTACTTGAATTTATATTTCCGTTTCTAACCCTGAAAAAGAACTATTGTTATGATAAATAAATTGATAATAGGTAGTTTGATGGTGGCACTTTCCATGGGTGTTACTAGTTGCTACAGTGATTTTGACGAACCGGCTCCTGCTAAGGTCTGGACGGCTGCCGATTTTGAGTCGGAAGGCTGTCAGCTTATTTCTATCAAAGAATTGAAAGACATGTGTGCCAATGTGCCTTTGGCTGGTTACAAGGAAATAACCGAAGACTATGTGATTAAAGGAAAGGTGATTTCGAGTGATCAGGCGGGCAACGTGTATAAGTCTGTTTATATTTATGATGGTACGGCTGGTATCGAATTGAAACTGATGGTGAGCAACTATGTGTACTATCAGGTAGGACAGACATTGTATGTGAAGTTGAAAGGGCTTGCCATTGGTAACTATCGCTATATGTTAAGTGTAGGCGGTATTCCTACTGCAGAAGATATTTCCAAGAACTATGCCAACCGTAACCTTGATACTCAGATGGAGCGCAATGCACATATCTTTGCCGGTGAGCTGGGTAAACTGGAAGCATCGGATACGCTGGTGGTTACCCCGCAGAATTACAAGACTGTGCTGAGTGATGCTCACCTTGGACGCCTGATTCGCTTTGAGGGCTTGACTTACAAGGCTGGAACGTTTGATGGTGATACCTATCCGCAATATCTGGAAACTGTATACCTGAACAATTCTACAGAAGCTACTTATACGAATAAATATTATGATAAAGAGGGATTGACTCCTACTTTTGCCTACAACTATAATAATCAGCGTTATTATGGTTCTTCACTCTTTACGTATAATGCTTCGGATGAGAAAGATAAGATAGGTAATCTGATTCTCCGTGTGAGCGGTTATGCTAATTTTGCTTTGAATCCATTGCCGGAAAATGGCGACAAGGGTTCTATTACCGCTATCTATACTAAGTATTCTTCTAAGTCGGGAGGGTATATCAAGTATCAGCTTTTGGTTAATAAGGGAAGCGATGTAGATTTTTAAAATTCAAACTTTTAAATAACCGGATAGGATATTGAGAAGGAAGTGAATTTAATGATTAAGGAGTGTATTCCCTATAGTTACTCCGAAAAGTTACGGAATATAGTAGCTGCAAAATAAAAAAGAGTCGTATCAAACTCAGTTTCGTGAGGAATGATACGACTCTTTCTATTTTTGCACGTTTAAATCTTTACTTGCACGCTTCTGCTATGCGCTTTACGATGCCCGGCCCTTCGTAGATGAAAGCCGAATACACCTGCACCAGATGAGCACCGGCATTGAGCATGCTGTGGGCTTCCAGCGGGGTCATGACACCTCCGGCTCCGACGATGAGCATCTCCTTGGGAGCATGGGCGGCAAGGTGTTTCACTACCTCAATCGACTTGTGGATGACCGGCAGTCCGCTGATACCTCCGGCACCTACCTCGGTGATTTCCGACTGGCTGGAATGGATGAGCAGCGAACGGTCTTGTGTGGGGCCTGTAGCAATGAAGCCGCCGACGTGGTGCTGACGGGCAAAGCCGATGATGTCGTCCAGCTTTTCGAGAGGTACATCCGCCGGAAGTTTCAGCAGTATGGGCTTGCGTACACGCTGCTTGTCGTCTGTCAGGGCGGTGAGTGCCGCACCCAGTATCTCGGGAGCTATGCTTCCCCAGTTGAGGGTATAGTAATCGGCATACGCGCTGAACGTATCATACAGGTCGCACAGCTCTGCCACAGCCAGTGCTTCGTCCGAAGGATGGTTGGTATTGATGTTCACTCCTAAGATGTATTTCCCGTTCCGTTTCCGTTTCAGGTTCTGCAAGACGACTGCCTTTCCGGGATTGTTGAATCCGGTACGTGAAACCAAGGCATGATCCTGAGGCAGACGGAAGATGCGGGGGGAGGGGTTTCCGGCAACCTTCTCGGGAGTAACCGTTCCCACTTCGAGGAAGCCGAAGCCCAAATCACTCAGTTCGTCGAAACAGCTTGCTTCCTTGTCGAAACCCGCAGAGAGTCCCACACGGTTGCCGAACGTCAGGTTCTGCCACTGGAAAGGCGTTGCCTTCGGACGGTAAACCGACCGGATGAAGCTCTTTACCGGAGGAAGGTGACGATAGACATGCAACAGGGTGATAATTTCGTTGTGAATCTTTTCTGCGTCGATGCGGAATAACCAGGGACGAATGATTGATTTATACATAGTCGTGAAAAATTAAATTAGTTTTCGTACGGCAAAGGTACGACTTCTGTCCGAGATATTGTCATAAAAAAAAGTTATCCCCTATTACTCTGGCGGGTGCGGAGGAACGGACAAAAAAATCTCTCTATTGGTTACGGATTGAATGAAGGTAACCATAGAGAGATAAGGGATATAGGAAAGAGGTTGGTTATTTAAGATGTTCGCGAATCTTTGCCAAGTACGCACGCATTCTGGTCGCATCCTTCTTGTTGATGATATCCAGCAGCTCGTTCAGCTCGGTACGGATACCTTCTACGTGTGCCGGAGTACGCGGGTTGAACAGGATTTCCTGCAACAGGAAGTCGTCTTCGCTCATCACTCCCTTGGCGATAGCCATGTGGCGCTTGAAAGTAGTACCCGGTGCATCCTGATGCTTCATCACCGCAGCGAAGGCAAAGGTGGAAACAAACGGGATAGACAGGGAGTAAGCCATGGTTTCATCGTGCTCCTCGAATGTATATTCAAAAATGTTCAGTCCCAGTCGCTGATACAGATCCTTGAAGAAAATCTTGCCCAGATGGTCGCCTTCCTTGATGATGATGGCATTTTCCGTACTCAACTGGTCGAGGTTGGCAAAGGTAGGACCAAACATGGGGTGAGTAGATACATAGCGGAAACCACTTTGCTCGTAAAACTCCTTCAGTCCGGTCTTGACAGAAGCAATATCGCTGATGATACAGTCTTTTGGGATGAGAGGAAGTACCTGATTGAAGGCTTCGAGGGTATATTTTACAGTTGCTGCATTGATAACCAGTTCGGGCTTGAAGGCTTCTATTTCGCTGAGTTCGGTGAACCGGAGGCAGTTGTACATAAAGCGCAGACGTTTGGGATCGACATCGTATACCGCAACTTCGTGCTCGAAGCTCAATACGTCGGTAAAGAACGAGCCCATTTTTCCGGCTCCCATAATTAATATTCTCATAGTTTGTAGAATGAAAGATAGTGTATAAAGAAGAATCAGAAACTCATTACTGTCGTTGGAGAAAGTGTTGGGTTTCTGATTCTTCTCTGTTAGTTCTTAATTATTTGTTGATAATTTCCAGTTGCTGGCGTACGCTTTCTTCGTGGATAGCTTCGAACACTTGTTTGATGAAGTCGGCATCCATGCCGCAGAGAGAACCCTGTGCACCACGCTTGTCGAGAATCTCGTTGTAACGTCCGGTCTGAAGAACCGTCATGTTATGTTCTTTCTTGAACGTACCGATCTCGCGGCAGATACGCATACGTTTGGCAAGAATTTCCATGAGCTCGTTGTCGCATGTATCGATCTGTTGACGAAGCTCGTGCAGGCTTTCAGTCGACTGGTGTTCCTTACGGATGACCAGCAGGTTGAGGATGTAATCGAGTACATCGGGAGTAACCTGCTGTGCTGCATCACTCCATGCACAGTCCGGGTTGCAGTGAGACTCCACAATCAGTCCGTCCATGCCCAAGTCCATCGCCTGCTGGCAAAGCGGTGCAATCAGTTCACGCTTACCGCCGATATGGCTCGGGTCGCACAAGATAGGCAGGTTCGGAATACGACGGCGCAGTTCGATAGGAATATGCCACTGCGGCAGGTTACGGTAAATCTTCTTGTCGTACGAAGAGAATCCGCGGTGGATAGCTCCCAGACGTTTCAGTCCTGCATTGTTGATACGTTCCAGCGCACCGATCCACAATTCCAGGTCGGGGTTGACCGGGTTCTTTACGTATACCGGAACATCTACACCTTTCAGCGCGTCGGCGATTTCCTGAACGGCAAACGGGTTGGCAGTGGTACGGGCACCTATCCACAGAATATCGATACCTGCTTTCAGACATTCGTATACATGCTTGGCTGTAGCCACTTCGGTAGCGACATACATACCCGTTTCCTGTTTCACGCGTTTCAGCCATGCCAGTCCGTCTACGCCGATACCTTCGAAACCTCCCGGTTTGGTACGTGGTTTCCATATTCCGGCACGGAAAATCTTGATACCCTTGTTAGCAAGTTGGGTAGCAGTTGTCATTACCTGTTCCTCTGTTTCAGCACTACAGGGACCTGCTATGATAAGAGGGCGTTCCTTTGAAACACCTTCCAGTTCGATAGGTTGTAAATTCAGTTCCATATAATATCTTTATTTTAGTTTATTATTCTTTAGAATATTGCTTTGATACGTTTCAGGGCTTCTGCCAGCTTCTCTTCCTTGGCGCAGAGCGAGATGCGGATGTACCGCTTTCCGTTGCTGCCGAAGATGAATCCCGGCGTAATGAATACTCGTGCTTCGTGCAGCACCTTTTCGGTGAGGTCTTCCACATCGGCATACGAGTCGGGGATTTTTCCCCACAAGAACATACCCACCTGATCGGGATCGAACGTACATCCCAAGGTCGTCATGATTTCTTCAGCCAGTTTACGGCGGCGGCTATATACATTGAAGTTTGCTTCTTCGTGCCATTCCGCACTGTTACGATAAGCCTGAGCGGCAGCCAGTTGCATGGGGCGGAACGTTCCTGAGTCGATATTGCTCTTTATCTTCAGAATCCACTGTACGAATGTAGCATTGGTGGCAAGCATACCTACACGCCAGCCCGGCATGTTGTGGCTCTTGCTCATGGAGTTGAACTCGATGCAGCATTCTTTGGCTCCCGGCACGTTGAGGATGCTGATGGGCTTGCGGTTCAGGATGAAGCTGTACGGGTTATCGTTTACGATGACAATGTTATGGCGGCGTGCAAAGTCGACCAGCTTTTCGTACAGTTCCATGGTAGCGTTGGCACCTGTCGGCATGTTGGGATAATTGGTCCACATGATTTTTACGCGGCTCAGATCCATCTTTTCCAGTTCATCGAAATCGGGTTGCCAGTGATTGTCCTCACGCAGGTTGTAGTTGACAATCTCGCTGCCCAGAATCTTGTTCAGGGAAGTATATGTAGGGTAGCCCGGATTCGGTACTAGTACCTGATCGCCCGGATTGACCAGTGCCAGTGTGACGTGCAGGATACCTTCCTTCGAACCGATGAGCGGCTGTATTTCCGTAGCCGGGTCCAGATCGACGTTGTACCAGCGCTTGTACCAGTCGGCCATAGCCTTGCGCAGTTCCGGAATACCTACCGTAGGCTGGTAACCGTGTGCATCCGGCTTTTTGGCATTTTCGCACAACACCTTGATGGTTTCTTCCGAAGGCGGCATGTCGGGGCTTCCGATTCCTAAGCTGATGACATCTTTTCCTTCGGCATTCATCTTGGCTACTTCCTTCAGCTTACGGCTGAAATAATATTCGCTTACGCTTGCCAGTCGGTCGGCAGGCTGTATGTTATAGTGTTGATTCTCCTTCTGCATATTCTCCTAATATTTTAAGTGCTTTGGTGAGCGGGGTTACCGCATCGATGGATTGTTTATATCTCAGGTAATCATTGAACATCACATCCACGTAGAACATGTATTCCCATTCGCGTCCGATGATGGGCAATGACTGGATTTTTGTCAGGTTGATGTTGTAAAATGAAAAGATGGAAAGAACTTTCGACAGACTTCCTTCACTGTGCGGAAGGGAGAAAACAATATTCGCCTTGTTCACCTTGGAGCGGTCTTTCAGTTCGTCGGCGATCCACGGGTCGCATATCACCAGGAAGCGGGTAAAGTTGTGCTTGTTGGTTTCGATGCCTTCCTGAAGAATCTTCATGTCGTACATGCCTGCCGCATATTTGGAACAGATGGCTGCATGTCCCTTCAGTTGCTTTTCGTGGATATCCTTGGCACTGCCGGCCGTATCATCCGTTTCTACCACCTTCAGCTCCGGATGATGCTGGAGAAACTCGCGGCACTGAGCCAGTGCTACCGGATGCGAGTTGACCTCTTTCAGATCCTTCCAGTCCTCGTCGGGCAAGCACATGATGCTGTGGCTGATGCGGAGTTTGTGCTCTCCGATAATGGTTGCCCCGCTTTCGCGCAGCAGTTCGTAGTTGTGAAGCAAGCTTCCGGCTATCGTATTTTCTATGGCAACGACTCCGATGACGTTGCTGTCCTTACGCATGTTTTCGAATACTTCTTCGAATGTATTGCAACAGATCAGTTCTATTTCTTCATTCTTGAAGTACTTGTGGGCTGCAATGTCATGGTATGAACCCGGAACACCTTGTATCGCTATTCTTTTCATTTGCTCTTGTTTTAAAATAAAAAATCCCGCTCTGTAAAAAGCGGGATTTCGTTATATCGTTTTTATTGATTCATTGGTTTGTTACACATGCGAACTCCCGCTTCACTTCATTGCTAAAGTAAAAGTAAAAAAAGTAAAAGAAGAAGTATGTCGCAAATGTTTTCATTCGTTGTTCTGTTATTTTGTTATTATTACGGTTGCAAATGTAATACTTTTCTTGAAAAAACAAACATTCTATGAACTTTTTCTTTAAATATTTTCTTTCCACGACATATTCGATTACATTTGTGTTAGATCAATATATATTTAAAATACTATTACCATGAATTATAATTTTGACGAACCGATAGACCGGAGAGGTACGAATGCGGAAAAAATAGAAGGAATGAAGGATATCTGGGGACGAACCGACCTTATTCCCATGTGGGTGGCCGACATGGATTTTGCCACTCCTCCGTTTGTTCTCGATGCGGTGAAGAGACGTTGTGAACATCCGGTGTTGGGGTATACCTGCAAGCCGGACAGTTATTATCAGGCAATCATTAACTGGGTGGATGCGCGTTACGGCATGAAGGTGGAAAAGGAACAGATTACGTATGTGCCGGGCATTGTGCCGGGACTGGGGATGGCAATCAATGCCTTCACTCATCCGGGCGACAAGATCATGATTATGCCTCCGGTGTATCCGCCTTTCTCGTGGCTGGTAACCCGCAACGACCGCCGGCTGGTAGAGTGTCCGATGATTCTGGAGAACGGCAAGTACCGGATGGATCTGGATTTGTTCCGCAGGGAGATTAAGGGCATACGTGTGTTTATCTTGTGCAACCCTCACAATCCGGGTGGAGTGGTCTGGACGCACGAGGAACTGGAAGCCATTGCCAATATCTGTGCAGAGGATAACGTGATTGTCTTTTCGGATGAGATTCATGCTGACCTGACCTTACCTCCTCACCATCATGTACCGTTTGCCATGATTTCTGAACGGGCAAAGAACAATTCCGTTACGTTTATGGCACCCAGTAAGGCTTTCAATATGCCGGGAGTGGCAGCTTCGCATGCTATTATTTATAATGAGGGGCTCCGCAAGCGGTTTACTACCTATATGGAGAGCTGTGAATTTGGCGGAGGACATGTGTTTGCCTTTCCGGCTGTAGAGGCGGCTTATTCCAACGGGACGGAATGGCTGGAACAGTGTCTGGCTTATATACAAGGAAATATCGACTATCTGGATGAATACCTGAAGAAAAAGATGCCGAAGATCAAGGCTATCCGTCCGATGGCTTCCTATCTGGTATGGCTGGACTGCCGTGAGCTGGGAATGTCGCAGCAGGCACTGGAAGATTTCTTCGTGTCGGGAGCTCATCTTGCCCTGAACAACGGCGAAACGTTCGGCAAAGAAGGAATCGGCTTCATGCGCATGAATGTAGGTTGTACACGTGCTGTGCTGGAACAAGCATTGAAACAGCTAGAAGAAGCCTATAGTCGGTTATAAAAATAAAAGTTATAAAAATAAAAGAGGATATATCGGGTGATATATCCTCTTCTGCAATGTCTTTTGTGAAGTAACGAATTATGCTTCAGCAGGAGCAGCAGCTTCTTCTGCAGCAGGAGCAGCTTCTTCAGCTTCTGCTTTTGCAGCAGCTTCAGCTTCAGCCTTAGCAGCAGCTTCAGCAGCTTTCTTTTCAGCTACCTTCTTAGCGATTTCTTCGTTTACTTTCTTTTCAGCTTCCAGACGTGCTTTAGCTTCAGCTTTCTTAGCTTCTTCTTCTTTAGTTTTCAAAGCAGCCAGACCTGACTGTTTGTTTTCTTTCCAAGCGTTGAAGCGAGCTTCAGCAGTAGCTTCATCGAATGCACCTTTTGCAACGCCACCCAGCAAGTGTTTCTTCATGTAAACACCTTCGCTAGACAAGATGTTGCGAACTGTGTCTGTAGGCTGTGCACCTACCATTACCCAGTGTAATGCACGTTCAAAATTCAAATCTACTGTGGCAGGATTGGTGTTCGGATTGTAAGTACCAATTTTTTCAGTAAATCTACCATCACGTGGTGCTCTTGCATCTGCAATAACAATTGAATAGAACGCATAGCTCTTGCGTCCGTTTCTCTGCAATCTGATTTTAGTTGCCATTTCTTAAACGTTAATTTTTTAATGTTAATGATTTGAATTATGCTAATAACCCGTATTAGCGGGTGCAAAGGTACAACTTTTCTTTTGTTCTACAAAGAGTTGCGCAAATTATTTGTTGATCTCGCGCAGCCATTTCTCCAGTTCGCCCGTCCATTGGCGTTTGTAGGGGAAGCTGTCGCGGTATCCCCAGCCGTGTCCTCCCACCGGATAAGTGTGCAAGCTGGCAGGAACTTTGTTCTTGACGAGGGCTGTGTAGTAGTTCACACTGTTGGCCACCGGTACTACCGTGTCATCACTGCTGTGCAGGATGAAGGCAGGCGGTGTTTGCGGAGTAACCTGCAATTCATTGGAATATTTCTGTTCCAGTTCCTTCGAGGGATTCTTTCCCAGCAGGTTGTCGTGAGAACCCATGTGAGTGTAAGCAGGATCCATGGTGATGACCGGATAGAACAGAATCTGGAAGTCCGGACGGGTTTCCGCATCGGTGAAATGAGTGGCTGTGGTGCTGGCCAGATGTCCTCCGGCTGAAGAACCCATGATGCCCAGTTTTTTTACATTCCATTCCTGAGCGTGCTGGCGCATGATGCGCAGAGCCTGCTGTGAATCGCTCAGAGGCACTTCATTGTGTCCGTTGGGCATGCGGTATTTCAGCACCACGCCGGTGATGCCCTGTCCGGCCAGCCACGCGGCGAACGGGTCGCC
>OHEG01000487.1_pt1 | contig 19041 bp, 16 predicted proteins | sample 1567181 | NCBI WGS metagenome assembly OHEG01 (sample SAMEA3879534, study PRJEB24766) | human gut metagenome | biome: human-associated habitat; feature: feces | place: USA | collected 1985/1987 | reverse complement strand
CTCGGTGAACAGCGCCCGTCTCATATCCGCGATCCAGAGCAAGCCGGCTCATTGGTAGGCGTCTGTACATTGATATAAAATATGATGGAAAAAAGAAAAAAATTGCAAGCAAAAATTGTTTCGGCCTCTAATGATAAGTTTGTGATTAGAATTGGGGATATTAGTAAAACTCCAAAAGTTGGGGATAGCTTAGTTGTTACAATTCCGTCGAGAGCGAAGGTTGAAATGGTAAGAAAAACAAATAGCTTATCTGGCGTTAGGATTACTGATACAATTGCACGGGGAAAAGTGATTGGAGTCAATGAGGGAGTTGTTACAGTAAAACCGATGGTTTCGAGGACTAATGTGGCTAAATTGCAGAGTCTTGCATCAACAAACACGATGGTCGGAGTGAACGCTATTGAAAATAAAATGAAGACATTCGGATAAAATGTATTAAACATCCCGGTCACTGCGTAATCCAGTGACCGGGATGCCTTTTGGCCGCAAAAGAGGACCCCCCGCTTTGCCGGGGGATATAAAGCCTATGGCATGGAAAAGAGCACTCTATCGGAGGATATTAAGACAGAGAAAAGAACAAGCAACATGTCTTATAAAAAATCGGTGATGCCAACAAGGAAGGATATGGTCTATGCAATATCTGGAGGAAAACTCGGTAAATTTCTTTCAGCCTGAACATAAAATCCTTTTTGCGTATAAATCTTGACAACGCCACCAGTTTGGGCCGAAAAAACTGCTATGCGTGAGTGTCCCGAAAGTCGTGAGAAACGGCCTCTTAAGATGGCGGCCCTTTATAAGCGCCTGACTTTTGAGCTTATATTTAACCTTGCAATTACACGATCTTTTCTGCGGGCAACATTCAATGTAATTCACATGGTTCCTGTGATTAGGATATTGCGTTTTGGATGAGCATGAGGATAAATCCGAAAAGCAGGAATATGAGTATCGGCGCAAGGGTTCGGAGGATATTGCGTACCCCCATAACTATATCGCAGGCGGAGGGCGCGGGGGCTTTGGGGGGCGCAGTGCGTTTCTCTTCCGGCGGTGCGTAGTCTGGAATCTCGCTTCGATGCAGTCCCCGCAGAAGCCTCCGCAGAAGGCCGAGGATGCCCGACATGAAAAATCCAGGCACGGCAAGAATCGTTCCTATGATCACCAGGGCAAGATCATTGCCACTCGGCGCCAGAAAGCCGGTGGAGTTTTCCGGGGCGCTCGGATCGTATTTGATGCGGATGGACCTGCCCACCTCGATAGAGTTTGCCAGGGGGCCATATTTACCTGTATAATGCGTTCCATCCACTTCATATTCGTAGGTCATCGAATAGTTGATGCCACCCCTGCCAACTTTGCTTCTGTTCAACTCGGAAATATCCGTAATGTATGCGCTGCCGAATACCCAATCCGTCTGCTTGTATGATTGAATATAAGTATTGGCCCCCATATAAAACATAAAGAGGCCGATAAGCAGCGTCGCAACGCCCCAGCCCTGTATTACAGACCGAAAAACTGAGTCCTTCCGCATCAGTTCTTTCACGGCCTGAACAGCCGATTCATGCTTCATCTTCTTTTGCCCTCTTGATCCTGGCGACCAGTTCGTCGATTTCCCCTTCGTACAACGATTTGTTATAAGGAACCCTGTGTGTTTGGTTTTCGCAGTCGGTGAATTTCATGTAGTAACCGTAACGCGTTGCGCTTCTGCGCATGTTCCGCTGTGACTCGACCAGACAGCAGTCCAGAATGTCGCTGTAGCGGTAGTACCGCCCATTTAAGGGATTGGTGCGGCAATAAAAGCCGTCCTTTTGAATCTTTAGCATATAAAACAGTCCGTGAGAAAAAGCCCGCACAATTGAAAACAGCAAAATGGCGACCGGAATCATGCGGAAAATCAGCGGCATGGTGGTCCATCCAAAAAGCAACAAGTAAAGTATGGGAAAACCAAAAATCACAAGGATTATGATAACCACACTCTCCGTCTTCCCGGTAATGACGATCTCGCGGTCGAAGTCGTCATCCCCACGTCTGCTTCCCACGGCCTCAACCCGTTCAATCATATAATCCACCGCATCAAGGTGGGGGTCAAGTACGAGAAATCTCGACCGCTTTCCCTCTATCGTTTCAAAGTTGCAGTAGGTTGCTTCCTGTGTGTCCGTCTCTCTGCCGGAGCTGAGCCACATGTTGCAAATCTCGCTGTAGCGGTAGTACCGCCCGTTGCCGGGTTTGGTCCGAAAATAAAAGCCGTCTTTATCCACAAGCAACTTGAAAGACATTGCACCGTATGCGGACAGAACGCAGATGATAGCAAAAAAGGCTGTTAGGCCGCCGAGTCCAACAAAGGCACCATCGTGTGCAGTGTAAAGCCAGAATGTGAATCCTCCGGAGACCGCCGTCGTGATTGCAATCACCATAGGTCCAAACCAGTTACCGGTGATTTTATACTTCCAGTTTCTTTCTTTCATCTTATTCTCCATATTGAATCCATAGCGATTTGTTATATCACAGGGAAGTGGCTAATGCCACTTCCCTGTGATTGATTCAAATAATAGAAAACTGTTTCGAGTATGTTGCCTTAAACCCAGTTTTATCTATAACGCAGACAACAATGGTATAGTTTCCTGTCTCTGTTGGCGACCACTCAAGATAGTCGAATGTTGAACCACTTAGAGTATAGTATAGAGTATCACCTTTGTAAATAGTATACTCCCATACATACGGTCGACATCCGCCTTCCGCCTTAGCCGAAAAAATCAACGTCTCCTCTGGCTCTTTGTCACCAATTACTTCGACATTAGAAATCGTCAAATCATTAGGGACAAACTTTGCTTCTATTGTGCGGTTTGCGAAAGCAGTGAAGGTATATTCATCTGAGATATTATCGAGGCATCTTCCATTTTCATACCAACCTTCAAACATATAACCCTCATTGGGGATTGCAGAAATAGTTACTGTAGAGCCGTAGCTATAACTGCCCGTTCCTCGCACTGTACCACCATTTCCGGAGCTCAGAGAAATTGCGCATTTTGCATGGACATATACATCTTTTTCGTTATTGCTATAATTGGCCTCATCCGCATCTGTTTCTACTACCAGATGATATAGATTGGGCTGAAGCGGATCAGATCCCAGGCTGTTTTCGGCAATGTCGTAACTTAAAACGCTTTTTTCTCCGGCATCAAGGGCTGCGATATTAATATCGGCCAGTACCTCTCCTTGGACGCTGTCAGAATAAATCGCCAGCTTTGCCGCATCAATTTTTTCATAGCCCTTATTAGCTACTGTGATTTGTAGCTGTCGCCCGGTGTCAGTTATTGACTCCTGCACATTTTCGATTGCGATGTCAGCCAATCCAATTTCAAAAGAAGCCTCATTATCTGTTGGCCGAACATCTGTATCGCCATGTGGTGTTATTCTTAAGGCATAGTTTGACCGAGAAATTGTCTGCGGAAGTGTAAACGGTATTTCCAAATTGGTACTTCCACCGATATCCAGGGTCTCGTTTAATGTACGACTGTCAACAATATTTCCTTGCGGATCGACGACTTCAATATCAAGAGCCGAAACATCTACCGATCCATTGTTGTATACATCGGCACTCAGGGCAATCGTTTCCCCGCCAGTGACCTCTCCGGAATAAGTCACTATCGGATTTACAGCGACATCGCAAAACGCCTCTGCTTCCTTTTGAACCAAATCGAGTTGTCCATACGCTTTGCCATTTTCAGGTTCGCTCAAAGCATCCGCAGCACAATATGCCAGTTGGATCTTCCCTGTAGACATCATACAGGCATCCCATCCGCGGATTACATCATCGCCTGTTGTAAGCGGAAGAATGTTCCCGAATTTATCAAGCGCCTCATTATAGTAAGTACCATAAAACTGTGCCTTTTCATTCACATCTTCCCAAACAATCGCTTTCTGTCCATCTGCACTTTTCAGAACCTTGAATGTTGAAACGGACTCTGGAAGATTGTCCACCATAGTCTCAACTGTCGCTGCACTTCCGCCTGTCATGCACATAATAGCGTGATTGCCCATCCAGTATAGTTTATCATCCAGGAAGCATACCGATGTATCCGATGTGCTATTTTCTGTAACTTTGCTCAATTCACCATCGCCATAGTAATATACTTCCATATCATCAACGGATGACATATCTGTATTTGTTTTTGCGGAATATGCAACTACACTGTTATGGCCAATATAGGTGCAGGCAATACTGTTTACTATGGGCAAATTCGATGCGATGGTTTCCTCCGATTGCCATTTCCCACCGACCAGCTGTTTCCTATGAATTGAGTTAGTTCCTTCAACAGAAAACGGATCATTTTCTGAATTTTGCTGCCAAACAACAGTCAAATCGTCGCCATTGGAAGCCAAACTGCAATTGGTTTCATAGTCCGAATTACTTGTAAGGGCCACTGTTCCTGAAAATGCTTCACCATCCCAATGAGTATAGTATAGCTCCATGTTGGTTGACATTTCATCGAGCGTGACATCTGTGCCAAATTCCGTTTTTGCGTTCTGCCACACAATATGTACACCACCATTTCCGTCAGCGCACATAATCGGTGCATGGTCCATGGTGCCATCATCAAAAATAGGCTGCGCAGCACTCCAAGATGCACCGTCATAAATACTGTACATGAGAGCCGTTCTATTCTCATCCGATCGTGATGAAACATCATCAATATAGATCATAAGGATTTTTCCGCTATTTAATTCGACAATTTGCGGGGCACAGTATCTTTGCACATTAGATTTGTAAGCTGCTGGATTTGCACTATATGCTACAACACCTTGTAGCGGTTCAATAAACCTAAGATCATCTCTCGTTACTTTCATAAGGGATTCCTCTGTCGTCTCCACTTTGGGGAATATTTGTCGATTTATAAAATCCCATTCAAATCTGTGCTCCCACAAAAGGCATTCTATTTCTAAGAACACTCCCGCAGTAAGGGTTGCCTTTGTTGTATCACGCAGATTGGTAACTTCTTTAAATTCCAACTTTATTGTACCAGTTCCACCAGCATATGCCTGCAAAATCTTTTCAACTCCAGCCACTATGCCAGCTCGAAGCGTTACAGAATAGTTACCATTGCCGTTGATCCCATACTGTCCAGTTTCCGTTAGGGCAAAGTATAATTGCTGTTTTAGTGATCCGCTTATCTCAAAGCGAAAATATGTGAGCGGAAACACTGTCACAGAAAGGGGTATTTCGGCATTGGCTTCTAGCTCAGCTATCATAAACATTCCACCATCGCGCACCTTACCCGTCGCTGCATCAATTTCAATATATCCACCGATGGTGCCTTCGTATGCGAATCCCATATTGAATTTTACTGTCTTCAACTCGTGTTTCAGTTTTTGATAATCATTAATTGCAGTTGGTGTATATCCATTAAAGCTTCGAACCATCGCTTTTAGATCTTTAAAGTTTGTTGCATGCGCTGATGGGTTTAGGTCAGGATCTTTCAGGCCTATGGTTATTTGATAGGTATTCTCCGTTATATTGTATTGACAATCTACCAATTTGTCCAAATCTAACTTCCAATCAAGTTTCGTCTTAAACAGGGCTGTATCTTTGCCAAATATATTAACAGTTGGTCCCTCGAGTTCAATTGAATCTTGGGAAAACGAAACGATATCCGGATCCGATCCTGGATTTTTGAGCTCATCCAATTTAGACACACCACTGTCGAGGCCTGAAAAACCGTCCTTGTCAATTTCAAGGCAGCCGCTTCCGCTGCCAATCGAAGTGGTATAAAACTGATCAAACGCCCAGTTAGAGGGCATACCAAAGCCCAAGTTTCCACTGAATCCAGTAGACATATCACCCACGAAGCTACTTTCAGCATAGCCTTTGTTGGAAACTCTTGTGCAGACATTTCTCGTTCCGTAAATGCCGACTCTATAAGTATTGCTATTGCTCATAACTTCATGGACACTCTTGAAATAAGGAATCACATTGGAGGTAATCTGATAATCCAAGCAGTCATAATCCACGGCGAAATAAATAATCGTATTTTTGGGAATTCCTAACTCAGCAGCTGCCGCAATAGCCGCATTTGCATCTATCGCCCCTTGATCTGAAGTGAAGTACGAATTTTCATCAGCAGATGTCTGATAGATCGGGAAGAAACTGAGCCCCGCATCAAAAATAATTTGTGCCTCGCTGCGTGTGATTTTCTTGGTATTTCCGGTCAAATATCTTCCAATGTATCGATAGTCATTGTCATATAGTGATTTTGCTTTTGCGGCTGTGAGCTGGGTTGCGCAGTCTGCAGCCAAAGCCGATCTTGATGTATCACCGCAACTAATAAACAACGACAGCCATGTAGTTTTATCTGCATGTCCAGTCAACGTGATTTTCATTTTCTCCTGAAAATCGTATAAAGCCTGCTGTGTTGCAGGGCCCCATTGCCCGTCTATTGCTCCGGTATCATATCCATTAACAAGCAATGCAAACTGCAGCAACTCCGTAATGGATGTGATTTCTGCATTCGAATAATAGCTACCTGATGATGTCCCGGGATATTTTCTGGCATCTGTAGACCTTCCAAAATACGGAATTTCCGGGCAGCACAGTCTTGTCGTTTCACCAAAGTTTGCATTTGCAACATCTGGCGGCATGCCCTCCTCCGCCTGTAATGCATATATTAATGCCTTGTTTGTATTTCTGCCATACACACCATCACAAGGAGTGATCCCAGTATATGCCTCATACTTGCGGTTCAGCTTTTGCTGCATTTCACGAACAGCCTCTGTTCCGCCATAAGAGCTTAACAGTTTAAATGAATCCATGGACATCAGGGCCTTCATGATATTAACTGTCACAACTCCATCTGGATTGATAAGGCCGGCATCTTCTTTTAATTCAATGATGGCCCTTTCTACATCTGCATCAAACACGCCATTGAATACAACGGCGCCATCTTCGGTTTCGGACAGATTATATCCAGGGTTATACCCTTTGCACCAAAGTGCTCCCTGCAATATTGCAAATTTCCGATTTGTGACACCGTCCTGCCGTCGCAACAGATTCTGGCTATAAAGGCGCTCTGTAGTTGGGCCAAAATTATCCGCCAAATCTGCGATTCCAAGTTCCACCTGCAGAGCTCTCGTAAGACCGTAAACGGTATCCCACCCCGTTCTTCCGTCTTCAGTGACATATCCAAAACCCGGCACATCACCGTACTCCTGATTCAGCCATCTTTGAGTCAAATAGACCATAGCATCACCAGGATAGTCGCTATGAATCGAAACGCCATTTTCTACAAGTGTTTCTTCGCTAATTTGTTCCAAATCGGGGATCTGTACCTCCGATATATAATCTGCCTCGTTGCCATATTCATCATCGATCTGAACATCGGCGTTTATAAGGTTGAATGTGCTTTCTTCCTCCGTAGATGCGTCATTAGTTGCTACTTCTACATTTTCTGTAGTATTTTCAGCAGCAAATGCCGGAACAGTAACTGTTTGGAGCATAATTAGAACGCTTAACAGCAATGTTAATGCTCTGCTAAAATGCTTCTTCGCACCTTTCACTTAAATCCTTCTTTTCCTGTAAGTAGAATACATTTTTCCTTCTCTATTCTGAAATAGCACCGTTGGAACCTCTATGGATAGGCATCACTCCCTTTCCCATTCCATGTGCGTTCTTAAATCATACACGATCCCCATGCTGCGATCAGAAGATGTTGATTAAAGCAGGAGCGTACTACTTTATCTGATCACATCAAACAACCATTCTCTCTTCAAAATTTTTGATTATAGTGATATCCCGCGATTCGGCTATATTTTTCCATTTCTGCCAATTATTTTATACGCTATATTCTCCTTTGGCAATATCAAGTCGAAATTTTTGTTGATTTTGTGAAAACTCTTGAACTATCATTATTAAAAATGCCAAATCAATACCTCCACTCACCAACAGCTGGTGTAATGATAATGCAAAGGAAATGGCGATTATTTTTTGTACAAAATACGAGCGATTTATTTCACTTGACATAGATTAGCGGGCGTGCTATACTCCTTAACAAGAAGCGAACAGATGTTCTAATTTGTGGACGCATTGGAATAGAAAGGGGCGCATGTAGATGCTCTGGCTTTCACGGAAAGACATCGAACACATTTCCCGTAGATTGCTTCGTGATTACCTAAAAAAAGTCCCTCAAAAGGTCGATCATATTGATCCGGCAGATTTTGCAGAGAAGATGTGTGGCCTGCAATTTACCTTTGCAGATATCAGTGAAGCACATGATGCCATCGGCCTTACGGCGACATCGGGGGTAATCATAACGATTCCTCAAAGGGACGGCACAAGGCTCGACTATGAATTAGACGGGAAAACGGCCTTCATTGATCAGAGCCTTGTGGCAGAAAATCAGATTGGCCGTTTGAACTTTACTATGATGCACGAAGCAGCGCATCAACTGTTTTGGATGCTGTATCCGGAAGAATATGAGGCGCAAACTCCTCGCTGCGTATTTCGCATGACAGATGAACATACGCAATACCCTGTTCTTGATTGGGAGGAGTGGCAGACCAATGTGCTGACTTCATTTCTCCTCTTGCCAAAGGAACTGGTATATCGCCATATGGCAAATGTTGGCCTGAAAGATGGTATCAGCGTGCTGAATCGCATATACGCACGCAAAGACTATGAGCGTTTTTCGGAGGCCGCAAAGCGGCTCGGTGTGTCCAAAACAGCACTGACTATAAGATTATCCCAACTCGGTTTGGTAGGGAGAAACGATTTGTATGACCCGTATGCATTGGTAGATATATTTCCGGAGAAAAATGAGATCGCCTGATATGGCAGGGAGTAAGTATGGCAAAGATCAATGTAAGGGAACTTGATCCACAACGCTATTCCTGCATACAGACAGAGCAGCAGGAATTGAAAAAACAGTATTCCAGTCATATTACAATGGCGAGAATGTGCCCGTATTGCCAGAACAAGTTAGAGATCCTGTGTAAAGGAAATCACGGCGCAGTTTATGTGAAATGCCCCCATTGCGGAGAACAGGTGTTTTTCCCACCGGTGGCATTTCGACTTAACCGATTCTAAGCTGTAACGGCGTGTAGGAAGCGCCTTGCCTGCGACAACTAAAAATTGAATATCCAAGTTTGTACCCCGGAGCCGCTTGATGCGTGACCTTCCCATGTGTCGCTTGATTTGCAGTCCTTGCTCTCAAAGAGAGTGAGACGAATCAATGCGGCCATGGTGGTGAAGGCAGATCAAGCGGCTTTTTCGCTCATTTGGTTCCAGAAAGGAACTGAATGAGCGTTTTATTTTGCTGGTCTTTTGCCTGTGAGAGATGCCGAGGCCCTCCGCTTCATCGTTTGTGAAATTTTCAAAATGATGAAACGGAGGACAGAAGATGTCGTATCACAATGACCCATATCGGGTCGATTATTTGAAGATATATCCCTGCTTAAAAGAGCGCCCGGATGTGTTGGAAGTCTTGAAGAAAAGCGACCGCAAGATGAAATACATGGAGGTGGATCTGAAAAGCGAACAGCGCAGGAAAAATGCTGCGAATGGGGCGGAGAGTTATATCCCCAGCAAGGAGGATTCGCTGGAGCGGCTTGTATATTCTGCGAAGTGCCAGTTTGCGGACGATGCTGAAGGCGTCGAGGATGCCGTGATCAGGAAAGACGATTTATGCCGTTTGCGGGCCGCACTGGATCAGTTGAGCGAAGAAGAACGGGCTCTGATCCATGCGCTGTTTTTCGACGAGCGCTCAGAGCGTGAGCTGGAAGAAAGAATGGGAGTCCATCGAATGACGATCCATAATCGAAAGATCCGTATCTTGCAGAAATTGAAAAAGATGCTGAGATGACAAAAAAGTTTGGTGCAAACGGTGTTTTCAACGGCTAATAGAGTGAGAGGGCTTTGAGCCCCACTCCGCTGCTGATAAATCAGCGGCGTTGTTCCTTGAAAAACACCGCCCAAGCGGTCATATCCGGCAACTTGAATACATTAGCTGACGGAGCCAGCGTCAGGCCGAGTGCGCGAAGACCACCTGTGCGGAGCATCTCCGCATCAAAGGACGGCCAAATAAGGTGCAGAGCGATACCCACTCAGGCCAAGGCAGCCTTGGCAAGCTGTCCCCGCCATGATCCCGTCAGCCCACAATGATACTCCTGTACGCAGCTTCGAGAGATCCTCGGAGGGGTGAAACTCCCGTGATGTGCGCCAGCACAGTTCAAGTTGCCGCCCCGCCTGGGGAAGTAGTGTCGAATACAGGCAAACAAAACCGTAAAGTTCTGGCCACTCCGGTGATGGAATCATTTGCTTCCATCACCGGAGTGACCACACTCTTGCGGCAGAAGCATGGGAACTGTCCACCCCCTCCTATATTTTTGCATTCGATTCCTTTCTCCTTTGTTCGTCGGTCCAACTATCGCCTTCCCTTGATTCCTTCTTTGGACGGTTCCCATGCTTGTGCCGCAGAGATGGTCAGATACAGGGAGGAGCGCAATTATGAACCCTAATATCAACTTCTATGGAATCGTGATCCTGCTCAGAAAACTCCGGGAATGCGGCAGTTTCACCGAAAAAGAACTGAGAAAAATTGCCGCACGGATCGCTGCGGATAACGGTGTTGAAGTCATGTTTTTTCTCTGATTTTCTTCATCTTTCAGTAGCTATTTGGATGCAGTTGTGGTAGTGTTTGTGTTACAAAAAAGGAGGTGAGCGGGTGTGGATGAAAAGCGGCTGGTAGACGGAACAACAGCACTGGCAGAAAAGCAGCCCCGTGTTATAAAAATCGAACCTACAGAACGGCCTCAAAATGTGCGGCTGCGGGTCGCTGCCTACACTCGTGTCAGCTCAGACTCCGAGGATCAACTCAATTCCTTTGCCGCTCAGAACCGCTACTACACGGAGTTGATCTCAAGCAAGGCCGAATGGCGCATGGTCGACATCTATGCGGACGAGGGGATTACCGGAACTTCGGTGGCTAAACGGGATGACTTTCAGCGGATGATGGCGGACTGCCGTCGAGGCCTGATTGACCAGATTCTTGTCAAGTCCATCTCACGCTTTGCCCGCAACACCAAAGACTGCCTTCAGAACATCCGTGAACTGAAAGAGTTGGGTGTCAATGTCCGATTCGAGCGTGAAGGTATCGATACGGTCAATGTGAGCAGTGAGCTCATCACAGCCATCTACGCTGCCTTCGCCCAAAAAGAGAGCGAGTCCATATCCGGTAATATGCAGTGGAGCTATCAGCGCAGGATGGAGAGCGGCGAATTCAATACCTGTAAAGCCCCGTGGGGATTTCGGCTTGATGGTAGAAAACTCAAAATATGTGAACCAGAAGCAGACATTGTCCAAAGAATTTTCCGTGAGTATTTATCCGGTAAAAATCCTCAAGAAATCGCAGACGACCTAAATGCCAGCTGCCTGACTGAGCGAGTATGGAATTATAAAGCGGTAGATTACATCCTGCAAAACGAACGTTACGCCGGGAATGCGCTTCTGCAAAAGAGGTATACGCCGGATATGCTCTCGAGGCAGCAGAAAACCAATCATGGTGAGCGTGAAATGTATTTTGTGCCAGGGAGCAACGATGCGATCATCTCTCCAGAGATATTTAAACGAGCTCAAGGCCTACGGCAAAAACGCAGTTTAGGAAAAGCACCCGTACACAGCGAGATCATCTCACAAATCCGGTGTATCTGTGGCGCACGGATGCGGTTTAAAAATGTTAACAGCAAATGGTATCTATGCTGCACAAGTCATGACACAAAGGGGGATTGCTTGATCACGCCGATCCGTGAGACTCAGATCCATGCATCCTTCTGCCGTCTGTACTACAAGCTGAAACATCAGAGCATCCCTATTCTGGAACAGATGCTTACAAGTCTCCAGCTGATTCGCAATCGCAGGATGCTCTGGAGTCCTGACATCGTCGCCCTGAATAAAAGAATATCAGATATATCCAGTCAGAATCAGACATTGGCCTTCCTCAAACAGCAGGGCCTTGTTGATCCTGACATTTTTATAGCCAAAACCAATGAGCTGACCAAGCAGCTCCGGCAGGCCAAGCTGGAAAAAGAAAAGCTGATGGATGCCGAGAGCGACATGACCGCCCTGCAAACGCAAGACTTAATAGACCTCTTGGAAGGTGGGCCGGAATTCCTCGACAGCTTTGATGCGGAACTGTTTGGTGAACTCGTTGAGAAAATTATCACAGAGAGTAATGACTCCGTCCGCTTCTGCCTGAAAAATGGGCTGGAGCTGCGGGAGTCCATAGAGAGGACGGTGCGGTGATGGGAAACCGGAAGCAGCCCTTCGGTTACAAGATGGCTCTGGGTGAGATCGTCATACAGGAATCAGAGGCGAAACTTGTGCAGGAGATTTTCCTCCGATATATCGCAGGAGAATCCTTGAATGAGTTGACCGAGTCGCTTCGCCAGCAGGATATCTCATACGACGAGGGACGGCTCTGGAACAAAAATATGGTCGCCCGTATTCTGGTGGACGCACGCTACACCGGAGAAAAAGAATATCCCAAGCTCATAGATAAGGAACAGCTCATTGCAACAAATGAAAAACGCTCAAACAAGCCCCAACTTCCGAAAAAGACAGAAGCCCAAAAGGTGCTGCGCAGGCTCTGTGGCACACCGCCATCCGAGCAGGTGGAGCAAAGTGTCACCGACCTGCTCAACGGCCTCGCAAATTGCCCGGAACGCATACAGCATCAGCGCAGTCCAGCGCCAGCCACACATTCTAAAACGCAGGAGACGCTGGATAATGCTCTGGAGCAGCAGCCAATCGACGAGGACAACGCCAAGACGCTGATCCTCCGGCTTGCGGCAGAGCAATACGCCGCGCTGGGGAATGAAGAATATGAAACAAATCGTCTCCGGCGCCTCTTCTCCGCCTTCGAATGTGTGGCGGAACTGAACGCTGATCTTCTGAAAAACACCGTATCCGAGGTGCTGGTGACCCGCCAAAATGTCAAACTGCGATTAAAAAATGGGCAAGTCATAGAAAGGAGCGACCTGCAATGAAAGAGGATGCCCCAAGAGTAATTAAGATCCCTGCCAAGCCGGAAGCCACCCGTCAGGCAGAAGCCCGCAGACAGCTCCGGGTGGCAGCTTACTGCCGAGTCTCCACCAAAGAGGAGGATCAGGCAAACAGCTATGAGGTGCAGAAAGAGTACTATACCGATAAAATCATGTCCAACACAGCCTGGACGATGGCCGGCATCTTTGCGGACAAGGGCATCACCGGAACCTCGGCCAAGAAGCGCGAGGACTTCATGCGGATGATCCGGCACTGCCGTCAGAAGAAAATCGATGTCATCCTGACCAAGTCGGTTTCCCGCTTCTCCCGCAACACGGTGGACTGCCTCTACTACATCCGGGCGCTCAAGCAGCTCGGCATCGCAGTCATCTTCGAGAAGGAAAACATCAATTCTCTGGAGGAGGACAGTGAGCTGCGGATCACCCTCTCCGGTGCCTTCGCCCAGTCTGAGAGTGAATCCATCTCCGCCAATGTCACATGGGGTAAACGCCGTGCAATGGAAGCCGGGAAAGTCAGCATCCAATATAAAAAGCTGTACGGCTACCGCAAGGGCGAGGATGGCCAGCCGGAGATCATTCCGGAACAGGCGGAAATCGTCCGATGGCTCTATGAGCGCTATCTCACCGGAGCCAGCCTGCGGATGATCAAAGATGAACTGGAACAGCAAGGCGTCAAGTGCTTCGAGGATTCTCCGGAGTGGACCATTTCCCGCATCCGTAGCATCCTGCAGAATGAAAAATACTGCGGTGATGTGTTGATGCAGAAGACCTTCCGGCAGGACTTTATCAACCGCAAGGCCATCAAGAATACAGGCCAGCTTCCCATGTACCTCATTGAAAATCACCACGAGGGCATTGTCAGCCGTGAAAAGTATGATGCCGTACAGGCGGAGATGGCACGGCGGAATGCAGCAAAGAGTCCTTCTAAAAACGCAGTCACAGGGATGGCCTCCTACGCCAGCAAGTATGCGCTCTCGGAGCGGTTGGTCTGCGGTGAGTGCGGGACCCTGTATCGCCGCTGCACATGGACACGAAACGGTGAAAAACGAGTCGTGTGGCGCTGTGTGAGCCGATTGGACTACGGTAAGAAATACTGCCACAATTCGCCCACACTGGATGAAGCCCCACTCCAGCAAGCGATCCTCGCAGTCCTGAATACAGCCATGGCTGACAAGAATAGCTTGATTCGGCAGATCACAGCTGCAATGGAAACGGAGCTCATCCCATTCCCTGGTGGCACAATGAGCCTTGGAGATATTGAATGCAGGCTGAGGGTGCTGGAGCAGCAGTTCCAAACACTGCTGGAAAAGGCCACGGATGATCCTGCCGCCTATGGCGGTCAGTTCAAGGAGATCCTGGATGAGCAGACTTTCCTGAAGGAAAAACGTTCCGGTATCCTCGCAGATAACAACGAGCAAGTAAAAGCCAATCAGCGCATCATGGATGCCGCACAGACCTTGGAAAACGCATCACCCCACATTACGGAATGGGACGAGAGTGCCGTCCGCCAACTGGTGGAGACAGTAAAAATCCTCTCCAAGGATGAGATCACAGTGACTCTGAAAGGGGGCTTTGAGATCCGACAGAAAATCATGTACTGAAACAGGTCAAAGCAGAGAAAAACACGGCTGTGTCACCGTGCTTTTCTCTGCTTTGAGCGTTGTTCAGGCGCATCGCGCCGGAAAGGAGAAGTCCAACATCTTCCTGTTAGTCTTTTGGGAATGCATCATTATTTAAAATTCCACACCTTGTATTCAATGCATCACACATGGTACTGCATTCCGTTCTTCTGCGGATATCGTTGCAAGAATTGTAATACTGTCACGCATCACTAATCAATTTTAATTGCCATGCTTTGAGCAATTTCGCTTATTCTGAATATGATAATTGAAAAGAGTGAAAGGATGTGGTATCTTTGAATAGGGTGATTATTGATATGAATAATCGAAATGCACTTATTTCGCTTGCTTATATTGAAACAAGCGATAATCCACTTCAGGTTTTTTGTAACTTTATTCTTTACCTGCTCTTAAAAGCACCTGAGCAAACTCTCCGCGCAGATATACTTAAAGACTGCTTGCAAGATGAATTTGGCATTTCCATGCCACAGCAAATTATCAATAATTGCATCCGGCTTATGGAAAAGCGCGGCGAGGTTGCAAAACTTCCGCATGGGGCTGGTTATAAGATTGAAAAAACTTCTTTTGACATAGACAAATTCGAAAAGACCCGCCTTGAACTTCACGAACATGAGGAGAAACTGCTCCAGTCACTAATCGAGTTTGTTGGTGCGCACTATAAAAAAACATGGAGCAAGGCAGAAGCACAAGACTATTTATCAACTTTTTTGGATAAAGAAGGCTATGGTGCCGAGTTGTTCTTGAAAAAGAAACTTGAACTTGATCAAAATCGTGTATCGTCATCGCTATATATTGGTCGGTACATAAGCCATCTTCAGCAGCAAGATGACAGCATTGAGAGTGCATATTTAAATGAGGTCGTTTATGGGATGATGGTCCTGCAAGGAATACGTCAGACCGGTGACTACCAGCAAAATTGCGGGCAGAAATTTCGAGGAACTGTTTTTTATTTCGATACAAAATTAGTGCTTCGCGCCTTAGGTTTTTCATGGAAAGCACAAGTGGACTCTGTGCGGGAAATGGTGCGATTGCTGCGCGAAAAGTATGACGCTGAGGTCGGAATTTTTCAGCAGACACTCCTTGAGGTCCGAAATGCATTGGCTACTGCTGGATATGCAATCAACCATGATAAAGATATACGCGATATCGAACTAAAGCTATATAGTGAATTATATCCTGATGAAGCAAAGCAGATGGAAGGATACGCCGAAAATATTGAAGCACTTCTAAAGCGAGAACTCGGAATAAATAGTGTAACAGTCCTCGATAGAAATACTGAAAATGCAAGAAACTATAACATTGATGTGGGTGGGATTACTGACTATATCGAAAGCAAATGCGGATGGCGGCGCGGCGCAATATACTATGACGCAGAAATTATCAATCAGATTAATATTCTTAGAAAAGGAGATTATTCTCGTCCATATGGTGGAAGATCGAAACTGCCGGTCTTTGTAACGTCAAATAGCAAGTTAGCCTATACCTTTAGAGATTATATTCTCTCAGATGAAAGCAGAGGCCGCCAATGGAGCTCACATGCTTTGCCCGTCATATCCGACAATATGCTTCTCTACCGCATTTGGCTTCCTTTTACTACAGAGTTTGCTAAGATTCCATCGCTTACACTTTCTCGGTTTGCCTATGCTGCCCAAAGTGAAGGCATTGTCTTTTTTGAGAAATTGCGAGAAGTTGCTGCAGGATTAGAAAAAACGCGCAATATCGACTTGGTTGGTACAACAGAAGCAGCAAGGAGGAAAATCGAAGATATATTGCTCCGAGAGACCGATGGAAATATCGATGCGGTAACCAATGAGGCGGTTGCAACATCCATTGAAGAGTTTATCCAGATGGAGAAATTGGATTTGCTTGCGGAAAACAAAAGCCTAACAAGCCGCACAATTTCCAGAGATCATCAGGTAATTGAACTACTGGCAGAAAACTATATGAACAAATTGGGCATAGGCAATAGGTTGTTGTTACTTGTTTCAAAATACTGGTGGATAATAGCAACCGCAATCTTATATTTGATTACTGCGCAAATAAGCAAAAACCCCCGTTTAGTAGGCATTTCTCTTCTGCCGATTGTGGTACAAGTAATCCTGTATGTAATTGATAAGATAAGCGATGATGCTGGCGTCCGTTTTAGCCTATACCCACGAGCTATTAAATTTGTGGAAAAGCGATATACGGAAAGAATTGCCGCTACGCTTAAGAAAAAAGGTTACGAAGATGATATCGACTCCGTAGTCGCTTACTGCATCGAGAGATCAAAGGTGTTTAACAAATAAAGTAAGACTCGCTGTGCATTTTGCTCAGCGAGTCTTTTACTCAAGGAGGAAGAAATTATAAATATTCGAAAAGAAACGGATTACAGCACAATGTTTGCCACACTGGAATCTGTCATGAAAGCAGATCTGCCGCAGATGGAGCTGTACTGCGAAATCGGCAAGGCCGTCTGTGCCCACTCGGAAAAGGGTGCAGCAGTAGCTGCTGCGGAGTTCATAAAAGAACAATACCCGGATATGACCGGCTTCTCTCCGCGCAATGTGCGCCGGATGCGGGATTTCTGGCAGTTGTACAGCGGCACGCCGGAACTGCTTGGCGAAGCGCTTCACTTGAATTGGACACAGAACGTTGTGATCATGGAGGCAGAGCTGCCCGCAGAGGAGCGCCGCTGGTACATCCGGCAGGCTACAGCACGGAATCTATCCAAGGCGGAGCTTCTGCGAATGATCGAGGATTTCGCACATCTGGAAAGTGTTCTCGACGAAAAGGTCGATGCGTGGTATAATGAGGACAACGATGAGAATTCGGAGAGAACGCAGTATGAAGAAGATCCTGTTTATCTGTCATGGCAATATTTGCCGCAGCCCCATGGCCGAGTTCGTGATGAAGGACTTGGTAAAAAAGGCGGGACTGGCATCGCAATTTCATATCGAATCAGCGGCTACCAGTCGGGAGGAGATCGGCAACCCGGTCTATCCTCCGGCACGGCGCAAGCTGGCGGAGCATGGAATCTCCTGCAACGGCCACGCGGCGCGCCAGCTCACCAATCAGGATTACGACAAGTACGACCTGCTGATCGGCATGGACAGCGCAAACCTGCGGAATATGCACCGCATCTGCGGCGGCGATCCTGGCAGCAAGCTGCACCTACTGATGGACTACACCGGCCGCCCCGGCGATGTTGCCGACCCGTGGTACACCGACAATTTCGAGGCAACGTGGCAGGATGTGCTGGCGGGCTGTCAGGGACTTTTCAAAGAATTGACCCACGATAAGACCTGAATGGGAGGCGAGAGCAGATGAATGGAAAAATCGTTGTAAACGGTGCTGAGATCACGGTTACTACCATCGAAGATAAGGATTACATGTCTCTGACAGATATGCTCAAGGCTCAGAGATGGTGACTTTTTTATCTCCGACTGGCTGAGAAACAGAATCACAAAAATAAAGAAATCCCGTGCAATAAATCGTCCTTTCCGTGCATTACATGGATGACAGGAGAAAAAAGCCCATGCTCAGTATGCTGATGACAACCGAATATGCGCCGGCAGAGGATCGACACGAGCTGCAGCAGTTGTTGCTCCACATTGCCGGCGGGGAGCGTGACGCGCTGGCGGAGCTGTATCAGCGCACGCGGACGGCGGTGTACGGTCTTGCGCTTTCCTATCTCAAAAACGCGCAGGACGCGCAGGATCTCACGCAGGACGTCTATGTGCAGGTGTGGGACTGCGCGGCGCAGTACCGCCCCACCGGCTCGCCGATGGGCTGGCTTCTGACCGTGTGCCGTAACCTGTGCCTGATGCGCCTACGGCGCGAAGAACGCCATGCTGCGCTCAGCGAGGAGGAATGGGACGCCATTCCCGCGCAGGAATGCGGTTTGGATGCCGACGAGCGTGCGCTGCTGCAAGGCGCGCTGGCAAGCCTCGCTGATGAGGAACGGCGCGTTGTGCTGCTCCACGCGGTCACGGGCCTAAAACACAGGGAGATCGCGGCGCTTCTTGCGCTGCCGCTTCCCAACGTCCTGTCGAAATATCACAGAGCATTGAAAAAGATGCGAATTTTTCTGGAAGGAGATGACGCCCGATGACCAATGAAAAAATGGAGCAGAGGCTGGCTGCGGCGCTTGAAAAGACCGTGCCGGACGATGTGAGCGGCGTTCTCTCCCGCTGTGAAGCGCGGAAAGGAACGGTAATTCCCATGACAACAAAGAAAACGGTAAATCGAAAATGGACAACTCTGGTAGCTGCCTGCCTTGCGGTGATGCTGCTGTGCGGCGGAGGCGTGCTCTATCAGCAGGCGCATGCGGTGGCGTCCGTGGTGTCGCTGGATGTGAACCCGAGCATCGAACTGAAGGTGA
>OHEG01000484.1_pt1 | contig 19138 bp, 20 predicted proteins | sample 1567181 | NCBI WGS metagenome assembly OHEG01 (sample SAMEA3879534, study PRJEB24766) | human gut metagenome | biome: human-associated habitat; feature: feces | place: USA | collected 1985/1987 | reverse complement strand
CCTCAATCACACTGCCGTTCTGTACCCTTTTGGTATTCTGCAGCTTCCAGCCATCGCCCTTCTCCAGGACAATGCCGGCCTCCTGCAAAATTTTGCCTGGCTTAACTGCATTAGTACGCACTTCCTTGGTCTGACCATCATAAAGAATAGTCACCTGCTGTGAAATATCAAAACCGGTCAGGAAGGGTACCATCAGCATAAGGATAACGGCAGATAATAAACAATTTAAATGTAATCTGCATATATGCTTAATCATAAAAACCTCCTTAATCCGATAATTATTTTAACATAAAACAGCAGGAAGCGTCAAATCCGTGACATTTACAGCATTTTCGCGTATCTAAAATGTATAATTTGTTAGCATATAGACTACTTATATTCTAACATTTTCCCGTCCATTGAGATTATTTAACAGCAGGCTCATAGAATTTTTTCACCTGCTCCGTATAACTGCCATCCTGATTATACATAATCAGCGGCGGCAAAACATCCAAGCCGTAGCTGCCGCCCTTCTGCATTTCCATCAGGAAAATCCAGGCAGGCTTATCAATTTTGGAATGCACCCATTGCAAACGCTTCGGCTGCAGGCCATATTTCAGCGCCAGCTGCATGCTTTCGGCAAAGCGCTCCGGCAGCTGCACCAAAGCAAAGCGTCCGCGATAGCGCACAGCAAAGGCCGCCGCCCGGAAAAAATCCTCCAATGTCGAGGTAACCTCGTGGCAGGCAGCAGTGCCTACCTGGCGCACGTTGCCGCTGTTGCGGTAGGGCGGATTGGCAGCCACCAAATCCATGCTCTCCGGCTGCAGCAGCTGCTTGTAATTGCGTAAATCGCCGTCTATAACAGTAAACTTCTCCTGCAGGGAATTATCCGCAACGCTTTGGCGTACCAGCTTTGTTACCTGCGGATTGCAGTCCAGTGCCGTCACCTCTGCGGCACCTCTGCTTTCCAGCAGCATACTTATAGCACCGGTGCCACAGCCCAGCTCCAGCACCTTGGCCTTGCGCACAACATGAGGAAAGTTGCCTAAAAACACAGCATCCGTAGTATAGCAGAACTCTTTGGCATCCTGCCAGATTTTATAACCGCAGCCCGGCACATAATCACAGCGCAGGCTGTTTTCCTGCTCAGACATTGTCAGCCTGGGAAGCATCTACAAGCTCTTCCCACTCCACCTGAATAGTATTATCCGGAGAAAGCTGTACAGCAGCGGTACGCTCCTTGCGGTTAATGCCTACTACCTTGCCTTCGCCCATAGTAGTCACTACCTTGCTGCCCATCTTGGGAATTTCAATGCGCTCACGACGACCGCAGCCGTTGCAGCCGTGCTTACAGTACATATGGTTTTCATACTTCAGGCAGCACATCAGACGACCGCAGATGCCGGAAATCTTCGTCGGGTTCAAAGACAGGCTCTGATCCTTGGCCATGCGGATAGAAACAGGCTCAAAATCGCCTAAGAATGTTGCACAGCACAGCGGACGGCCACAGCTGCCGATACCGCCCAGCATTTTGGCCTCATCGCGCACACCGATCTGGCGCAGCTCAATACGGGTACGGAAAACAGCTGCCAGATCCTTAACCAGCTCACGGAAGTCAATGCGTCCGTCAGCAGTGAAGTAGAAAATAATCTTATTCACATCAAAGGTAAACTCTACGTCAATCAGGCGCATCGGCAGACCATGATTTTTGATTTTGCGCAGGCAGATATTGAACGCTTCCTTTTCACGGATTTTGTTTTCTGCCAGCTTCATGTCATCATCGGCTGTTGCTTTACGCATAACCGGCTTGAGCGGGGAAACAATCTGCTTGTCTTCTACCTCACGCGGTCCGATAACAACCTCGCCGTATTCCACACCGCGCGCTGTTTCCACGATAGCGAAATCCCGTTTCGACAATGACCCCGTCCCCTTCGGCGAGGACGATTTCTGTCGGGTCAAAATAATATATCTTGCACGCTTTTTTAAAGCGAATGCCTACTACTGTCGGCATAAAATATCACTCCTTATAAATTTTATCTATTTTAAGCGCCATGGTTTCCAATGCCGTTTTCATACCGACACTGCTCACCAATGCGTCATATGCTTCTTGTACAATCACTAAAGCCTGCTTCAGCGCCGACAGCTGCCAGCCGCTGCTCTGACTTCTAAGCTCATCAAGTAAATCTATATTATATATTCTATCATAAAGCTGCAATTTGCACATCATTAAATCGCGCAACAGCAGCTGCCACAGCTGCACAAGCAGCAGTGCCTGCTCACGCTGCACCTTTTTGTCCAGCCAGCTGCGGCCGGCCAGATAATTCATCGGCATCGCCAAGGGCAAAGCCTCCAAAAAGGCTGCCGCCTGCTTACGACATTCAAATACATCCAGCTGCCCCTTGGCTGCAGCTAAATTCAGCGCCAAGCCGATTGAGCCTTCGCTGATACGCGCCAACACCGCGGCCTTGGCAGGCTCTATCTGCCTTGCCTGCAGCGCCTGCTCCACCAGCTGCGGCTCGATTGCCTGAAAGCGCAGCTGTACCACACGCGACATAATAGTCGGCAACAGCCTGTTGACATTGGCTGCCAGCAAAATAATCACCCAGCCGGCCGGCGGCTCCTCCAACAGCTTCAAAAAAGCATTGGCTGCGGCGGGAACCATAGTATCCGCATCCTCAACAATGCACACCCGCGTCGGTGACATCACCGGTGCCAGCGCCGTTTTAGCCGTCAGCTCCCTGATCTGGTCGATAATAATCGTATCTCTTAAACGGTCTTTTTTATCATCCCATTCATGCTGCACCAGCACGAAATCGGGATGGCTCAGATTGCCGTCCTGCAGATTCATAAGCCTGCAGGCCTCACAGCCATCTGTTCCGTTATGCTGAAAGCACAGCAGTGCCTTAGCAAATTCCAGAGCCAACGTGCGCTTGCCCAAGCCGGCAGCACCGCTGAAAAGCAGCGCATGCGGACGCTCCTTGGCCTGCAGATAGTTCTGCAGAAATTTTTTCTGTTCTGTGTGGCCGATAATATGCTCCCACATTTTATTTCTCTCCGCTGATTACTCTGCTGATGGCCTGCAGCACCTTCGCAGTAACCTCCTGCTGACTGCCTAAGGCATCAATCACCTGCAAACGCTGCGGCTCTGCCTCGGCAAGCTGCAGAAAGCCTGCACGCAGACGCTGCTGAAAATCCAGCCCCTGCTGTTCATAACGGTCCTGCACACCACGCTGCTGGCGACGCGCCAGCAATTTTGCCGGGTCGGCATCAAAAACAAGCGTCAAATCAGGCTCCAAGCCTCCGGTAGCAAAAGAGCCCAACCGGCGTAGCTGCGCAATCTCCTCCGGAGTTTTGCCCTGCGCCAGTCCCTGATAAACCAGTGTTGAATCATTGAAGCGGTCACAGATAATAATCTTGCCTGCTTCCACCGCCGGACGCAGCAGCTTGTCGACATGCTCGCTGCGTGCTGCCAGATACAGCAACGTCTGCGTTGCTGTTGTCAGCGGCAGCTCCGGGTCCAACACCAAAGCGCGCACCTTTTCTGCCAGCTGTGTGCCTCCGGGCTCACGGCTTTCCAGTACATCATAGCCCTGTTCGCGCAAGGCCTGCGCTGCCAAATGCTGCTGGGTAGTTTTCCCCGCTCCGTCTATTCCTTCGAATGTAATGAAAAATCCTCGCATTTTATTTACCTCAATCCGCAATAATACGTATCGTTTGTAAGCTGCTGTCCGCAGGTCCGCTTACCGGCAACCCAAGCTCCTTCTGCGCTCTGCAGTAGGCAATAATCTCTTCTGTTACCAGCTCTCCCGGCAGCAGCACAGGTATTCCCGGCGGATAAAAGCTCACCTGCTCGCCGCAGATTTTGCCTGCAGCCTCTGCCAACGGTACCGCTTTTTTCGCACGATAGAATACGTCGCGCAAGGGCAGAACTGCCTGCGTCTGCGGCACCTGCGCTGTCGCTGCCAGCTGCAGCGGCGCACGCTTCTGCGCCTGCATTTTATTCAGTACAGCGGCAATTCTTGCCAACGCCTCGTCATAATCCGTAGTAACATCGGCATAGGTCACCAAAAAGAGTACATTATAGGCATCTACAAGCTCAACAGCAACTCTTGCCTCACGGAAAAGCTCACCAACCTCTACGCCGGTATAGCCCCAGGCTGCAAAGTTGACTGTCACCTTCGTGCTGTCCAGCTGCAGTCCGCCGCAATCTGCCGTCTCCATTACACGCAGGCCGCTATAGGCGGCACACAGGCTGCGCAGCTTTGCTGCTGCCTGTGCCGCCGCCGTTGCCATCTCTCCGCCGTAGGCCTGCACCTGCGCTCTGGCAGCATCCAGTGAGGCCATCAGCAGATAGTTGGGACTCGTCGTCGTCAAAAGGCTCATAACATCCGCCGCACGCTGCAAATCAAGACGTGCTCCTTGCACATGCAGCATACTGCACTGCGTCATCGCGCCCAAAATTTTATGCGTACTCTGAGCACAGGCATCAGCACCGCACTGCAGAGCGGATGGCGGCAACAGCTCACTGAAGCCCAAATGCGGTCCATGCGCCTCATCCACCAGCAGCACTGCATTATGCGCATGGCAGCAATCGGCAATCGCCCGCACATCTGCCGCCACGCCGTAATAATTGGGGCTTGTCAGCAGCACCGCCTTAATTTTGCTGTTCTGTGCCAGCGCCGCCTCTATCTGCTGCACGGTAACCTGCATCTGAATTCCGAATTCAGGCTGATACTCCGGCTGCAGATAGACTGCCTCTATACCGCCCAAAACAAGTCCGCCGGCAACACTGCGGTGCGCATTGCGTGGCAACAGCAGCTTTTCCCCCGGGTTCAGCGCCGTCAGCAGCATGGCATGAATTGCCTGGCTCGTACCGTTGACTGCCCAAAAGCAGGCATCACTGCCGTAGGTTTGCGCTGCCAGCTCCTGCGCTTCTTTAATATAGGTTTCCGGCTCATGGATATCGTCCAGCTCGCTCATCAGCGACACGTCCATCTGCACGCTAGCACCAAGTTCCTGACGCAGCAAGCGCTGCATGCCGCGTCCTCCCTTATGTCCGGGAGTATGCAGAGGATAGACGTCCTCACTTTTATATTGCAGCATCGCCTCTATCAAAGGCATGCTAATTTTATCTTTCATTATTTGCTCCCTCCGGCAAAGCTAAACTAATATAGTACATCATTATATTTTAACATATTTAGCACTGCAGATATAGCTTTAAAGCAGCTATCCGCACAAATTTATTCTTTACGCTGCGCACTTCTGCACAAAAAAGAGAGGCCTGTACATCACAGGACCTCTCTGATTTTTTGCCGTAAGCAGCCTTATGCTTATTTTATCTTTTTGAATAATCTTTTGGTATTCGCCGTGGCAATTGCTGCCAGCTCCTCAAACTCCATTCCCAGCACCTGCGCCGCATTACGCGCCGTATATTCCGTATATCCGGGATTATTGCGCTTGCCGCGGAACGGTACCGGTGTAAGATAAGGGCTGTCGGTTTCAAACAGCAGCAGCTCCTTAGGAATATACTGCATAACCTCACGCACCTTCTGCGCATTCTTATAGGTAGACGTACCGCCGAAGCCAAAGTAATAGCCACGCTTAGCCAGCTCCTTCGCCATCTCCAGCGAGCCGCTGAAGCAGTGGAACACTGCCTGTACGCCATGCACTTCCTTCTGGAACAGCTCCAGCATGTCACCGTGCGCATCCCTGTCATGAATAATCACCGGCAAATCAAACTGCTTAGCCAGATCAAGCTGCTCTAAGAAAATACGCTTCTGTACATCCTTGGGCTCGTTTTCCTTCCAGTAATAATCAAGACCGATTTCACCGATTGCCACAACCTTCGGATGCTGCGCCCACTCTGCCAGCTGCTGCAGATAATCAGCAGGAATACCCTTTAAATTCTCGGGGTGCCAGCCAACCGCCGCATAGATAAACGGATATTTTTCCGCCAGCTCCACCGCAACAGCACTGCTGGCAGCATCACAGCCGGGATTGACGATGCCGTCCATATCCTGCTCCAGCTGTGCAATCAGCTGCTCTCTGTCCTCATTAAACGCTTCGTCATCTAAATGGGCATGCGAATCCCACAAACCAGTTCTGCTCATAATCTACCTCACATTCACAAAAAAGTTCAGATACAGCTGCAAAAACAGCAGCATGCTGAACAAAATATAACGGAAAACCGCCGCCTTACGCGAATAATATTCACAGCCCGGCAGGTAAAATTCCTTAGGATTTTGCGGATTATAAATAATTTTACGCGGCAGCCTCAGCGTAAAGCCACGCTCCAGCACATCGCCGCTCTTTTCCTTCGTTCCCTTGGCTTCGTTCAAGGCCTCGCTGTATTCCTTATCGCCTACTTTATAGGTAAAAACAGGACACAGCTGCTTGCCACGGCTCCAGCTGCTCTTGTAGCCGGTAATCACCGCACGCACCTCTTCTGTACAAAGATTGCTCAGCTTAGGGAAATAATTCTTCGTAAAGATGCAGACAATGCCATATAAATAAATCAGCAGCGCCAGCTTCAGCGTCCAGGCCATACCCTTGAACATGTAGAAGTCATAACCGGGATAATGCTCTCCCAGCCATGCATGCGGCAGGATATAGGGCACCATGCTGCTGAGCAACACTAAGATCATGCTGATGCCTATACAAAGATACGGTCGCCAGAACAAGCGCGAAAAAAGCTTTTCGGACACTAATAAGTCCCCCTTCCAAAACAAAAGACAATATGTTAATAGACGAAGAGCAGGCACTCCTCATCCGCTAAAACGTATCAGAGTGACTGCTCTAAATCTCAGAGTGCGTCAAGCACTTTTTTATTTTACACGACTGCCGGAAGCAAGATTTTGCGGGTCAACAAGAGCCAGATTGCCCTGTCCGTCGGAAGCACACAGCAGCATGCCGAAGGATTCGATACCCATCAGCTTAGCCGGTGCCAGGTTTGCTACAACAACAACGTTTTTGCCTACCATCTGTTCAGGCTCATAGTATTGGGAAATACCGCTGACAATAGTGCGTACCTCATCACCTATTTCTACCTGCAGCTTGAGCAGCTTTTTGGATTTCTTAACCTTTTCTGCTTCCAGAACCTTGCCTACGCGCAGGTCAATCTTCTCGAAGTCAGGGAAAGTGATTTCCGGTTTAATCGGCTCCATAGCAGGCTTTGCTTCTTCTGCCGGAGCAGGCGCGGGAGCTGCAGCCTTATGCTCATAGCGTTTGCCGCCGATGATGGTTGCGCCGTCTTCGGTAACCTCGATACGCGGATACAGAGGCTCGCCCTTGCAAACCTTAGTGCCGTTTGCCAGACCGCCCCATTCAGCATCAGCCAGCAGGAACTGCTCAGGCACAGCCAAGCCAAGCTGGGTGTAAATTTTCGGGCTGGTGGTCGGGATATACGGGCTGATTAAAATAGCTACGATACGCAGGGTTTCAGCCAGGTTATACATAACTGTCTTCAGACGGTCAGCCTTAGCCTCGTCCTTAGCCAGAATCCACGGAGCGGTTTCGTCGATATATTTGTTTGCGCGGCTGATTAAAGCCCATACGCCCTTAATTGCAGTGTTGATTTCCATGTTGTCCATAGCCTTAACATAGTTAGCTACGGTTTCTTTAACGAGAGCCTTCAGCTCATCATCAATCGGTTCGCTAGCACCGGTATCGGTAACAATACCGCCATGATATTTTTCAATCATGCTTACGGTTCTGTGCAGCAGGTTGCCCAGGTCGTTAGCCAAATCGGCATTTACACGGGTAATCAGCGCATCACGGGAGAAGTTGCCGTCGCTGCCCAGGTTGATTTCGCGCAGCAGGAAGTAGCGGATAGCATCAGCGCCGAACTCATCAATCAGACCCAGCGGGTCGATAACGTTGCCCTTGGATTTGGACATTTTGTCGCCGTCAACTACGAGCCAGCCATGACCGTAAACCTCTTGCGGCATTTCCAGACCCATAGCATGCAGCATAATCGGCCAGATAATGGTGTGGAAGCGCACGATTTCCTTGCCTACCAGGTGCAGGCTTGCCGGCCAGTATTTGTGGAAGAAGGCATCATCGGTGCCGTATTTAATGCCGGTCAGATAGTTCAGCAGAGCATCGAACCATACATAAACAACATGTTTTTTGTCAAACGGAACAGGAATGCCCCAGTCAAAGGTGGTACGGGTAATGCACAAATCCTCCAGACCTTGCTTAACGAAATTAATCATCTCGTTGCGGCGGCTTGCAGGTTGAATGAAATCAGGATGCTCTTCGATGAATTGCAGCCACCAATCCTGGTATTTGCTCATTTTAAAGAAGTAGCTTTCCTCTTCCATCTCCTCTACCGGACGATGGCAGTCGGGGCAGCAGTGGTTTTCATCCAGCTGACGCTCCAGCCAGTAGGATTCGCAGGGTACGCAGTACAGGCCCTTGTAATTTTTCTTATAGATATCGCCCTGCTCATAAATTTTTTGCAGTGCGTCCTGAACAACCTTATGATGACGCTCCTGGCTGGTGCGGATAAAATCATTATTGGAGATATTCAGCTCTTTCCACAGCAGCTTGAAGTTAGCAATAATTGCATCTACATACTGAATCGGGGTTACGCCCTTTTCCTTAGCCTTACGCTGGATTTTCAGACCGTGCTCGTCACTGCCGGTCAGGAAGAATACATCCTCACCCTTCAGACGGTGAAAGCGTGCCAGGCTGTCAGCGATAGTTGTGCAATAGGCATGGCCTATATGCAGATTGTCACTCGGATAATAAATTGGTGTTGTAATATAATAACTCGGTTTAGTCATTGTCAGACCCATCTCCTTCAGAAATTAGTTGATTATATAGCTCCCGTTTGGGAATTTTACGTTTTTTTGCTACCTGCGCCAAGGCAGTTTTTTTATCTACGCCTTCAGCCATCAGCTTGCGCACCTCGTCAAGAGGTTCAAGCTCCTCCTCAGCTGCAGCGAAAGCACCGTCGCCGGCACCAAGCACCAGGCAGAACTCTCCGCGCGGCGAATTGGCCTCCAGCCATTCCAGACAGCCGCTGACCGTGCCACGGTAGAATTCCTCATGCAGCTTCGTCAGCTCGCGTGCTGCCGCCAAAGGACGGTCGCCCCACGCAGCCAGGATATCCTTCAGCACCTCCACAATCCTGTGCGGTGCTTCGTAAAGAATAATCGTCGCAGGAATATGCTGCCATTGCTCCAACTGCTCGCGTCTGTTGCGCTTACTCTTTGGTAAAAAACCGCCGAAGAAAAACGGATATGTCGGCAGGCCGCTGGCAATCAAAGCACATAAAGCAGCGTTGGCACCTGGTACAGGCACCACTCTGATACCATGAGCAATCGCATCATGCGCCAAAGCTTCACCGGGATCAGCAATTCCCGGAAAACCTGCGTCGCTTACAAGAGCAACATTTTTGCCTTCCAGCAGCTGGCCTAAAAGATATTCGCCCTGCTTATCCTTGCTGTGCTCATCATAACGCACCAAGCGTCCTTTGATGTTGAAGTGATTTAAAAGCTGCAGCGTATGACGTGTATCCTCCGCCGCAATCAAATCTGCTTCCTGCAGCATCCGCAAAGCGCGCGGTGTCATATCCTCAAGATTACCGATAGGTGTAGCGCATAAATAAAGTGTTCCATATATATTGTTTTGCTCTGCTGTCACAGCTCCGCCTCCTATCATTTAACGGTGGTCAGCAGGTGCAGTACATACTAACCCATAATATATTAATTTTATCACACACAGCGTGATAAATAAAGAAAAAACGCGTAACTTTCGTTACGCGTTCAGCTTATCAGTAAACAGCTCGGCCGGATTTCCAACCGGGTGTAAATGTAGACTCGATAGCAGCGCATTTATTATTATAGCTGTCTGCCAGCCAGGAAGGATAATCAAAATACCAGGTATTCCAATATTCATCGTTAATAAAGCACTTTTTGTAGTAAATCCTGTCATTTTCCAGATAGGAAATAACGTACCAGTCATCACCTTTATCCCTATAGGCAGCAGACGGATGATTTTGGATATCCATATCATATTCATCGGCCAGCGTCATGCCCATATTATGACCGCCGCTGACAGTAAAGCTGGAGCCGTATTCATCCTTAAAAACACAGCCATCGCCGTTAGTGCTCTCGAAGGCCTGATTGAAGTTTGCCGGAAGATTAATCGCAAAAGCAAATCTGTCATTGATATAGCGATAATAATCAGGATTATCCGTTGTAAATACTTTGACGTACTCTGCTGTTCCTTCACCGGGCTCATACCATTGGTTCTTTAAGAAAACAGCACTCGCCGCCGATACGGTAGCAGTAAAAATAAACATCAGCATCGACAGAAGCAGCAAGATTTTTTTCATAGCATTCACCATCCTTAAATGTATTCTCTGTACTTTAATTGTAACCTGCGCAGGAATTTTTGTCGAGATAAATTCTCATAGTAAAAATATTTCAAGCACGTAATTACTATGCAGTTCAGCGGAATATTTTTCTGCATTATTTTCAGTTAACAGGTGTATATTTCTTTTCCAGCAGACGCACAAAATAATGGTAGGCTGCAAAAACGAAAACAGCACAACTGATCCAGGCAATCGGCTCCGCCATACAGATGCCCTCATAGCCAAAGGGCACACTGAGATATATTGCTGCGATAGAACGCATAATAAGTTCCACAACGCCAGAAAGCATCGGAATCATGCTAACGCCCATGCCTTGGCAGGCATTACGGTAAATAAAAATCTGGCTGAGGAAGAAGTAAACAGGCACGGTATACAAGATATAAAGATGTGCGGCCTCCATAACCGTCGGTGACGGATTATCAAGGAAGATACCGATAACCTCTTCGCCGAAAGCAAAGACAACAACTGCAGCAAACAAGCTGAAGGCCAGCGTCAGCAGCGAGCAGCGGTGCACCGCATCGCGGATGCGCTCAAAACGGCGAGCACCGAAATTCTGCGCCGTAAACACAGCCATAGCAATGCCGAAGGAAATCATCGGCTGCAGCGCCAGCTGCTCCACGCGCATTGCCGTAGTAAAGCCGGCAATCTGGTCACTGCCGAATTTATTGCAGACTGACTGCAAAATAATAATGCCCAAGCCCAAAACCGAAAACTGCACTGCCATCGGCAAGCCCATACGCAGATGCGCCCACAGCTCCGGCCAGTCTAAATTGAAATCACTGCGATGAATATGCAGCTGCGGAAAGCGCTTGTAAATATAAATAACGCACAGCACCGCCGAAAAGGCCTGCGCAATAACCAAAGCAAAGGCGCTGCCCGGCACGCCCCAGCCAAAGCAGATGATGAAAACGAGCGCCAGAATAATATTCACTATCGAAGAAATAATGAGAAAGTACAGCGGCGTTTTGCTGTCACCCAGGGAGCGCATAATACCTGATAAAAGATTATACGCCATCATCGCCAGCAGACCGTCGACAATAATCATTACATAGGCGTAAGCATCCTCCATCAGCTCCGGCGGGATATTCATCATCACCAGCATCGGGTCGATAACCAAATGCATAATACCCATAATAAGAAAGACGAAAAATATACTCAATACAACGCAGGTAGCAATGCTGCGGCGCATTCCCTGCATATCCTGCGCACCGTAGCGCTGTCCCGTAACAACAGTAAAGCCGTTGCTGAGACCAATCGTCAGCACCATCGTCAGCATAAACAGCGGCGACACCGCACCTACGGCAGCCAAAGCATTCACACCAATCGTCCGCCCGACAATAATAATATCGGCAATATTATACAGCTGCTGAAAAACATTTCCTATCAGAAGCGGCACCATAAAGGGAATAATCAGCTTTAATGGTGCGCCTTCAGTCATATTCTGAAGCATAAAAAAAGAACCTCCTTTAGCTGCTCTCTCCCAAGCAGCAGTATCAGTCCGTATTACAATATATATCACTGACTTATCAGTCAAAATATAGCACAATCAGGAAAAAAATACAAGACGTGCAGCAACACACGTCTTGTAAAATCTTATTCCATAACTACTCTATTGGAAATCTGGCCAATACCCTCGATTTCAACGGTGATTTCATCACCCTCATTTAAGAGCCCGGCACCAACCGGAGTACCTGTCAAAATCAGATCACCGGCATCCAATGTAAAGCTCTGAGATATGTAGCTCAAGATTTCATAGGGATTATAAATCATATTGCTCGTGCGCGCATCCTGCTTAAGCACACCGTTGACATAAGAGCGGATGGATAAATCGCTGGGATCCAGCTCCGTTTCCAGCCACGGTCCCAAGGGACAGAAGGTATCAAAGGATTTACAGCGCAGCCACTGGCGCTCCTTGCGCTGCAGGTCGCGGGCCGTAACATCATTAGCACAGGTATAACCCAAAATATATTTAGGTACATCTTCTGCCTTAACATTCTTCATCCTCTTTTTCACAACAATGCCCAGCTCCGCGCCAAAGGCCAGCTCCTGCACCTGCTTCGGCCAGATGATATCCGCACCTGTACCGACAACGGTATGCGCAGCCTTAGAAAAAATACTCGGCTCGCGCGGAATTTCTACACCGAATTCTGCCGCATGCTTCTGGTAATTAAAGCTGACGCAGATAATCTGCTTCGGTACGCAGGGTGCCAGCAAGCGTACATCACGCATAGCAAAGGTTTCATCCGTTATCTGCCAATATGTTTCCAGAGAACCATATACGCAACGGATAACATCGTCGTCAATAAAGCCTATACGCTTGTTGCCTGTCCGCAAATCCTCAAAACGCACGCATTTCATTTTAACCCCTCCATAATCTGCATCCTTCTCGCTTTAAAATAAACAGGTGTCAGTTCTGCCTGCGCTGCCAACGCCAGCGCCTCCTGCAATCTGCGCCCCACATGCTCCTTATAATGGGCGTCACTGCCAAGAGTGCAGTATTTGCCACCAAGCTCACGGTAACGCTTGTACAGCGGCAGCAAGCCTGCTACCGCAGCAGCATCATCCAGGCGACGTGTATTGATTTCAATAGGCTTATTCTGCTCAATCAAAAGTAAAAACAGCTTATCGAATAATTCCGGTGCATCCTGCAGGCGCAGCTCACGCTCCGCTCCCTTATACGGCCAATAACGGCAGATATAGTCAATATGCGCAAACGCATCAAAATCTCGCTCCTGTTCCAGGCAGGTAATCGCATCATGCAAAAATTCTTCTACAATCTGCTGACGTGTGCGTCCCTTGTAGCAGGTCTGCTCGTATAAATCACGTCCGCCGATGCAGTGGATGGAGGCCAGCACATAGTCAAACGGATGAGCCTGTGCCACCTTTTTATCCTCAGCCGCAGTATGTGTCTGCATGCCGATTTCAATGCCTATCAGCACCTTGTCGCTGCTTAGCGGCTGCAGACGCGCAAAATATTCGTCTATATCAAAGATAAATGCTTCCGGATTAGTCGGATAATCATAATCCCAATGCTCTGTAACCGTTATACCAATCCCCTGCTCAGCGGCTGCGCCGATGGCATCAGCAAATTTCATTTCGCTGTCGCAGGAATAATCACAGTGCATATGTGTATCAAATATCATTTAGTGTACCTTCCTTCCGTAAATTATATTGTATCAAATTGCAACAAAAAAGCAACGGGGAAGGGAGTATTTTTTCACCAATTAACGAGAAAATTACAAAGAAGTTAGCAGGGAGTAATCCAAGAGAAAAATTTAATTGTTCTCCGAGATTCTCCCTGTAAAAATCAATGTATCTTATACCTCTCCGTCGTCCATAATTCCCAGCTTACGCTTCCAGTAGCGAGAATAAATAGCGCCCAACGGATTGTGGGCCAGCAGACGGTCTTTAACTACCAGATTCGTTACCGGTCCTTCGGCATTCATATTGAAAATAGCATCGTGTCCAACGCACAGGCCACAGGAAATGTACAGCTCAACGCCCTTTTCTGCCAAAAACTTAGCCTGAAATTTAGGATTGCACATTGCTTCATGCTCCAGCTCCGGCTTAACCTGCTTCAGTCCCAGCTCTTTTTTGGGGAAGCTGCAGTTTTTGCAGCATACGCTGTAAAACTCAAAGCCCTGCTGCTTAAAATATTTGGCAATATAGCGTGCTTCCGCATTCAGACCGATGCAGGACATGCCCAGCTTTTTGTAGCCCATAGCTTTGGCAAACTCCGCGGTTTCCTGCAGACGGCAGATATTGCTGTAGAACGTGCCTTCAACGTAGGCAGCAGCCTGCATGAGCTTCAATTCTTCCTCGGTATAGGCTTCCTTGACAGCCTCCAGGGGCACGCCTGTGCAGTTAACACCCTTGGTGTAGCAGGCATGTGTAGGACAATTAGCGCAATCACATTTCATTTTACATTTCTCCTTTCGCCAATAACCTTGTTAAGCCTATTGTAGCACAAACAGCAGACAGATTAAAAGAGCTGCCGCACTTTTTCGTGCAGCAGCTCCGGTAAAGCTAAAATATGAAATTAGAATTTACGTTGGTAGGAAATAGAAGCAATCTTGGTAAAGCTGTCGTAAGCATGAGCGCTCTTATAAGCATCGGTAGCATGACCTGCAAAATCCAAATTGCCGACATCCATCCAGCCCAAAGCAACAGCAACGGTCTGCTTCTTATCATTGTAGCGGGCACCGATGGAATATGTACGGCGCAGGCCGGTCGGAACCATGAAGTCACCGCCATCGTAAGGAATAGAGGATTCATCGAAAGCGAAGCCGGCCATAGCTGCATACTTATCGCTGAAGTTGTGCTCTAAGCCGATAGCATAACGCCAGCCGTTAGACCAGTTTTTAGCAGAAGGAGAACTTTCCGCTATACCGGGAATACCTACAATAGATTTATCAAAATAAACATTCAATGCATCATAGGTGCTCCAGTTGGTACGGGTAGCTTTCAATTCCAAACGGGTTTTCTTGTCAAATTTATGGTTATAACCGATATCCCAGCTATCAGGTAAAGTAACTACGCCATAAGCATTGCCAAAAACGTCACCGCCACCCATTAAATCGGGTTTTGTATTATAACCTTTTAAATCTGCTTCTAAGGAATGCTTAATCCGGCTGCGATAAACTACACCGATTTCGTTTTTATCATCAAAAGCATAGTTAGCAGCAGCGTTCCAGCCCAAAGCATAGCTTTCGCCTTCAATCTGAGTAGTGCCGTCGATAGTAGCAAACTTAGTTCCCGCAGGTGTTTCTACAGGCATTTTCATCTGCAGGTTTTTCTGCAGCTCCAGACCAACATAGTTGATTTCTGCGCCAACTGCTGCGCTCCATTTTTTATCGAATTTATGTGCATAGGTCGGAGTAACGCTTACGCCGTTCAGCTTAGAGAAGAACGCATTAGTAGAAGCCTTGCTGCCGCGTTCAAACTCGGATACCATAGCAAAACGCGGGAAAGCACCGATGCCGAACCATTCTTTATCATTAATCTGCCTTACGTAGTAGCTGCCTACTGCCCAACCGGCATGAACAACGTTTTTGCCGTCCTCAATTTCTTTGCCTGCACCATCATACAGCTTATAGTTGCCGTGCGGGCTCAGATAAGTGTAGCTGCTCTTCATTACCTCACCCTTTACTTTGGTGATAGAAGCAGGGTTGTAAGCCACGTTTGCAGCATCGTCCTCAGCAAACATGCGCGCACCGCCCATAGCAACGCCTTCAGCAGACCATTCGTTAATAGCAAAGCCTTCAGCGCCTGCTACCTGGGGTGCCAGCAGAGCTGCAGCTAAGCCTAAAGCTAAAAAGTTTTTATTCATATAAGTACATCCCTTCTCACATTTTTATTACCTGCTACTAATTGTAACAGATTCGTGAAAAGTGCGTACAAAATCTTTTAATCGCTCGTTTTAATTACTTAATTAAACTTTGAAAAGAACCCTTTTCATCCGGCTCCTCGCCGGCAGCCTTCGCTGCTTCGCGACGTGCAAAGTTACGCTCCTGCAGGCGGCGTACATCCTCCAGCGTCGGCACATTATCCTTCTCCCACGGCTGGTACTGAATCGTAGTGCAGTGATGATACATCGCATATCTTTCCTTGGCATCTGCTGCAGCCTCTGCCTCGGCAAGAGCCTTCTTGGCAGCCTCGTTCACAGGGAAGGATTTGTAGGCATCTGCCAAAAGCAGCGCAGCCTTAGCATAATCGCCCTGCTCCGCCATGCTTTCCGCAATAAACTTCAGTGCGTGGAAACGGTACGGATTAACACCTTCCACAGCCTTTTCCGCCTCCAGCATTGCTCTCGCCTCGCTCAATGCAGCATCCTCGGCGCCACAGGAACGCTGCAGCTCTAGTCTGCGCGCCCATATAGCGCCACGGTCTGCACTGCGGAAAACCTTCTTATACTCACGGCACAGTCTGTAGGCTTCATTCAAATAAATAATCGGTGCATCACCGGTACCGGTCAAACGCCAAATGATTTCTGCAATATCACGCAGGCACAGCACCTTATGCTCCGCCTCACTGAGTCCGAACTCCGGTGCATCCTCCATATCCGGCTGCACATCCTTTACGGTTGCCAGCACCGCCATAGCTCCCTCGATATCCTTCAAAATCATCAGCATACGTCCTACGTTACTGCGGCATTTCCAATCATCATAATCGTTTATCAGATTCAACGGTATCGGGTAATCACAGCTTGCTACCTTCTGTACATATCCTTGCCATTCCTGTTTTTCCATTTCAGTATCCTCCTCAATCTGTTATATATTCTATTCAAATTATCTGCGTTGCCGCTGTCTTTGTCAAGCGTCAACCTGTACAGGAGTAATAATATTAATGCTTATATGTTATCTGTCATAGCTTATCAATCTTTTATATTCCATTTGGTTATAATGTAAATGCTTAATCGCTATTTGACTATAAAATTTAAAGTAGTAAAATAACTCTACTAGAGAGAAAGAAGATGTATAAAGCTATGAGTTTTCCCCTATTATTACGTGGCTTCGTGGTTCTGGGCGTCATGCTGATGCACACCACCTGGTACTTCAGCCACGCTCACGCGGAATCATGGGTCACTATTTCCGAAATGCTGCTGGATATTATTTCCCTCTTTGCCGTACCCCTGGTAATGTTTGTTTCGGGATATATGTTCATCAGCCACAATCGCCATGCCGATTATTATAAGTGGTCCTTCTTCCGCAGAATGTTCCTGTCGGTGCTTTCGCCGTATTTGCTGTTTTCGCTATTGTATTTGGGCGGTGCCTGGTTTTTCAGCAATGCCAGCTTCACGCTTAAGCAGGCAGCTTATCTTATTATCACCGGCAGCAGCGCTGTTCACATGGCCTTTTTCCGGGCGTTATTTGGTTTTTATGCTATCTATCCGTTGCTATTGCGTTATTTTAACCGTTGCCGCTTGCATCACAGGCTGCACCGCTTTATTATTCAGGTAATCCTGCTGCAGCTGTTCTGGAAAATCTGCAACAATATCAGCTGCAGCAATCAGGCAGTCATCCTTACGCTGGAGATTACCACCTTTCTGCGTTATATCGCCTACTTCTCCTTCGGTATGCTGGCTTATATCTACCATAAAAAAATGCTGCGCTGGATTGACACCCATCACGTTCTTTTGATGACAGGCTTCATCCTGAATCTGATTTTAATCGGCGGCTGCTGGTTTGCTAAATACTACCTGCATATCCTGCCGCTGTTGGAATTTGTCTGCTTCCCGCTCAACCTGTTTTTGTACAGCATCATCATCGCTATGCTCTTCCGTTATGCCTGCACTCTGGAATCGCAGGACAGCCTCAGCAAGCGCTTTATGATGTATTTGGGCAACTATTCCTTCGGTTTATTCTTGATTCACATCATTTATATGTATGTCGGCAGCGAGCTGCTTACACTGCTGCATATGTCACCGCAGCAGCTCTGCTTTTATCCGCTGCTCTTCATCATTATGCTCAGCCTCAGCCTGCTGACCATGGAAGCACTGGCGCGTGTTTCCTGGGGCCATTATTTCATCGGCCATGTAAGCCGTCTGTAAAAAGTTTTCTTCTTATTCCCCATATATTGTAAAACACCACTTGCGTTTGCAGGTGGTGTTTTTGCTTATATCCTCAAATCAAAATCTCTTCTTATACGCCTCACCCCAGTCACGCATAGCCTCCAAAACAGGCCGCAGACTGTAACCAAGCTCAGTAAGCGTATATTCAACACGCGGCGGCACCTCAGCATAAACCTTACGCGTCAGCAGACCGCTGGCTTCCATTTGGCGTAACTGCGACGTCAGCACCTTTTGACTGACTCCGTTTAAAGATTTTTTCAATTCGCCAAAGCGCTTTGTTCCCGTCAAAAGGTCGCGCAAAATCAGCACCTTCCATTTATCACTGATTAAGGTCAGTGTAGTTTCTACCGGACAAGCCGGTAAAGCATCACTTATCTCAGGCAACATCTCAGTCACTCCTTCAGCTCCTTGCTGTATATCCACGTTTCCTGCGCCCCCAACTGCGGCAGAATATTATTCGTAAAATGCGCTGCTTCGCTGTAGCCGCGCTTGCGGTAATATTCATAATCACAGGTAGCATCCGCCCATAAATAGAGCTTTTTGACACCTTTTTTCTGCGCAATCGCTTCTACATTATACAACAGCTTGCTGCCAACACCGCTTTTCATACTCAAAAACAGGCACAGCAGCAAATCCTCCGGATTTGCCAACGCCCTCACCTTTTGTCCGTTATAAGACAAATAGCGCAGATAATCATAAACAAGATCCTGCTCCTCGCACTCAAAATGCTGCAGGCTTTGCTTTAACCAGGACTGGGAATTATCACGCTCACTCAAGGGCGCCGCCAACAAAAAGCCCTGCATACCTTCTTCATCCGTCATTTTTAAAGAAAAGGCCTTACTGCGATAATAATAGCGCACCATCGCCTCGTACAGCACATCCTTCAAGCCATCATTAGTCAGCGCCATCTCGTCACCCCAGGTCAGCTTGGTGAGATGGGAGGCACAGGAAATATCCTGCGGGGTAAAATTTGATAACATTTATACTTCTCCACTTCAATAATCGAATTACAACACTTGCACAATCAGTTTTTAAGTGTCTTAAACATTCCTTTTAACTCTATTTTAAGCTATCCTCATGAAATATGCAATCAGTGCAGATTTCATGAGGATAAAATATGCAACTACTGCATATTTCATGAGGATAATAGAAAAATGCATTAGTCCATTACTTGTGGTTGGGTCGACCTAGTCCAAATTTTGTGCTCG
>OHEG01000473.1_pt1 | contig 19428 bp, 19 predicted proteins | sample 1567181 | NCBI WGS metagenome assembly OHEG01 (sample SAMEA3879534, study PRJEB24766) | human gut metagenome | biome: human-associated habitat; feature: feces | place: USA | collected 1985/1987 | reverse complement strand
GTCAGCTGGGACAACTATGGCTTCCAGGAGTCCTTCGCCGCCTCTCTGACCTGCATCAGCAATGTGGGTCCCGGCCTGGGCATCCTCGGCCCCATGGAGAATTTCTCCATCCTCTCGCCCCTGAGCAAGCTGGTGCTGTCGCTGGAGATGCTCATGGGCCGTCTGGAGCTGATGCCCCTGCTGGCGCTGTTCCTGGGCAGCACCTGGCGTGACTGACGCAAAAAAGCACCCCGCGGGGTGCTTTTGTCATTTCTGCGTCGTGCAGTATGCCTCATATTTTTCCTGCAGCCAGGCCTTCAGCGTCTCCACGCCCGCCTCGTCCCAGGTGAAATCCCGTTCCTCCTTGTCCTGCGCCAGCTCGTAGCATACATTGCTGTATACAGCGGTGTGCAGGATTCCCGCGTCCTTATCCCCATCGAAGCGGTAGCGGAACTCCCCGATGGAGCCGGTGTATATGAACGCCCGATTGAACCAGTTGGGCGTCAATTCTGCGAATTGTGGGTGCATGACGGTCGCTCCTTTCGTTTATCATAGGGATGATACCACAAAACCGACGGACTGTACAGGCAAAAATTTGCCGCGGCTCGCCGAAGGACTTGAAAACAGACCAAACGTATGGTACAATATGCCTGCATATTCAGGGGCACCGCCCCTTGACAAAGTGAGGGAATAGCGTATGAAAAACGCAGTCAAACGTATCGGCGTGCTGACCAGCGGCGGCGACGCCCCCGGCATGAACGCCTGCATCCGCGCCGTGGTCCGCAGCGCCAACGCCCGGGGCATCGAGTGCGTGGGCATCCGCCGCGGCTATCAGGGCCTGATCTCCGGCGACATTGTCGAGATGGACAACGCCAGCGTCAGCCGCATCATCAACCGCGGCGGCACCATCCTGTACTCCGCCCGCTGTGACGAGTTCCGCACCAAGGAGGGGCAGGAGAAGGCCTACGCCACCTGCAAGCTCATCGGTCTGGACGGCCTGGTGGCCATCGGCGGCGACGGCACATTCCGCGGCGCGCAGGACCTGTCCAAGTTCGGCATTTCCGTGGTGGGTATCCCCGGCACCATCGACAACGACATCGTCTGCACCGACTACACCATCGGCTTCGACACCGCGGCCAACACAGCCGTGGAGTGTATGGACAAGCTCCGCGACACCATGCAGTCCCACGAGCGCTGCTCCGTGGTGGAGGTCATGGGCCACCGCGCCGGTTATCTGGCGCTGTATGTGGGCGTGGCCATCGGCGCCACCGCCGTGCTGGTGCCCGAGCGCCCCTACGACTTTGAAAAGCACGTGGCTGAGAAGATCCGCCGCGCCCGTATCAGCGGCAAAACCAATTTCATGATCGTGGTGGCTGAGGGCGCCGCCAGCGGCATGGCCGTGGGCGAGCAGATCAAAAAGGAGCTGGGGCTGGACCCCCGCGTCACCATTCTGGGCCACATCCAGCGGGGCGGCAGCCCCACAGCCAAGGACCGCGTCACCGCCACCCGCATGGGCTACGAGGCGGTGCAGCTGCTGGCGGAGGGCAAGACCAACCGCATCGTCTGCGCCAAGGGCGACCGGATCAGCAACGTGGACATTGACGAGGGCCTGGCCATGACCAAGACCCTGAACCACGAGGAGTTCGAGGTCATGACCGTCATGACCGGAAGATAAGGAAAAGAGCAAAAAAGAGACGCGCCGCAGCGCGTCTCTTTCTGTTTACTCAGCGTTGACTGGATATTGGTTGATAAGTCAACAATAGGAAATGTTCGGATTATGGTCGAACGGTCTTTGAAGTTTGTCGAGGAGTATGGTCCGATAATTTTGGAAGGATTCACATTCGAGGGCGGATATACCGATATAGTGCAGGCAGGCGATGGAGATTTCATTACGGAGGATACTTTGTGGGACTTTAAGGTTACTTCTGCATCAATAACGACGAGACACACCTTGCAGTTGCTTATGTACTGGAGGATGGGGCTTCGCTCTGTACATCCGGAGTTTGAAAAAATTGAATACCTTGGGATATATAATCCGCGTTTGAACCGGGTTTATAGATTATTCGTGAAAGATGTACCCGAAGAGGTGATACATACGGTGGAAAGAGATATTATTGGCTATGCGGATTAAAGCCCAAGAGAACGAAAAGAGGCAGGACCATTCCTGCCTCTTCCCTTATTCCATCTCCGGCCGTTCGTCGCCCATGAAGAACACCGCCACGGTGCCCTGTCCGGCATGGCTGCCGATGATGGTGCCGATGTCGCACAGGCGAATCTTCCCCTTCAGCTTCGGGAACCGTTCCTCCACGGCGTCCATGACCAGCCGGGCGTCCTCCGGGCACTGGCTGTGGCAGATAAAGCACTTGCCGTCATAGTCCCGGCCGCCCTGGGCGTGCTGCTCCATGGTGTCCACCGTGGTCTCCACGGCCTTTTTCTTGCCCCGCACCTTGCTGTATGCCTTGATGGCGCCCTTGTCGTCCAGCCGCATGATGGGGCAGATGTTCAGCACCGTGGCTACCGTGGCCGCCGCGCCGGATACCCGGCCTGTCCGCCGGAACTGGGTCATATCGCTGGAGAAGAACTGGTGATGCACCTTGTTCCGGTTGTCCAGCACCCACTGGGCCACGGTGTCGATGTTCTCACCCGCGTCCCGCATATCGGCGGCGTAGTCCACCAGCAGGCCGTAGCCGCTGGAGGAGCACAGGGAGTCGATGACGATCAGCTTTTGCCCGGGGTACTTGTCCTTCAGCTCTGCTGCTGCCAGATAGGCGTTGTTCACCGAGCAGGACTGCCCGGATGTGAATGCGATGTGCAGCACATCGCCGCCCGTCTGCAGCAGGCGCTCGAAGAAGTCCATATACCCCGCTACGTTGATCTGGCTGGTCTGGGGCAGCTTGCCCGCCTTCAGGAAGCCGTAAAACCGGGGCAGCGCCGCCGGATCGCGGCCCATATCGTCGTCATAGGTCTGTCCGTCCACCACATAGGTGTAAAACAGCACGGGGATGTCCCGGCTCTCCATGTACGAATAGGGCAGGTCCACCGTGGAGCAGCAGCTCAGTGTAAATTTCCGTTCCATTATTTCTCCTTTTTACTCCTTTGTTCCGCTGTGTCTGCGGCAGGGAAGGGGGCACGCAGAACGCCCGTTTGTAATACAAGTTCATTATATGGCTCTGCCTGTTTTTGTCAATATGCGCTTTTCACGGATTGCAAAAACCGATGGGATACGCTATAATAACCACCTGACTACAATACAGGGAGCGATCCGTTATGATACTCGTACTGCAAAAGAACACTCCGGAGCCTGCCATCCGCCAGCTGCTGGCCCAGCTGGCTCTGCAAAACGTCAAGGGCGGCTGCGTAGCGGGGGAGACGTCCCTCCTCCTGCCCCTGGTGGGGGAGACGTGGCGGCTGGACCCCGCCGCGCTTCAGGCCCTGCCCTATGTGCAGGAGGCCCGTCGCCTGACTCCGGCCTATCACCTGGCCGCCCGGAGCGCTCATCCGGAGAATACCGTGGTGCCGGTGGGCGATGTCCGCGTGGGCGCGGATTTCTGCCTGATCGCAGGGCCCTGTGCCGTGGAGTCCGCATACCAGATACAGACCGTCGCCGCCGCCGTAAAGGCCGCCGGGGCCGTCATACTCCGCGGAGGCGCCTTCAAGCCCCGCACCTCGCCCTACACCTTCCAGGGTCTGGGTGAGCAGGGCACGGCGCTGCTGGTACAGGCCGGCCGTGATACGGGCCTGCCCACCGTTACCGAGATCACCGATCCCGCCCAGCTGGACACGCTGGCCGATGTGGACGTGCTGCAGGTGGGTGCGCGCAATATGCAGAACTTCGCCCTGCTGAAGGCTCTTGGCCGCACCCGCAAACCCATCCTGCTCAAGCGCGGCACCTCCGCCACGGTGGAGGAGCTGCTGCTGTCCGCGGAGTATATCCTGTCCGGCGGCAATACGCAGGTCATTCTCTGTGAGCGTGGTATCCGCAGCGGCCTGACTCCCGCCCGCGCCGCCCTGGATGTGTCCGCCGTTCCGGTGCTGAAGCGCCTGACCCATCTGCCGGTCATTGTGGACCCCAGCCACGCCGCGGGCCGCGCCGATCTGGTGGAGCCGCTGGCGCTGGCCGCCGTGGCCGCCGGGGCCGACGGACTGTTGGTGGAGGTCCATGACCGTCCCGCCACCGCCCTGTCCGACGGCGCCCAGTCCCTTACCCCCGCCGCCTTCGCCCAGCTGGCCCAAAAGGTCCGCTGCCTCCGCGAAGCCCTGCAATAAGCAAAAACGACCGCCTCGGCGGTCGTTTTTTACATCCAGCAGCCTAAAGCCTTTTTCCACGGCCGGTACAGCCCGTAGCCGATCAGCCCGCCGGCAGTGTTGCAGATCAGGTCGGTGATGTCCGACATCCGTGCTGTGGGCAGCAGAGGCTGGACCAGCTCGATGCACAGGCTCAGCAGGAATGCCGCCCCCACCGTACGGAACACCCCCGCTTTTCCCCGGCGCACCACCGGCCACAGAATGCCGAAGGGCACTGTCATCAGTACGTTCAGCAGCAGCTGCCTTTCCGCGTTGCCGTACCCCAGCCGCAGATCCCGGAACGGCTCCAGTACCATGGGCGCGTAGGCATGGTGTATTCCCAGCATGGAGAGCACCGGCAGAACCGCCACCCACAGCACGCCCAGCATATACACGCTGAACACCGTGTACACCAGTACCCGCCGTCGCCCCTGCTTTTTCCACCGGCCCAGCAGCAGGAGATACAGCCCCAGCAGCACGATCAGGTCCGGCGCGTACTTGGGCAGCGCCCGTATGAAAATGTCCGCCATGACCGCACCTCCCATCAGTATAGTATGCCCTATTATGCCCGCCTGTCCCGTGAAAGTCAACCCGGTCAAGCAAATCATAAAGAACCCCCCGCCGTCAGGCGGGGGGCGTGAGGGGAGCGCAAATGCGCGGGGGGGGGGGACAGCTTTGAAAAATCTCCGATCTTCAGCATGGGGGCACCTCCATCGTCTTTCCTTGAGCTCGTACCTATCCTATACCCTCCCACCATGGCAGAGTCAATAGGGGATATGAAAAAATTTTCCCCGCCCGCAGGCGGGGAAAATGTATGTCATTCCGCCGGGATCCGCACGGTGAATGTGCTGCCCTGCCCGGGCACGCTCTCCACCTCCGCCGTACCGCCGTGGAGCCGTGCGATCTGGCGTACCATGTACAGCCCCAGCCCGGTGCCCTCGCCGCCGCTGCGGGCCGCGTCCACCTGATAGAAGCGCTGCCATATCTTTTCCTGCTGGTCCGGCGGGATGCCCTGGCCATCGTCGCTGACGGACAGCACGGCGCAGCTGCCCGTCCGGCGGACGGTCACACGGACGTGTCCGCCGTCGCTGCCGTACCGGAAGGCGTTGGAAATGAGATTGCTCAGCAGCCGGGTCATCAGTATCACGTCCATCCGTGCCTCCACGTTCTCCGGCGCGTCGCAGGTCAGGACCACGCCCTCCGGCGCGATCATTTTCTGCTGCTCGCATACCGCCTCCGCCAGCGCTGCCAGGTCGCCGCGCTCCATGCAAGTCTTCTGGGTGCCCTGTTCCAGCCGCGTGATATGCAGCAGCTGCCCGATGAGCCGGGACATTTGCTCCGCCTGCCGATGAATGACCGTCATGCCCTCGACGTAGTCCTCTGTGGTCTCCGCTGTACGCTCCAGCGTCTCACATTCTGCCAGGATCACCGTCACCGGCGTCCGCAGCTCATGGCTGGCGTCCGAGGTAAACTGCGCCTCCGCCTTAAAGGAGCGTTCCAGCCGGTCAAACATATCGTCAAAGGTCCCCGCCAGCCGGTTGAGCTCACTTCTGCCCCGCGGCAGGCCGATGCGCCGCGACAGGTCCTCGCCGCCGGAGATGCTCTCCGCCGCCGCGATGACCTTCTCCATAGGCTTGAAAGAGCTGCTGGAGATGAGCCAGCCGCCGCCCACGCTCAGCACCACCAGCGCCGGCAGCACCGACCACGCCAGCGGCACGATGACCTCCATCACGCTGCCCCGGGCCGCGCTGTCGATGGTGCCCCGTACCCACAGGCCGCTGCCGCCGATCTCCAGCCAGCAGTCGTACACCAGATACGTCCCGCCGCTGCTGCCGACGACGGTGTGCAGCGCGTTTTTCTCCTTCGGCGCGCCGTCCGATACCTCCGCCGGCGCCGTGCCGAACAGCCGCTGTCCATCCTCGTCGAAGATCTCCGTGTACACCCCGTGGGCGTACTGCTCCACGTCGCTGAAATCCCAGCCTCCGTGGTCGAATTCCACATCGTTGGTGTTCCGGTCCACCATGTACAGCAGCTCCGCCTCCGGCGGCCGCGTTACGGTGTTGCGGTTCATCAGCATCACGAACACCAGCATCAGCGCCGTGATGGCGATCATCAGCAGGGAGAACCACAGGGTCATCCGCCATTTGATGGATATGTTCCTCATGCATCCTCCTTCAGCACCCAGCCCATGCCCCGCACCGTGTGCAGCAGCTTGCGCTCCCCGGGCAGCTCCAGCTTCTTCCGCAGATAGCTGATGTATACGTCCACCACATTGGTGCCCCCGGCGTAGTCCAGGCTCCACAGGTTGTCCTCGATCTGCTGCCGGGACAGCACCACGCCCTTGCTGCGGATAAGGTATTCCAGCAGGGCATATTCCCGGGCGGACAGCTCCAGCGTCCGGTCGCCCCGCTTCGCTGTCCGGGCGGCGGTATCCACCGTCAGATCGGCCAGGGTGTACACATTGGTGCTGCCGCTGCCTTTTTTCCGGGTCAGTACCCGCAGCCGTGCCAGCAGCTCGTCCAGGGCAAAGGGCTTGATGAGGTAGTCGTCTGCGCCCGCGTCCAGCCCGTCTACCCGGTCGGCTACGGCGTCCCGGGCTGTCAGCAGCAGCACCGGCAGGGCGCTGCCCCGGGCTCGCAGCGTCCGCAGCACCGTCAGTCCGTCCACACGCGGCATCATGATGTCCAGCACCGCTGCGTCGTAGGCGGCCGCGTCCAGATACGCCAGCGCCTCCGCGCCGTCCGGTACGCCGTCCACGGTATAGCCCGCCGCCGTCAGGTTCTTCACCAGCATCCGCCGCAGCTCCGGTTGGTCCTCCGCGATGAGAATACGCATACGCTGTGTCCTCCTCCACAAACTGCCGTCCGGCGGCAATCAAAAATATCCCGCCCGCCCATCGGCGGGCGGGACCTCTCGCTCATACCCAGTATACCAGAAAGTGTTTTCCCTGACAACCCTTACGCCGTCAGCATGGGCAGGTCAGCGGCGTCCACACCGCTGTACTTCCGGGTCAGATAGTCCTCGATATACGCCGCCTCCTCCACGGAGCGCAGGTCGGCGAAGCTCTCCAGATGCTTTTCATAGCTGGCGGACACGGTCAGCGTCTCGCCGCAGTGGATCAGCTTCAGCACCACGCCGTTGTCCAGGGTGCGGCTGCTCTCCAGCGCGTAGTTGACGGGGGAAGCCTTCTTGATGATGTGAAAACGTTTCATATTCTTTACCTCCTGAAACCGTATTGTATATGTAGATGGCCTTGTGTTGATGTGTTGTGTGCTTCCTTAGGATAGCCTTATCTTACGTCCGGTTTATTAGAGGAGCATTAAAGAAATGAAAATAATTTTTGAACGTCCCGCCCTGTCGCTTTTCAAATCCCGCCCACGGTGGTACAATACCCATAACAGAAAATTTGCCGATAAGGAGGCATTCCCTATGAAAAAGTCTGTTCTCCGTTCCTACGCCCGTCTCATCGCCCGCACCGGCGTCAACATCCAGAAGGGGCAGGAGGTGTTCATCGCCGCCGACCTGGACCAGCCGGAGTTTGTGGCCATGCTGGTGGACGAGTGCTATAAATGCAAGGCCAAAAAGGTCGTGGTGGACTGGAACTACCAGCCTCTGCAGAAGCTCCACGTCCGTCACCGCAGCCTGACCACTCTTTCCAGAGTGGAGGATTACGAGCTGGCCCGCTGGCAGCACTATGTGGACACCATTCCCTGCCGCATCTATCTGCTCTCCGAGGACCCGGACGGCCTGAAGGGCATCGACCAGGAGAAGCTGGCCAAGAGCCAGCAGGCCAAGTTCCCCGTCATCAAGCCCTACCGCGACCAGATCGAGAACAAGTACCAGTGGTGTATTGCCGCTGTCCCCGGTGAGGCCTGGGCAAAAAAGCTGTTTCCCGGTCTGCGTAAGTCTCAGGCGGTGGAGAAGCTGTGGGAGGCCATCCTCTCTACCTCCCGCGCGCTGGAGGGCGATCCCCAGGCCAACTGGGCGGCCCACAACAAGGACATCCACGACCGCCGCGACTACCTGAACAGCCTGCACATCCGCCAGCTGCGCTACAGGAGCGCCACCGGCACCGACTTCACCGTGGGTATGATCCCCGAGGCCCATTTCTGCGGCGGCAGCGAGCGCAGCCTGCAGGGCATTGTCTTCAACCCCAATATCCCCTCCGAGGAGTGCTTCATCTCCCCCAAGCGGGGCGAGGCCGAGGGTATCGTCTACGCCACCAAGCCACTGAGCTATCAGGGGCAGCTCATCGACAAGTTCTGGATTCGCTTCCATGCGGGCAAGGCTGTGGAGTGGCACGCCGAGCAGAACAACGACCTGCTGACCAAGCTTATCACTATGGACGAGGGCAGCGCCTATCTGGGCGAGTGCGCCCTGGTGCCCTACGACAGTCCCATCCGCCAGTCCGGACTGCTGTTCTACAACACGCTGTTCGACGAAAACGCCGCCTGCCATCTGGCCCTGGGCATGGGCTTTGCCGACACCATTAACGACTTTGAGCACAAGACCTTGGCCGAGTGCCGTGCCCTGGGCGTCAATGACTCCATGATCCACGAGGATTTTATGATCGGCTCCGAGGATATGGACATCGACGCCGTCTGCGAAAACGGCGATGTGGTCCCCGTGTTCCGCCATGGCAACTGGGCCTTCTGAAACAACAAATATCCCCCGGCTGCCGCCGGGGGATATTTCTTTTCTGCTGATGCATATACTCTCCCAAAAGCAAAAGGGAGGAACGACCATGGCACAGATCGAGCCCATCACCTGGTTCCGTAATGCCCACCCGGAGCAGGGCAGCCTGCGGGTGCAGGTATCCGCCGCCCAAGGGATATTCCCCATCCCCGGCGCAGCGGTGGAGGTATACCGCGACTTCGGCGCGGTGCGTGAGACGTTCTACTCCGGCGTGACCGACAGCTCCGGCATTGCCGACAGGATACTGCTGCCGGCGCTGCCCGCGTCGCTGGGACTGTCGTCGGACACGGCGGGCATCAGCGGCACCGCCTACACCGTGGCGGTGAGCCACCCGGACTACCACTGTCCGGAGCACCAGCAGGTGCTGGTGTTTCCCCGCATCGAGTCCGTGCTGGCGGTGACGCTGCCGCCGCAGCGAGAGGAGGGCTGAGCCGTGCCCTATCCCGTTATTCCGGAGTACATCACCGTCCATCTGGGCGCGCCGGACGCCCCGGCGGAGAACGTCACCGTCACCTTTCCCCGCTATATCAAGGGCGTGGCCGCCAGCGAGATATACCCCACGTGGAACGAGAGCGCCATCCGCGCCAACGTGCTGGCCCAGATCTCCGTGGCGCTGAACCGGGTCTACACCGAGTTCTACCGCAGCCGCGGCTACGATTTCGACATCACCAACAACACCCAGTACGATCAGGCATTCTCCCCGGATAAGGAGACGTTCGAGAACATCAACGCCATCGTGGACGATATGTTCAACAACTACATCGTCCGCCGGGGTAACGTGGAGCCGCTGTACGCCCAGTTCTGCGACGGCGTCCGCACCCAGTGCCGGGGCCTGTCCCAGTGGGGCAGCCAGGAGCTGGCGCAGCAGGGACGCACGCCCTACGAGATACTCCAATACTACTACGGTCAGGACATCGACTTGGTGTACAACGCCCCGGTGGGGGACAGCACCCCCTCGTACCCCGGTCGGCCCCTGACCGTGGGCAGCGTGGGCGAGGATGTCCGCACCATCCAGCGTGAGCTGAACCGCATCCGCAAGAACTACCCGGCTCTCCCCGCCGTCGGAGAGACCGACGGCGTCTTCGGCGCGGATACCGCCGCCGCCGTCCGCGCCTTCCAGCGCATTTTCAATTTGACCCAGGACGGCATCGTGGGCAAGGGCACATGGTATCGAATCAAGTCCATCTACAACGGCGTCAAGAGCCTCTCCGAGGTCACCAGCGAGGGCCTGACCATCTCCGAGGCCCAGCGGCAGTTCCCCAAGGTCCTCCGCCTGGGCGACACCGGCATCGGCGTCCAGACCATCCGGTTCTATCTGGCGTTTCTGGGCTTCTTCCTGCCGGAGCTGCCGCCCATCCGCATCTCCGACGTGTTCGACGACGAGCTGCGGGACGCGGTGCTGGCCTTCCAGAGCACCTATGGCCTGACGGTGGACGGCGTGGTGGGGCGGAACACATGGAACGCCATCCGGAACGTCTATGAGCAGACGCTCTACCAGCTGCCGCCGGAGTACCAGACCTTCGCCCGGCAGATATACCCCGGCCGTTTTCTGGTGGAGGGCGACACCGGCGCGGAGGTGACGCTGCTTCAGACCCAGCTGAACCGGCTGGCGCAGCGGGACAGCGCCCTGCCCTCCGTGACGGCGGACGGCATCTTCGGCCCTGCCACCGCCGCCGCGGTCCGCGCCCTGCAAAGCCGCCTGGGGTACAGTCCCACCGGCGCCGTCGGCCCGGTCCTTTGGTCCTACATCATCACCCAGGGTCAGGGCTACGGCGTGTTTTGAACAAAAAAAGAACCGCCCTCGGGCGGTTCTTTTCCGTATTTCTTACACCATGCGGCAGCTCTCGCAGTCCTCGCAGGCGGGGAACTTACTCTTGTCGTAGGCGATGCCGTTCTTGTCGTAGTAGTCCTTTACCGCGGACTTCACGGCTTCCTCCGCCAGCACGGAGCAGTGCAGCTTGTGGGCAGGCAGACCGCCCAGCGCGTCCACGACCTCCTTGTTGGTCAGGGCCAGCGCGTCCTCGATGCGCTTGCCCTTGATCATCTCGGTGGCCATGGAGCTGGAGGCGATGGCGCTGCCGCAGCCGAACGTCTCAAACTTCACGTCCTCGATCTTGTCATCCTTGATCTTCAGGTACATCTTCATGATGTCGCCGCACTTGGCGTTGCCCACCTCGCCCACGCCGTCGGCGTCGGCGATCTCGCCTACGTTCCGGGGGTGCAGGAAGTGGTCCATCACGGTATCGGTATACAAAGCCATAATCAACGCTCCTTTACATTACAGAATGAATGTCCGCTTGCCGGACTCCAGGTCCTTCCACATGGGGGACATATCCCGCAGGTACGCCACGATGCCGGGCACCTTCTCCAGAATATAGTCCACCTGCTCCTCCGTGGTGTCGTGGCACAGGCTCAGCCGCAGGGACCCGTGGGCTACCTCATGGGGCCGCCCGATGGCCAGCAGCACGTGGCTGGGGTCCAGGGACCCGCTGGTGCAGGCGCTGCCCGAGCTGGCGCAGATGCCTGCCTGATCCAGCAGCAGCAGAAGGCTCTCGCCCTCGATGCCCTCGAAGCAGAAGTTCACGTTGGTGGGCAGCCGGTGCACCGGGTCGCCGTTCAGCGCGCTGTGGGGTATCTTACTCAGTCCCGCGATCAGCTTGTCCCGCAGCTTTGTCAGCCGGGCGGTGTCCTCGTCGATGTGCCCGCAGGACTCCTCCAGCGCCGCCGCCAGACCCATGATGCCGGAGATGTTCTCCGTGCCGGCCCGCTTGCCGCGTTCCTGCGCGCCGCCCTCGATGATATTGGTCAGGGGGATGCCCTGCCGGGCATACAGCACGCCCACGCCCTTGGGGCCGTGGAACTTGTGGCCGGACAGGGACAGCATGTCGATGTCCTGCTCCTTCACGTTGATGTGCAGGTGGCCCGCCGCCTGCACCGCGTCGGTGTGGAACAGCACGCCCTTCTCGTGGCACACCTTGCCGATCTCCGGGATGGGCAGGATAGAGCCGATCTCGTTGTTGGCGTACATGATGGTCACCAGACAAGTGTCCTCCCGGATGGCCGCCGCCACCTGCTGGGGGGTGATGGTGCCTGTGGGACCCACGTCCAGCAGCGTCACCTCAAAGCCCTCTTTTCCTAACTTCTTCAGTGTGTGCAGCACCGCGTGGTGCTCGAAGGCGGTGGAGATGATGTGCTTCTTGCCCTTTCGCTCGCCGATCCGCGCCGCCGAGACGATGGCCTGGTTGTCGGCCTCGCTGCCGCCGGAGGTGAACGTGATCTCCTTAAAGCTGCACCCGAGACAGTCCGCTACCCGCCGCCGTGCGTCCGCCAGCGCCTCCGCGGCCTGCTGGCCCACGGTGTGCAGGCTGGAGGGGTTGCCGTAAAACTGCTGGAAATAGGGCGTCATAGCCGCCACGGCCTTGTCGCTCATCCGCGTGGTGGCCGCATTATCTGCATAGACCTGCATAGGATCACTCCTTTAACATATCTTTTTTGTAGGTAAGTGCATGGTAGCACATAAACCCTACAATGTCAATAGGTTTATAGAAAAAAGTAACCCTAAAGCCTTCCCCTGTAGGGGGGGCGGCGTCAAAAAACGCCCCCGCCCCCGCCGCAGGCGGCATTTTCTCCGCCCCAACTTCCATTTCCTGCCAAATTTTCCTGTTTTTATTCCCGGTGACAGAAAAAATGTGTAAAATTTCCATAAAAAGGCTGGACAAACGGTGCAGCTGTGCTATAATTTGACTATCCGCAGAGGTACCTCTGCATTTGCGTTTTAATACACATTAAAACGAGCGCGCCTGCGGAAATCTACTACCATAAGGGGAATGAACAATGAAAAAAGCATTAGCAACCATTCTGGCCCTGGTCATGGCCATAGGGCTGTGCAGCATTAGCTGGGCCGCAAATCCGGCAAGTGTAAGTAATGCCGAGGAGCTGAAAACGGCAATCGAAACCGGCGGGGAAATTACGCTGGATGCAGATATCGAGATTAGTGAAACGATATCTGTCAGCAAGCCGGTGACGATCAACCTAAACAGCAAGACGATTACCGGTAAGAACGGCGAGTATGGCCGTCGTGTATTCAATGTTGTAGCTGGTGGTAGTTTAACCTTGACTGGTAGTGGAACAATTACCACGGCAGGCAATAATGACACAACATTTCCTGACAATAGTTCTGTGATTCGTGTCGGCGATAATACCAATGGCGCAGCATGCGGACTGGTTGTCGGCAAGGACGTCAAGATCATTGCGCCCGCCTCTTACGGCATTGCTGTTTTCGGCAAGAATACAAAACAGACGTTGGAAGTGAGCGGCACAGTCACTGCAAAAGAGGCAAGTGCCATTTCGGGCAATGGAGGACACAGTTACACGGCAACAGAAATTACCATCAACGATGGAGCAAACATTACGTCTGAGAACAATGTTGCTATTTATCATCCGCAGGCGGGAACTTTGACAGTTAAGGCTGCGAATATCACTGGCAGCGGCGGCATTGAGATCAAATCTGGTACGGCAAGTGTTGATGTGGCCGGTGCAAACATCAAAGCGACAGGCAGTGTTGACCATACCGGAAACAATGATGGTACGTCTTCCCGCGGCTATGCGATCGCTGTGGTTGAGAACCCCGGATATATAGGAGCGCCTTCCGCCGTTATTCAGAACGGTGATTTCGTCGGAGCTATGGGTATTTTGAAAGACGGCGAGGTGTCTGCTGAAGAAAAGAAAGGCAACTTGGCAATTTCTGCAGGATCGTTTACTGTAAATGTCAATGATTATGTAACGGAAGATACCCCCGTTGCCACCGCTGAGAAAGAAGCTGGAGGAGCAACCTTCGTTGTCGGCAGCAAGCTTATTGCGGATGCTGCCAATAGCGGCGATAAGGTCACCATCACCAAGGGCGGCGCGGTCAGCGGCATTAAAGAGGGCGTGACCATTACAGTCGATAAGGGTGTCGAGGGTGTGATCATCAATAACGTACCGGTCGAAGCGGAACAGTCCTATACCGTCCCCACTACCTCCTCCGGCGGCTATTACTACTACCAGCCTACCACCGACACCAAGGCCGACGACACCAAGGGCAGCCCCAAGACCTTTGACGCGGGCGTGGGTATCTACGCCGTGACCGCTGTTCTCAGCGTTACTGGCATGGCCTGGACCGCTAAAAAGCGCGGAAACTGACCCGCATTTCCTGCGGTGTCTTACCCCGGCGCCGCGTGAAATAAAAAAGGCACCCCGTCAGGGGTGCCTTTTCTGTTTACTCAGCAGGGGAGGGGACGTCCTCTATCTCCGGCTCCGTCCATTCCACCATGGTGGCCACGCACCGGTTGATGCTCTTGCCCTCGCCGTAGAACTTGCGCTCATAGTCGGTCATCACGCCCACCGGCCCGTCCGCGTGCAGATCCCGCGTCACCTCCGACAGCGCGAACCCGAACTGCGGTATTTCCTCCAGCGACCACTCAAACAGCTTGTCGTTGTCGGTTACAACCTTATATCCGGAAGTAAGGCTCTCATTTCCCTTCTCTCCCTTCTTTATGGCTGCCACATCTTTTTTATAATCTTTGATAAATTTATTCTGATAACTAGATATTGCAGCATTCAGTTTTTCACTTTCGCTTTTCATGACTTTTCCGTCTGTACCTGTAATTTTCACTTTCGGAATCTTTACACTGGCTTCCATCTGTTTGCCCTTCTGGTTGTTGGTATACTTCTTTGCCAGCGATACTTTATAAACCGGCAGACTTGTTTTTGCCTGTGTAACCACCGTTCCTGCTCCCATTGTCACCAGCATTGCCGCAGCAGCTACTGCAATACCTGTCTTTTTTAATACACTACTCAGTTTACTCATTTTATTTTCCTCCTTTTTTGTTTCTATCTATTAGACCATTCATCACACATAAAAGTTTCAGAAATACAAAAATTTCCATTTTATTTTTCTGCTGCCCGGCTTCATTGAAAAAAAACAGGAAAAAAGCTATAATAATATAAGTTTGCCATATAAAAGCAAATACAGATATTAACATAAGAAAGGGCGAAACATATGACTTCAGAACAACAAAATCCACTTGCCGTGGACAAAATTTCTTCGCTGATTCTGCGCTTTTCCGTACCGAGCATTATCGCCATGCTTGTCAGTGCGGTATACAACATTGCAGACCAGCTTTTTATCGGAAATGCAGTCGGCACACTCGGCAATGCCGCTACCAACATTGCATTCCCACTTGCCATGATGTGCACAGGACTTGGACTTCTGTTTGGAATCGGCGGTGCGGCAAGCTTCAACCTTCACATGGGTGCCGGCAAAAAAGAAAAAGCTCCCTATTTTGTCGGAAACGCCATCACAATGCTTCTTACCGTTGGCATCCTTCTTTTTGCCATAACCGAATTATTTTTGAATCCTCTGCTGGTCGGATTTGGTTCCCCTGCAGATGTTCTCCCGCTTGCCCGGCAATACGTCCGTGTGACGGCGATCGGTTTTCCTTTTTTAATTCTTACGATCGGAAGCGGACACTTAATCCGTGCAGACGGCAGCCCAAAGATGGCGATGTTTGTAAACATTTCCGGCGCCGTCATCAACATTGTATTGGATGCCGTGTTTGTTCTGGGATTCCACTGGGGCATGTACGGTGCTGCAGCGGCAACCGTGATCGGTCAGGTCATCTCTGCGATTATTGCGGTCTGCTATCTGTCACACTACCGCACAGTAACCCTGCACTCCAAGCATTTCCGGCCGAATGCTTCCCATCTGGCACAGATCTGCTCACTTGGCATGGCTTCTGCCATCAACCAGGTTGCCATGATGATCGTGCAGATTACGATGAACAACCTGCTAAAGCATTACGGTGCACAGTCCGTTTACGGAGAGTCAATTCCGATTGCCTGTTCCGGAATTGTCATGAAAGTCAACCAGCTTTACTTTTCCGTGATTATCGGCCTGTCACAGGGCAGCCAGCCGATCCAGAGTTTTAACTACGGTGCAAAACAGTACAACCGGGTAAAGGAATCGTATCGTCTGGCGATTACGGTCGGTGCCATTGTATCCATTGTATCCTTTCTGCTGTTTCAGATTTTTCCGCGACAGATCCTCGGTCTGTTTGGCAGCGGAAGCAAAGAATATTTTGATTTCGGTGTAAACTATTTCCGGATTTTCCTGCTGTTTACATGGCTTAATTTTATGCAGCCGATTTCCTCGACGTTTTTCAGTTCGATCGGAAAAGCATATAAGGGAACGTTTCTTTCTCTGACAAGACAGATTTTATTCCTGCTTCCTCTGCTTTTGCTTTTCCCGCGTTTCTGGGGAATTAAGGGAATTCTTTATGCGAGTCCGGTTGCGGATGTGTTATCTTTTGCAGTTGGATTGGCAATGGTTATACATGAATTCCAGTTGATCCGGAAGTTGGAAGTTGCTGAACAGAATACAACGACTTTCTAACATGAAAGTAAAAATATATTTTCCTGCAAAAAAGCGCGCAGCAAAAGGGGGGCACCACTTTTTGCTGCGCGCATTTTTTACTGTTTCAAATCGGCTTTTATTTATTTTTCAGCCCCGATATGAGTTCTCAGCTTATTTTTGATCTCATTCTCAAGCTTCTCCACAAACTCATCCAGTGGAAGAACTGTGGTATCTTTTTCTCCATGCAGACGGAAGGATACGGTTCTGTCTTCTTTCTCATTGAAGCCGACAACCAGAAGATACGGCACCTTCTGCACCTGTCCTTCACGCATACGATAGCCAAGCTTCTCGGATCTGTCATCGAGTTCTACACGGACATCCTTTGCCTCTAATGCATCGCAGATTTCCTTTGCATAAGCAGTCAGTTCCTCGTTGTCTGTCTTAACCGGCATCACACGAACCTGAACCGGAGCCAGCCATGTCGGCAGATTTCCCTTGGTCTCCTCAAGGATATATGCCATGAAACGATCGAGGGAACCAAGGATTGCACGATGCAGAACAACCGGTGTCTTCTTCTCACCATTACGGTCTACATAAGACAGATTGAATTTTGCCGGGAGACAGAAATCAAGCTGGCAGGTAGAAAGTGTGATCTCATTGCCGACTGCAGGCTGTACGTTTACATCCAGCTTTGGTCCATAGAAAGCAGCCTCTCCAATTTCCTCTGTATAATCAATTTTCAGATCATTCAATACCGTGCGGAGTGCATCCTCTGCCTTGTTCCACATAGCATCATCATCATGATACTTTTCTTTGTTTGCCGGATCACGCAGAGACAGTACACAACGGTAATTGGTAATTCCGAAATCCTTGTAGGTACTAAAAATCAAGTCTACAACCTTGGTAAACTCATCCTCAATCTGCTCCGGTGTTACAAACAGATGCGCATCGTTCTGACAAAAATGTCTGCCTCGCTCGATACCCTTTAACGTTCCGCTGGATTCGTAACGGAAATCATGTGCGATCTCACCGATACGGATCGGCAGATCCTTATAGGAATGTCTTCTGTTTGCATAGATCATCATATGATGCGGGCAGTTCATCGGACGAAGAACGAAAGACTCTCCCTCCATCTCCATTGGTGGGAACATGTTTTCTTTGTAGTGATCCCAGTGACCGGATGTCTTGTACAGATTTACGGTACCGACACAAGGAGTCATAACATGCAGATAGCCCAGCTTTCTTTCCTTGTTCTTGATATAATTCTCCAGCTCCTGCCAGATCACATATCCCTTCGGAAGGAACATCGGAAGTCCACGGCCAACCAGATCATCAACCATAAACAGGTTCATGTCCTTTCCGATTTTTCTGTGATCTCTTTCCTTTGCTTCCTCTAAAAGCTTAAGGTGTGCCTCCAGCTCCTCTGCGGTCGGGAAACATACACCATAAATTCTCTGCAGCACTTTGTTTTTGCTGTCACCTTTCCAGTATGCACCAGAGTGACGGATCAGCTTGAAGTTTCTGCAAAGTTTTACATTGTCTACGTGCGGTCCACGGCACAGATCCGTAAAATCGCCCTGATCATATACGGTAATATTTCCATCTTCCAGATCGGAGATCAGATCCAGTTTATACTCATCATTCTTGAACATTTCCATAGCCTCTGCCTTAGAAACTTCACGTCGCATGATTTTCTTTCCGGATTTTGCAATCTTTTTCATCTCTTTTTCGATCTTTTCGATATCCTCATCACGGATTACATCTTCCCCAAGATCTACATCATAGTAAAATCCCTCTGCAACAACCGGTCCAACCCAGAATTTTGCCTGTGGGTACAGATGCTTGATTGCCTGTGCCATCAGATGTGCACAGGAATGATTCAGTGTTTTTAATTCTTCATTTTCCTTAAAGTTTACCATTTTACGTTAACTCTCCTTCTTTTGGTATGGAAATAAAAAAGCACCCCGGATATGCATGACATATCTAAGGGTGCTTTATACACGGTTCCACCTTAATTCTTTTACTCTTTGGCTTATAACGCAGCTACACGGTGACGCTTCTTTCGCGCACAGCTCAGGAGTGGTCTTCATGAAATCTTTCCATAAACGGCTCACACCATCTACCGTTCTCTCTGTATGTTTCAATTTCACTACTTGTTCCGTCAATGCTTTTTTCTATTCTTATGCATTGTACCACGTTCTGATTTCTAATACAATAGGGTAATTTTGCTAATCTGCTTTTTCATCCATATAAGTAATTTTCAGATCGAACGACCATGGAATATCGGAAAGATACTGTTCCTTATAATAATTGTTTCCGTTTGTTATTTTTTTCCGGAAGCGGAAGGAATCCGGCGTAAAAATTACAAGCAGATATGTATTTCCTTTCTTTAAGCGATACGTATTTTTTTCAGATTCCATACTGTATCTGGAAATACTGTCTTTTTTCTTCTGCAGTTCCCTCTGGATAGCGCTTGTATACCCTGCCGAATTTTTTATTGCACGCTTCGCACTTCTCGTAAGTTTTTTCGATGCGTTGACATCATACCATACTTTGCCATAACCACTTGCAAAAGTTCTGGAAAGAAACTGATAGTAGGTACTGTTCCATGGGTCATAAATCTCATACCCGCTTTTTAACTCTTTTGGCAGAAACATGAGATAATTGTTATCATTATAGATCACTTCATTCTTGGATTTTCCCTTAAAATCACTTTCCGTAAACTGGTATTTGCCTTTCATATATACATCGTACATCAAGATATACTTGTCCGTACCTATCAACGGGAAAATGCCGGAGCCTTCTACCGCCTCCTTCGTCTGTTGCTTGTAATCTTCCGATTCTTTCCATTGTCCGGAGGTCAGAGAAGCAGTCGTAGCTTTCTTGATACCGTTGCCGTGTCCTTCCGTTTTATAGAACAGATGGTAAAGTCCGTCTTTGTAGATGATGTCTCCGTCAATGACAGATGCGTCATTTGCCAGTATTTCGTCTGCTTCTCTCAATTCTTGGAGGATTCCTGCAAAAACATCCTCTTGTGCATCATATTCGGGAGTGTATATTTCTTCTTTTTCTCCTTT
>OHEG01000470.1_pt1 | contig 19484 bp, 13 predicted proteins | sample 1567181 | NCBI WGS metagenome assembly OHEG01 (sample SAMEA3879534, study PRJEB24766) | human gut metagenome | biome: human-associated habitat; feature: feces | place: USA | collected 1985/1987 | reverse complement strand
GCAGGAGACCCTTACGCAGATCAGGGAGCACGGCGGCGAGCACCGGGAGCGGCGGGCTCACAAAATGCGGCGGCCGGCACAGCATGCCGGCACCCGGGAAGCGCCCGGCTTAGGAAGCGGCAGGCACACCGGGAGCGGCAGCACACCGGGAGTGGCAGCACACCGGAAGCGTCGGGCACCAGGAGCGGCTGGCTCACAAAATGCAGCGGCCGGCTTAGGAAGCGGCAGCGCACTGGGAGCGGCGGGCACGAAACGAGTTGCCGCCCCAAAACGACAAAGGCCGACTGTCGAAACAGCCGGCCCAGCGTAATCGCATTTCCGCAATTAAGCGTACTTGAACGTCGACTCGTCCGAAACGGTGAGCTTCTTACGTCCCTTGGCACGACGGGCCGCCAGAACCTTGCGTCCGTTGGCCGTAGCCATACGCTGACGGAAACCATGCTTATTGATTCTCTTCCGGCGCGAGGGCTGGTATGTTCTCTTCATTGCCATAGCTGTATAGTTTTTATTGTTTTAGACTATTTTACGGACTGCAAAAGTACAACAAAAAAGTTATCCGCAAAAATTTTTCCGGAAAATATTTCTTCCGGTTCGGGGGAAAAGCGCCGAATTCTTCCTATCTTTATCGAAAAATAGCGAGACTATGGCCATATTCCAGGTAGAAGGCGGACACCGCCTCCACGGTGAAATCACCCCCCAGGGCGCAAAGAACGAGGCCCTTGAAATCCTCTGCGCAACGCTGCTCACCCCCCAGCGGGTCGTCGTGCGCAACATCCCGCGCATCCTCGACGTGCTCCAGCTCATCGAGCTGCTCGGATGCATGGGCGTCGAGGTCGAGTGGCTCTCGGAGGACGCCTGCGCGTTCCGTGCCGCCGATATCGATTTCGACTACCTGCGTTCGGAGGACTACCGCAACCGCTGCGCACGCCTGCGCGGTTCGGTGATGCTCATCGGCCCCATGCTCGGCCGCTTCGGCAGGGGCTTCATCCCCAAGCCGGGAGGCGACAAAATCGGACGGCGCCGGCTCGACACCCACTTCCTCGGCTTCCAGAAGCTCGGCGCGAAGTTCAACTTCGACATCGCCGACGAATTCTTCATGGTCGAGGGCGCCAACCTGCAGGGCACCTACATGCTGCTCGACGAGGCCTCGGTGACCGGTACGGCCAACATCATCATGGCCGCCGTGCTGGCCAAGGGAACCACGCGCATCTACAACGCCGCCTGCGAACCCTACATCCAGCAGCTCTGCCGCATGCTCAACCGCATGGGCGCCCGCATCTCGGGCATCGCCTCCAACCTGCTCACCATCGAGGGGGTCGAGGCGCTCGGCGGCACCGAACACACGATGCTCCCCGACATGATTGAGGTGGGCAGCTTCATCGGCATGGCCGCCATGAACCAGTCGGAGCTCACCATCAAGAACGTCTCCTACGAGAATCTGGGCATCATCCCCGCCCAGTTCGCCCGCATGGGCATCCGCTTCGAACAGCGGGGCGACGACATCTACATCCCCGCCCAGGAGCACTACAGCATCGACACCTTCCTCGACGGCTCCATCATGAACATCGCCGACGCACCGTGGCCGGGACTCACCCCCGACCTGCTCTCGATTTTCCTCGTGGTGGCGACGCAGGCCAAGGGTGCCGTGCTCATCCACCAGAAGATGTTCGAGAGCCGCCTCTTCTTCGTCGACAAGCTCATCGACATGGGGGCCCAGATTATCCTCTGCGACCCGCACCGCGCCACGGTCATCGGCCACGACCACCGCATCCGGCTGCGTGCCACGCGGATGACCTCGCCCGACATCCGTGCCGGTGTGGCGCTGCTCATCGCCGCCATGTCGGCCGAAGGGGTCTCGACCATACAGAACGTCGGCCAGATTGACCGCGGATACAAGGACATCGACCGGCGTCTCAACGCGCTCGGCGCCCACATCACCCGCATCGACGACTGCCAGTAGCCGCACCGGCGCCCCGCCGCGGCCGGCGCCCACAAGGGCCCCGCACCGACGACAGCCGGGCGCCGACGACAGCGGGCACGACAACGGCCGGGCACCGACGACGGGAAGGCCCGGCCGCGCCACGACGGACCTACGTAATACCAGAGAAGAGTCAATAAATCCCTATGTTTTTGGAAAATGCCAGCCGCAAGGGCTGGATTGAAGTCATCTGCGGCTCGATGTTCTCGGGCAAGACCGAGGAGCTCATCCGCCGCCTCAAACGGGCACAGTTCGCCCATCAGAAGGTCGAAATCTACAAACCGCGCATCGACGTGCGCTACTCGGAGGAGGAGGTCGTCTCGCACGACGCCAACGCCATCCGCTCGACGCCGGTCGACACGGCGCAGAACATCCTGCTCATGTCGTCGGATGTCGACGTGGTGGGCATCGACGAGGCGCAGTTCTTCGACGAGGGCATCGTCGAGGTGTGCCGCAAGCTGGCCGACAGCGGCATCCGCGTCATCGTGGCCGGGCTCGACATGGACTACACGGGCAAGCCCTTCGGGCCGATGCCCGCACTGATGGCCACGGCCGAGTATGTGACCAAGGTGCACGCCATCTGCGTCCGCTGCGGCAACCTGGCCCACCACTCCCACCGCCTCACGGCCGACGACAAGCAGGTGATGCTCGGCGCGCAGGACTCCTACGAGCCCGTCTGCCGCCACTGTTTCCGCGCCTTGACCGAAAAGGAATAGGAGGGAGACTCCCGCCTCCCCGGAAAGCGAAGCGGACGGCCGACACTCACTGAGGGTGTCGGCCGTCCGCCTGTTTCATGCTCGCCCGCGCGCTATGCCCGCAGCGCCGCGATGAATTCGGGCCAGCGGGCCCAGAGGTTCTCGGTCCGCAGCCACAGCTCGCGCGCCTGGGCGCCGACCGAGGGGTGCTCGCTCTCGATATCGCGCAGGTAGGCCTCGTCGGCCGGATGCTCCGCGGCGGTGAACTCCGCATAGAAGGGGGCGAACTTCACCTTAAAGCGGTGCAGTTCCCCCTCGGAGAGCCGCCCTTCGCGGCGGAAGCCCGACCACAGAAGCAGCAGCGTGCGGTCGGCATACTTGTCCGAGATGTCGTTGACCACCTCGTCGAAGAGCTCCTGCTCGTCCATCGCCACGTAGTCGAAGGCCAGCAGCGTCGACCCCTCGAGGTGGTCCTCCGGGTCGAGTTCGAGCAGCATCTCGAGCAGCGCGGCCGACAGCTCGAAATCGTCGATGAGGAAGTGGTCGACGGCCGAGGCATGAATCAGCTCGAGCGCCGCACGGCTGTTGCGGTGGTTCCACTCGAGAATGACCTCCTCGTTGTCGGGAATCAGCTCCGCCAGCCGCTGGAAAGCCGCATAACGTTCGTTGCAGGCCCCCTCGACATTGCCCCCGCGCTCCATCTCGCGCGAACGGGCCAGAACCCGTGCAAAGTCGTAGGCACCGGTACCCTCCACCTCGAAGGTTTGGTCCGGGGTCGGATTAAGAGTCGCTTTTTGCATCATGCTTCAGTTTTAGGAGCATTCCTGCGGTCAGTGCCACCGTCACCGCCACGCCGAGCACGTAGGCCGCCGTGCGGTTCTCCATGCCGAGGAACTGGTCCGACACGAAGAGGAACGAGGCGCAGACGAAGGTCATGAAGATGGCCGGAAGCAGCCCCACCCAGCGGTTGGCGCGCCGCCGGTGAAGGAAGACGACAACCGCCCAGAGGACAATCGTGGCGAGCGTCTGGTTGGTCCAGGCGAAGTAGCGCCACACTACGTCGAAATCGACCTGCGTAATCCAGTACCCCACCGCAAAGAGAGGAATGCAGATATAGAATCGTTTGAGTTTGCTCCGTTGTTCGAGGTGCAGCATGTCGGCGATGATGAGCCGCGCCGAGCGGAAGGCCGTATCGCCCGAGGTGATGGGGGCCGCAACGACGCCCAGCAGCGCCAGGATGCCGCCCACGACTCCCAGCATGCCGTTCGAGATGGTGTCGACGGCCCACGCCGCACTGTTGCCGTGGGCGCCGAGTGCCGCCGAGAGTTCACCCGCCCCGCCAAAGAAGGCCATCGACACGGCGGCCCAGATGAGGGCGATGACGCTCTCGGAGAGCATCGCTCCGTAGAAGACCGAACGGCAGGCGCGCTCGTTGCCCACACAGCGGGCCATGAGCGGCGACTGCGTGGCATGGAAGCCCGAGATGGCGCCGCAGGCGATGGTGATGAAGAGCGTCGGGACGATGGGCACGCGGGCAGCATCGAGCTGGAAGTTGTGCAGCGACGTGAGTTCGGGAATCCGGTATCCGCCCGCGAGCACCGCCACCAGCAGTCCGAGGGCCATCGCCACCAGCGCCACGCCGAAGAGCGGGTAGATGCGTCCGATGATTTTGTCGATGGGAAGCAGCGTCGCCACGAAGTAGTAGGCCAGGATGAGCCACACCCAGACGGGGCAGGAGATGGCCGGCACCATGTTGGCAAGCAGCTGCGCGGGGCTGAGCAGGAAGACCGCCCCGACGAGCACGAGCAGCAGCACCGAGAAGAGGCGCATGAACTGCCGCATGCCGCCGCCCAGATAGCGGCCCACCACTTCGGGGATGCTCAGACCGTCGTTGCGCACGAGCATCATGCCCGAGATGTAGTCGTGCATCGCCCCCATGAAGATGCCGCCGAAGGTAATCCACAGGAAGGCGACCGGCCCGAAGCAGGCGCCCAGCACGGCGCCGAAGATGGGGCCCGTGCCGGCGATGTTGAGCAGCTGAACGAGAAATGCGCGCCAGCTCGCGAGCGGCACGTAGTCCACCCCGTCGTAGAGGCGCCGGCACGGCATCTGGGCCGACGTATCGACGCCGACCTGCCGCTCCAGATAGCGCCCGTAGGTGAAGTAAGCGGTCACCAGAAGCGCCAGACATACCAGAAAAGTTATCATATCCCGGTCAGATTTGACGCGAAGATAAGAAGAATAGTGAATTTTTCTGCAAAATTGTTGCAAGAAATAAATTTTTTGCAGATATTTGCAGTCCCAAAGCGAACCCAACGGCATCAAGCCAAGGTTCGGGCAGGCCGAATTAGCTCAGTGGTAGAGCACTTCACTCGTAATGAAGGGGTCCCGAGTTCAAGTCTCGGATTCGGCTCAGGAAAGGGAGGCAACCGAAAGGCGCCTCCTTTTTTTCGTATGCACCGGGAAGGCCCGCGGCTCCGTCCGGCAGCCGGGCGGAGATATCCCGACAGCCGGGCCAGGGCACCTTTGCCGGATACTCCTCAAAAGCTGAAAAAAGCTGAAAGCCACTCCTTTCGGAGCGGCTTTTTCTTGTTTGGGGCACTGCCTGAGAGGGGGTCTCCGGCCGCCCGTGCGGGCCGCACGGAGGCCGACGGCGTGAAGGATTCGCGCGCCCTACCGGCGGCGGTGGAGGTGCGGCATCGGGATGCGCGGGAAGAGCTTGCGGAAGCGGACGAGCGTCGACGAGATGCGGCGTGAGCTGCTCGCCGAAGATGGTCACGCCGAGAAAGACCGCCGTCACGGGCTCCAGCGCCCCGAGAATCGCCGTGGGCGTCGAGCCGATGTACTGGATGGCGCTCGTGGTGCAGAGGAACGAGATGGCTGTCGGGAAGATGGCCAGCGCCAGCAGGTTGCCCCACAGATACCACTTGCCCGGGAGCGTGACGGCCGTACCGAAGTCGAGCCGCACCAGGAAGAGCGACAGACCGAAAAGCAGCACATAGAAGGTCACCTTGAGGGTCGGGAGCTCGCGGAGCGAGGGTCGGTTGACCCCGACGATGTAGATGGCATAGGAGAGCGACGAGGCCATGACGAGCAGCGTGCCCGTAAGGCTCAGCGTCGCGCCGTCGCCCGAGCGGTAGAGCAGGCCGATGCCCGCGAGTGCCAGCAGGATGCAGAGGGAGGTCTGCAGCGTGAGCTTCTCGTGGAAGCCCACGGCCATGATGAGCGCCACCATGATGGGATAGACGAAGAGCAGCGTCGATGCGATGCCGGCGTCCATGTAGTTGTAGCTCAGGAAGAGCGCGAGCGAGGAGAACGACAGCAGCAGACCCAGCAGCACGAGCGGCACTATCTCGCGGCCGCGGAGGCGGAAGTCGCGCCCCCGGCGGAAGCGGAGCATGGCCCCCAGCAGCGGAATGGCGAACAGATAGCGGAAAAAGAGCACCGAATCGGGGTCCATGCCCTCCTTGTAGAGCGGAAGGGCAAAGAGGGGATTCATGCCGTAGGTGGCGGCGGCGACCGCACCCAGCAGATAACCTTTGGCTTTGGTATTCATGCCTCGCTTGATTTTGGGGCAAAAATAGCATTTATTTCTCCCCACCGCATCTTTTTCCCGAAGAATCGCGCGGCCCGGACCGGCACCGGGAAAAGGAGGGCAGAGCCGGCGGAAGGAACCGGAGAGAGGAGGACGATGGCGGAAGGAACCGGGGAGAAACACTCCGCCGCCCGCACATTCCGACGGGCGGACGGACCACCCCGCATCCCCTCCCCGAGGAGGAGGGCCGCTCCCAAGCGCCGCACGGAAGGCGAACGGCACACCCCGCCGGAATATGCCGCGCCCGAGCCCTGCAGCTCCCGGGGCAGCGACATGGGCAGGACATGGGGCATCAGGGGCGCCGCGCCCACAAAAAAAGGAGCGACAACCGGTTCATCCGATTGTCGCCCGAGCGGTTTCGGAGACGGGCTCCGGCCGAAGCACCCGGCTCCGGCTCAGATTTTCGCGCCGTAGGCCAGGTCGCCCGCATCGCCGATACCCGGCACGATATAAGCCCGCGAAGTCAATTCCTCGTCCACCGCAGCACACCAGATCGTGGTCGTACGCTTGGGCATATTCTTCTCCACATATTCGACCCCCTGTTCGCTGGCGATAACCGCCGCGACATGGGTATGCGCGGGCTGCCCGCCCCGTTCGCACAGCGCATTGTAGGCCAGCACGAGCGACGAGCCCGTCGCCAGCATCGGGTCGACGAGCAGCAGCACCTTGCCCTCCAGCTCGCCGCACGAGATGTACTCCACCTTCACCTTGAACTTGCCGTCTTTCGTACTCTTGCGGTAGGCCGAGACAAAGGCATTCTCCGCATCGTCGAAATAGTTGAGGAAGCCCTGATGGAAGGGAAGACCCGCACGGAGGATGGTCGCTACAACCACCCGGTCGTCGATGGTCTGGACGGTGGCTTCGCCCAGCGGCGTCTCGACCACGCGCGGAACATATTCGAGCGTCTTCGAAATCTCATAGGCCGTCACCTCGCCGATGCGTTCCAGATTGCGGCGGAAGCGCATCGAATCCTGCTGGATGGACTTGTCGCGGATTTGCGCGATGAATTTGTTGAGAACCGTGTTCTGTTCGCTTAAGACATGCAACATGGGATTCAAGGGTTTGTTTAGGGGTAGGTAATACGGAATTCGGGGTTCAGTAGAGGAAGTTGTTGAACGGATAGCGCCCGGCATGAATCTCGCGGACCATGCCGTAGAGGTCCGAACGGAACTTCTCGATGTTCTCCTTCGTGAGCGCCGAGAGGAAGAAGCAGGGGGTATTGGCCCGGGCAATCCAGCTGCGGCGCAGGTCGTCGAGCGAGAGGTTCTCGCGCGTGGCCGGGGTGAGGTCGTCCTCCTCTTTCTTAATATAGGTATAGGCATCGACCTTGTTGAAGACCAGATAGACGGGCTTCTCTCCCGCACCGATTTCCTGCAGCGTCTGCTTCACCACGGCTATCTGCTCCTCGAACTGCGGATGCGAGATGTCGACCACATGCACCAGCAGGTCGGCCTCGCGCACCTCGTCGAGCGTCGACTTGAAGGACTCGATGAGTTCGGTGGGCAGCTTGCGGATGAAGCCCACGGTGTCCGACAGCAGGAAGGGCAGGTTGTCGAAGACCACCTTGCGCACCGTCGTGTCGAGCGTGGCGAAAAGCTTGTTCTCGGCAAACACGTCGCTCTTGCTCAGCAGGTTCATCAGCGTCGACTTGCCCACGTTGGTATAGCCCACCAAGGCGATGCGCGTCAACTTGCCGCGGTTCTTGCGCTGGATGGATTTCTGGCGGTCGATGTCCTTCAGTTCCGCTTTCAGTCGGGAAATCTTGTCGAGAATGATACGGCGGTCTGTTTCAATCTGCGTTTCACCCGGACCACGCATACCGATACCGCCTCGCTGACGTTCCAAGTGCGTCCACAAACGCTGCAAACGCGGAAGCATGTACTTATACTGTGCCAGTTCCACCTGCGTCTTGGCATTGGCTGTCTGCGCACGCATCGCAAAAATATCCAGAATCAGTGAAGTACGGTCCAGAATCTTCACTTTCAGTTCATTCTCAATGTTACGGATTTGCTTGGCAGAAAGTTCATCATCGAAAATCACCATTCCAATTTCCGTCTCCTCGCTCTCGTTCTGCAACTCCAGGTATTCTTTTACCTCTTGCAACTTACCTTTACCCACGTAAGTCACCGAGTTCGGCGTATCCAGTTTCTGTGTAAAACGTTTTACTACCTCTGCCCCAGCCGTCTCAGCGAGGAAAGCCAGCTCATCCAAATATTCATTGGTCTTACGTTCATTCTGAGTCTGGGTTATCAAACCCACCAGCACAGCCTTTTCAGTCTGTGCTTCTGATATTACAAATTCTTTCATTCAGTGTAAATCTAATTTCTATACGGCACAAATATAAGCAAAAAGAGCGCATCTCTTTACAGATACGCTCTTTTATTTCTTTCTTATTTATTCAAATCCGGATTCATCAATTCTTCGCTTTGTGGAATCGGCCAGACATATCCACTACTTTGCGGAGTAATCTGTGTTTTCCGTTCAAAGTTTGCCCCACGACGCAACACATCAATGCCTCGCATCGCCTCACCAATAAACTCCAGACGACGCTCGTTGTAAACCGCCATCTTCAAATCTTCACCAGACAAATGATCAATATCCAGCTGATTGCTTGTCTCCGGTAATGAACGGAATCTCACCTGTTTCAAACATTCTCTGGCAAGCTTTTCATTTTCAGTTCCACCCAAATTTACATAACACTCGGCCAAGTTCAACAATGTTTCCGCATAACGGAAAATTGGTGCCCAATCCAGTTTCTGTGCAGCATCCGTAAACTTCAGCAGCTGATTCTTTTCATTTTTCATCTGCACACGAGCATCATCAGCTGAATTGTAATTCGGCTTGCCCATGATACCGTTTTCCATGTCTACCCACAGAATTGTATTCTTAGCGTAATAATATTCTGCCAATCCTTGCTGGGTATTCGGACGATTTGTTTCCTTCATAGGCAAAGAGAATATGGTTTCATCCGTATAATAAGGTGCCTTGAACATATCTCCAAACTTGGGAGTCAGTTCGTATCCCGTCACCAGCTTACCTGCTTTTACCGCCTCTGTCCAATTGTTCATTGACATATATACACGCATTTTCAACATATTGGCAGCAGCCTGTGTAGCACGAGTCACAGTCGATTCATCCGCTGTTGTTTTTACCGGCAACGCACTGATATTTTCCAAGTCCAAAAGAATCTGCTCATAAACCTCCTTTACTGTTGCACGTTTCAGAGCATTATGCTCTCCATCTTTTTCCGGAGTTAAACGTAAAGGCACAGATTTCGCATCCGGATTAATTACGTATGGTGTAGCATATAGATTATTCAAATAATAATAAGCAAATGCACGCACAAACTTTGCTTCTGCTTTGTACTGCTCATATTTTTCTCCAGCAACAGCTTTAGCGCCTTCCAATTCATCCAAGAAAATATTGACACGGTTAATGGCAGCGTATGCCATGCTCCAGGTCACCGTATTTTCTGCGTCTGTTTTACCCACATTAAACTTATAAGTATTGGCCAGCGTAATCAAGTTCGGGTCAGAATTTACAATATCTTCTCCACGGTTATCAAACACCAGATAGGTTTTTCCTCCCATAAAAGAATCTGACGCATCATTTTTTATCGAACCGTACAAGCCTAATACAGCTGCTTCCAAACGATTTGCATCATTATAAATATCTCCCGGCTCAATGTACAAAGGTGGTTCCTGATCCAAGAAACTACTGCTGCAACTACTCAACGTAGTTCCAGCCATCAATATAGCATATACAATATATTTTTTCATTCGAATCTGCTTTTAAAAATTCAACAATTAAAACGCCAAGTTCACACCAAATGTGTAGGTACGTGCCTGTGGTAAGGTATTTTTATCCGTACCCGGAGCCAGAGTAGCATTAGTCGTATTCGACATCACCTCCGGATCCATACCAGAATAGCCCGTAATTACGAACAAGTTCTGCACCTGTGCATATACACGCAACTTGCTGATACCGATAGCGCTCGCCCAGTTCTTCGTATTGAAAGTATAACCCAGTGAAATATTCTTCAAACGCAAGTAATCACCTTTTTCCACCCACTCGCTGATAGGCATGGCCGAACCATTAGAATAGTTATCGCCATACACTGGTTTCGGGAACATAGCATTCTTTCTTTCCGGAGTCCAGTAATTCTGAAGCACTTCCTTCGAGTTATTCCAATAACGCATATCGCTTACCGTAGCCTTTGTACCATTATAGATATAGTTTCCACCTGAGAACTGGAAGAACAAAGACAAGTCAAAGTTCTTGTAAGAGAAGTTATTACTCCATCCACCATACCAAGTAGGCAACGTATTGCCACAAATTACCGGTTTCAGACTACCCTCATAAGGTGTTCCATCTTCAAGAATCCATTTTGCCTCTGAGGCATGATTATACAGCACACGTTCTCCATTCTCTCCATAGAACACACGGAACCCAGTTTCCGGATCTACTCCACCTGTCGGTGTCAGATACAACTGACCGATAGACTTGCCTGGTACTGTGATATTTGTAATTTCCAATCCACTGGCATCACCTTTGATAATATTATCCAAACCGTTAGCCAGAGATACAACCTTATTACGAGTAGTCGTAATATTAAAACTAGTATTCCATTTGAATGCACCGTCACGTAAAATATCCGCAGAAATCGTCAACTCTATACCTGAGTTCGTCATCTTTCCGGCGTTAGTTGTCAGGATATTTCCAGGAAGACCTTTTGAAGGAGCCTGTGGCACATCCAGAATCAAGTCTGAAGATTTCGTATAGAAATAGTCAAAATCAATATCAAAACGATCAAGTACACGTGCACTGAAACCTACGTCATACTTTTCTGAAGATTCCCATTTCAAATTCGGGTCAGCAATCTTACTCAGACGATAACTTCCCTGAGAACCATAATAATAAGGAGAATAGTACGAGCGTGAAGCGTAATCATCGATATTCGTATTACCCACTACACCATAGCTACCCTTAATCTTAAAGTCTTCAATCACATGCTTGAGCGGTTCAAAGAAAGCTTCTTCCGACACACGCCATGCAGCCGAAACACCTCCGAAGTTACCCCAGCGGTTATCCTTGCTTAATGCAGAAAGTCCATCACGACGGAAATTGATAGAGAACATGTATTTCGATGCAAAGTCATAGTTGATACGTCCAAAATACGAAACCATAGAACTTTTGGAAATACTTCCAGAAGCCGTTGCATTAGCAAAGGTACCTTGGAAATTTGTAAACTTGTCATCCTGCAATCCCGTACGAGCAGCATCCCATTCATTGTAGCTGCTTTCAGTAGCTTCCATACCTACCAGGAAATTGAAATGATGGCGATTAGCCGTAAAATCATACGTAGCTGTATTCGTCCAAGTCCAGATACTGCTATGTACTGCCGCATTAAATGCATATCCTCCATTATTCACACCATCTCCATGATTAGGTGACCAGAAACGGGAGTTTGCAATACGCGCATCGTCAATATTATACTGAGTTTTCAATGTAAGGCCTTTCACCGGAGCAACTTCCGCAAAGAAACTGCTCAAAATACGCGTTACGTCTACATTCGTCTTGTTACCCAGTTCCACCAAAGCAACCGGATTTGAGAAAGTATTCATCACTGCATTCGGTCCATAACCTAATACCCCCAACGAACGGTCATAATATCCTTTTCCATTTTCATCGTAAATAGGAATATTAGGAGAGTTAGCCAACGCCATACGCGGAAAACCACCTACTGCAAAGTTTGAACCGTTACGTGCCGCATCCACCTGCGCCGTAGAACTTACGTTCACGCTTGAGTTCATACCAATCTTCAGCCAGTCTGTCACGTTAGCCACAATGTTAGCCTTACCACCCAGACGTTTATAGTTATCGCCCACTACAATACCTTTCTGCGTATTGTAATTAGCCGACATATAATATTTCACTTTTTCCGTTCCACCACTTACTGCTACAGTCTGGTCTTGTGTAAACCCATTCTGAAAAATAGCGTCTGCCCAATTAGAGTCTACTCCCGGCATCAAGTTAAACGCCTTATCACCATAAGCAGGATTAGCTATGAATATCTTATCCATAGCAGCCAGTTCTGCCGCTACATCTGTTCCGTATGCATTACGAACCGCCATGTTCTTAAAGTCTACATACTCCTGTGCATTCATCATATCAATAAACTTCGTCCGGTTAGAGAAACCGACAGAAGCATCATATGTTACTTTTGCTTTTCCGCTGCTTCCCTGTTTGGTAGTAATCAGCACGACCCCGTTTGCCGCACGTGAACCATACAAAGCTGCTGCTGCCGCATCCTTCAACACGTCAATAGAAAGAATATCGGCCGGATTAATGTCTGCCAGCGCATTGGCATTACCCAATCCTCCACCCAAATCACCCGACTGAATCGGCATTCCATCCACTACGTACAAAGGAGAAGTACCCGAAGTAATAGAGTTTACACCACGGATATGTACCACAGGAGCCTGACCTACTCCTCCAGAAGGAGTCGTTACATTCAAACCAGAGGCACGTCCCTGCATCATCTGGTCCAAACTTGTATTAGGCACGTCCTTTAAAGCATCGTTACGGATTGAAGCTACTGAAGCAGTTACCGTACGTGCGCTCTGCGTACCATACGCCACAACTACCACTTCTTCCAAAGCCTGCGCATCCGACTTCAACACTACGTTCACCACCGGTTTTACAGCTACTTCCTGGCTCTGCAAGCCGATAAAAGAAACTACTAAAGTTTTTGCCGAAGCCGGCACACCAGAAATTGTAAAGTTTCCATCAATGTCGGTCACTGTCCCTACAGTAGTACCTTTTACCAACACCGATGCGCCCACTACAGGTAAACCATCTTCTTCAGAAGTAACGTTACCAGTTACTTTTGAAACTTGAGCGTTTACCAGACCGATACCTATCATCAGGCAGGTCATTAACAGCATCAATTTTCTTTTCATAAAAATCTCTCTTAAAGTTTAACTTTACATTAATAAAAATTCATTCACTCTAACAGGATGCAAAAATAGTAATATCTTTTTAAATGTTTATACTGTTTTCCAGAAAATACCTGCAAAAGGTTGCTTTTTAACACTTATACGTGCCACTTTTATGCAAAAGTCTGTTTTTATAAAGTAAATGATGTGCATTTCTTGTACTTGCACTTTATTATAATATAAAAATATGAATCCTTTTTCGCCGGCCACTTGTTACTTTTAATTTGGTTAAAATAGGTGCTATATAGGTAATAAACTTCTTCTTATTGCATATTATCTGCATATTTTCTTAAAAACAACATAGTATGAACAAGATTTATTTCAGATTGGTTTACAATCGTAAAAAGAAGTTAAACAAATCAGGTAATGCTCTTATTCAGGTAGAAGCTTATAGAAATCGCAAGAAGGTTTACATTTCGACAGGAATATATGTTAATCCGCAACAATGGGATAAGCATCATAGCAAAATTATTCAACATCCACACTGTGAGGAACTGAATCGAATGTTGGAAGAATTTATGCTGCAATTACAATGGGAGGAATTAAAATCATGGAAACGTGGCGTTCATATTAACTTGTCTGCTTTTAAAACTCTCAACCATCAAAATGATACTGAAAGAATAACATTTTTACCCTTTGGTAGAAACTGGGTAGAACATTCATCACGCAAGGATACTACCAAAAAGAACCTTCTTACGACATTGGATCTACTCAATCACTTTCGTTCTTCTATTGAATTTGAAGATATAACTTATTCATTTCTTCTTGAGTTTGAAGATTTCATGCGACAAAAAATGTATGAAATAAATACAATTGCCAAACACATGCGACAATTGAGGACTTTTGTTAACGAGGCTATTAAAAGAGGATACATTCAGCCAGAAGATTATCCGTTCAAAAAATACCAGATAAAAACGACTCGAAGTAAACATAGTTTTCTGCTACCTGAAGAAATCAGGAAACTGGAAAAACTGGAACTGCCATTGTGCTCAAAATCACTAATACATAGTTTAAAGGCTTTTTTATTTTGTTGTTACACAGGAGTCCGGTATTCAGACTTTGTACATCTTAATGAAAATAACATTATCACAATAAAAGGAGAAAAATGGCTTATATTTAGAACTGTAAAGACTAATACGGAAGTTAGTATACCACTATACCTTCTCTTTCAGGGGAAAGCGCTCCGATTATTGCAGGAGTATAATCGGAATGTGAATGATTTTTTTCATTTAAAATCGAATTCTTCCGTAAATAAGGATTTAAAGAAAATAGGTATGTTGGCTAAAATAGAAAAGCACTTTTCATTTCATACGGCCCGACATACTAATGCTACTCTTTTGATTTATAATGGTGCACAAATAACTACAGTCCAGAAACTGTTAGGGCACCAGAGTGTGAAGACTACTCAAGGATACAGTGATATTTTTTCGGGAACGATTGTAAAAGACTTGAAGAAATGTAAGTTTTAATTTTTGTTATACATTAGATTTTCGATATAGTCATATAAATTTATGTTAACTTCTTTTTATCGTATTGCTTTTTCTTTTACCCTAAAGCCTTATACAGGCATATGCCTGCCGGCCCGTCAACCTGTCAACTTAGTCAGGAATTAATCTTCAAACTGACAACTATTTTCAGTACACCTCAAACGCCCTTACGTTTGAAGTGAAACACCTAAGCGTTTTAATCAAAACGTCCTTACGTTTTGGATAAAACGTACTTATGTTTTCTTCCAAACGCAAAGGCGTTTTTTTCAGTCTAATTCTTCAGTAGAGTCTTAGTAGAAAACTTGTATTCGAGATTAATCTACAAATCATTATACATCATACTCTGAAGAGATAATGGGATTTTTATTTGCTTCATTACTAGCGAGTTATTTATATTTATAGTTCCGCCGGAACTTTGGTTATTTCTTTCATCGGAATGCAGTCGCAGGAAGTGAAGATTAAATCGAATGTCAAAGTGGTACTGAAGTCTGATGCTGAGGTACTTGACGAAGTCGTAGTAACCGGATATGGTGTACAGCGTAAAGCTTCATTTACAGGTGCAGCTTCTATTGTTGGTGAGGAAGCTATTGCAAAAAAGAATGATGCAAACTTTGTAAAAGTACTGGAAGGTTCTGTTCCAGGTGTACAAATGAACAACTCTACCAGTATGCCAGGTGTATGGGGATCTGTATATATACGTGGACGTGCCTCATTGAATTCAGGTACACAGCCACTTTATGTAATAGACGGAATGCCAGTAAACTCTGATACTGACGCAATGAGTACGAGTGACAACAACATGGTAGACCCGATGTCCTCAATTAATCCGGCCGATATCGAAAGCATTACCGTATTAAAAGATGCGGCAGCTACAGCTATCTATGGTTCACGTGCTGCCAACGGTGTTATTGTAGTAACAACGAAGAAAGGTTCAGAAGGTAAATTCAACTTGAATTTAGACATTAAACAAGGTTTCGTATCTATGGGAAACAACAATATGGATTTTGCTAACGCTGAAGAATCTATGAAGTTGTTCACCGACGGATTAACGGCTTACCAAGGAGGAGACTGGCAAGAGAATTATAATTACCTGGCTGATAACTATTTCGGTTGGGATCGTAAAACCAGTACAGACTGGATGGATGCCATCACGCGTAAAGGATATTATCAGGACTATAACCTCAGCGCACAAGGTAGAAACGGAAATACCGGTTACTATGTAAGTTTAGGTTATTTGAACACTGACGGTCTGATTATCGGTTCGGATATGGAACGATTCTCAGGACGTATGAATCTTGATTCAAAATTCAAATGGGCAACTATCGGTGTAAATACATCTTACAGTTATTCTACACAAAACGGATTCTCATTGTCTACCAGTGGCTCCATGTCAAGCCCGTTAACTGCTGCAATATCTAGCCAGACTCCAATGGATCCCGTATATGACTCTGAAGGAAACTACAACAACATAAATATGTACAACCCTGTAGCATTAATGGATGAGGATGCGGGAGAATTGAATGAAAATAAGATGCAAACTATCAACTTGAATCCATATTTACAAGTTGATTTCGGATTAGGCATCTATGCCAAAACCACTTTGGGTGTCAATCTTACAGATTTACGCCAATACCAATATTGGAGTGCACTCTACAATCCACAAGCCATGGATTATAACGGATTGGGACAGCAGTACAATTCACGTAACACTGTAGTTACATGGAATAATGTAGTTGGATGGAATCATAAATTCGCCGACAAACATGATGTCAGTGTAATGTTAGGACAAGAAATGCAAAAGAAATCATACTTCTATGAATATTATGCTAAGTCTGATTTCCCATTTGCTGATTCTGGTATGCGTGATTTGACTACAGCCGGAACAGAACAGGGAAGTGAATACTACAAAAAAGAAGCTCGTCTGGCTTCTTACTTTATGGATGCACACTACTCATATGCTGATAAATATTATCTCTCAGGTTCATACCGTCGAGACGGTTCTTCTGTTTTCGGTAGCGACACACGTTGGGGTAACTTCTGGTCAGTAGGAGGTAAATGGCGTATTTCTGGTGAAGATTTCTTAAACGGAAACAATGTAATTACAAACGCTACATTACGTGCCTCTTATGGTACTGTTGGAAACCAGGATATAGACTGGTATGCAGCCCGCGGATTCTACGGTGCTGGTTATAACTATAACCAGATGCCAGGTATGATTCCTGTAAGTATTTCTAACCAAGAGCTGACATGGGAGGTTTCCAAGAAATTCGACATAGGATTTGATCTTTCATTATGGCATCGTCTGCATTTCACTTTCGATTTTTATAACGAAATCACTTCTGATGCACTTTTCCAGGTACCCTTGTCTATGACTACTGGTATGGCTGAAACTTACAAAAACATCGGAAAAATCCGTAACCACGGTATCGAATTCTCTGTTAACGCTAATATTCTCCAAACTAAAGACTGGACATGGAGTGCATACGCTAACTTGACATGGAATGAAAATGAAGTTGTAAAATTGTCTACTGATGAACCTATAGAATATACATTCCAAATTATAGAAGAAGGCCGGCCTTATACACAATTCAAGATGAAAGAATATGCCGGTGTTGACCGTGAAACAGGAAAGCCATTATGGTATCTGAACGAAACAGGAAACGAAACTACCAGTGATTATAATGCCGCAGCTAAACGTTATGTAGGAGACGCTGACCCGAATGTATTAGGTGGATTTGGAACTAATCTGAGATGGAAAGACATTGATTTCGGATTGTCGTTCAACTATCGCCTTGGAGGAAAAGTCTATGATTCAGGAGCAGCTTTCACAGGATTCGGAATGGCATTCAGAACTCCTTTGAAAGACGTTGCACTCAACTCATGGACAGAAGAAAACAAAGATGCTAAGTATCCTCAATACATCTACTCAGACCCGTATAATGCGACTTCAACTTCATCACGCTTCTTATACAGCGGAAATTATCTACGCATAAGCAATCTGACACTTGGATACACTCTGCCTAAAAAATGGACAACAAAAATTCTGATACAGAGACTCCGTGCATATATTTCTGTAGATAACCTTTACACATTCACAGCAAGTGATTTCGTAGGTTACAACCCTGAAACATCAGCAAACGGTGTTATAGCATGGCAATATCCTGCTACCCGTACATTTATTGGAGGTATCCAACTTACTTTCTAATTATTAGCAACTTAAAAGGAACTTTATAATATGAAAAAATATATATTAAAAGCATTTATGCTGGTGGCTTTGGGAGCTGGCATGACAAGTTGTGGTGATACTTTCCTGGAAACCGATTATTATTCAGGCATCGATACGGAAGATGCTCTGACATCGATTTCAAAAATTTCAACCGCACTGAATGGAACGTATTATAATTTATACCATTATAGCTTTGCCGGCAATTATGCCATCAATATAGGAGATATTCCAACAGACATCAGCTACTGGAATGGCAAAACCGGACATTTTGATGGTATCTATACATTCACTATTGTAGATACAGATACTTATTTAAACTCTATATGGGAATATGGATATAAAGTTGCCGATAATGCAGCTCGAATAATAGAAGCTATACCAGCTTTATACGAAAATGCAACAGAAGAAGAAAAAGCTGAACTTGAGCTATACCTAGCCGAAGCATATTCATTACGCGGCTATGCCCAATTGATGCTAACAAATATATTCTGCCATCAAATAAAAGTAAACGGCACAGACTTTTCTTCTGAACCGGGTATCGTAGTAATTAATACACCTATACCTGCATTCGAAAAAGTATCCCGTTCAACTATAGGACAAAGTTATGAGGCTGTCTTGTCTGACTTAAATAATGCTATCAGCCATTTCGATGCTGCGGGTGGTGATAGAGGACAATTACAATATTTCGGTAAAGCAGCTGTCTACGGATTATTGGCACGTGCTAATTTATATATGGAAAATTGGGATGCAGCTATGTCAAATGCACAAAAAGCACTTGATGCAGCTAATATTTCCACTCTTACATATGGCAATGATAGCTATAAAGCTTTATATAATAGTGAGACATCTAATACTGAAAGTATGTTTGCACTTGCCATTATAGCTAGCCAGAACTGGTCATCTAATTCAAGTGGTACATTATGGAGCAGCTATAACTATAGCCCAAGCCCGAAACTTCAGGCTTTATATGGTGAAAATGACTGCCGTACAAGCATTTTTGCATGGGATAGCCAATCGACTCCAGAAGTTCCTATATTCAAAGGTGGCAAATTTTCTCACTTTTCATCAGGTAACCCTGCATATGCGACACATTATATCGTAAATGCTCCAGAAATGTTCCTCATCATTGCAGAAGCCAATTTATACAGTGCCAATGGAACTATCAACAATGCACAGAAGGCATTGTTGACTGTAGCTAAACGTAATTCTGATATCACATCTGTCGGTGATTTGCCATCTACAAAAGAAAATCTGATGTCTTTCATTAAAGATGAACGCGCCCGTGAATTGTTCCAAGAAGGATTACGTTTGTATGACCTGCGCCGATGGGATGAAATGGCTGAAGTTAATGCAACTCAAGCTCCGAACATTTCATTTGTATATACAAATTATAAAATTTCTAACCTGGTATTCCCAATTCCAAGTGCTGAAGTTAATACAGGCTATGGTGTAGCACAGAATGAAAACTGGTCATCAACACTGCCGCAAAGAAATTGATGAATACC
>OHEG01000450.1_pt1 | contig 20042 bp, 12 predicted proteins | sample 1567181 | NCBI WGS metagenome assembly OHEG01 (sample SAMEA3879534, study PRJEB24766) | human gut metagenome | biome: human-associated habitat; feature: feces | place: USA | collected 1985/1987 | reverse complement strand
GTCAATATTAATAATATAAATAGTATAAAAAATAACTTTCGCATCATTTTATGCTTGCATTATTTATGAATAAGTTGAACATAGTTAGATTTCCCGACTACAAAGTCTATGGTTTATCGTGTGCCAAATTTAAAAAATTATCGTACGTATATCAAAAATCAGAGTAAAGAAAAATCCGGATATAAAATAAAAGAACTTTCAAACCATTTTCTATCCATAATTATAAATTTAAAGGAGCTTTTCAAGACCTAATCCTGAAAAACTCCTTTAAAATAAATCAAACTTTTTCCATTCTAAAATTCACATTCTTCTTCATTTTCTACGGAAGGAATGGTAACCAGGACTTTATCAATTCGCGCACCATCCATATCCACCACTTCCAGCACAAAATTATTCCACTCCAGTGTTTCTCCACTTTGTGGAATATGCTGTAAATGCTGCAGAATTAAACCTCCTACCGTATGATAGTCTACATCTTCCAAAAGGTCCTGACGATTAAAGTAGCACAAGAAATCATACAACGGACACTGGCCGTCTACCAGCCAGCCATCTTTATTGATTCGCTTGATAATATCCGGTTCTTCCCCAGCATCATCCATAGAACCAACTAAGCCTTCCAGAATGTCACGCAAGGTGATAATTCCCACGCAAGCTCCAAACTCATCACAAACCAGGGCACGACTTATCTTCTGGGCCTTCATCTGCTCCAAAGCCTTATACACATTCATGTTTTCATGAAAGAATGTAGCCTCATGCGTCAGAGCCGGCAAATTGAAATTCTCTTCAGAAAGATGTAACACCAAATCCTTCAGGTTTACTACCCCTTTCACCTTATCCAAGTCACCATCTTCCGTCACCGGATAAAACTCATACAATTCATTCACCAGCACAGCTTTCACTTCAGCCGCCGTCATTCCATTCTCAAGTGCCACAATGTCACTCTTATGCGTCATAATGGAGCCTACTTTCAAATCGCCCAACAAGAATACACGCTGTACAATGTCCTGTTCTACAGGCTGTACTTCTCCATCGTCTGCTCCTTCTTTAATAATAGACTTGATTTCCTCTTCTGTCACTTTACTGTCGGTATCCTTGATGCCCAACAGATTAAAGATTGCTTCCGTACTCTTAGATAACAGCCAGACAAAGGGTAAAGCCACTTTTGCCAGCACATTCATAGGCCGTGCCACCAGCTTAGCCATTCTCTCGGCCATGCTCATACCAATACGTTTAGGCACCAGCTCACCAAAAATAATAGTAAGATAAGTCACTATCACTACAATTATTCCCTGTGCCAGTCCAAAAGCATAAGAAGAAGCAACTCCCCATGAGATAAGCAGATTCGTCAGGTCGACCGCAATTTTATTTCCCGAATAGATACCGGTCAAAATACCAATTAATGTAATACCAATTTGAACTGTAGAAAGAAAACGATCTGGGTCCCCTGCCAGTTTCAATGCTACGCGAGCAGATTTATTCCCTTTTTTTACATCTGTCGACAACCGGGATTTTCGGGCTGATATTAATGCCACCTCGGACATGGCGAAAATACCGTTCAGTACTATCAACCCGATAATAATGATTATTTCATCCATATATAAAAACAAGTGTGTTTCAGGGGAACAAATTTATATGAATGTTCATAGCAAAAAAAGTGAGCTGCCTATAATTATATTGTTTTAACAAACAGACAGTTCACTTTTTTCATTTCTCTTTTCACCTTACACACATGAAGTTAGCCGGCTACATCAGAATTTTTTCGATTGCATGAAGTTCCTCTTCTTCAAATGAAAGATGATTCAACGTTTTCAAACTATCTCCCAGCTGTTCTACCGAACTGGCCCCTACAATCACGGAAGTCACAGTTTCGTTTTTCAACAACCAGGCCAGAGCCATTTCGGCCAGTGACTGTCCGCGCATAGCCGCCCGTTCATTCAATGCTTGTATCTTACTCAACACCTCCGGCGTAAGCGCCTCTTTTTTCAGGAAACCACCCCTTGCTATACGAGAATTATCCGGAATACCGTTCAGATAACGGTTAGTCAGCAAGCCTTGTGCCAAAGGAGAAAAAGCCACAAACCCACTTCCATTCTCCTTCACAGCATTCAATATCCCCTGAGATTCCGGTTCGCGTACCAGCATGCTATACCGTCCCTGATACAGTAGGCAAGGCACATCCCGTTCTTTCAGATAACGAGATGCAAACAGATAGGCATCCAACGGGTATTTAGACAAGCCGACATACAAAGCCTTTCCCTTACGCACAATATCAACCAATGCCTGAAGAGTTTCTTCCAACGGCGTTTCCGGGTCATACCGATGAGAATAAAATACATCCACATAATCCAGATTCATCCGCTTCAAGCTCTGGTCCAGGCTGGCCATCAGATGTTTTCTGGAACCCCAGTTGCCATACGGGCCTGGCCACATGTCATGACCTGCCTTCGTGGAAATAAACAACTCATCCCGATAGGGAGCGAACGATGACTTCATAATCTGCCCAAAGGTTTCTTCGGCTGAGCCATAAGAAGGTCCGTAATTATTAGCCAAGTCAAAATGTGTAATTCCATGATCAAACGCATAGTGCAATTTTTTCCGGCTAAGTGAAAGTGTATCTACATCACCAAAATTATGCCATAATCCTAAAGAAATAGCGGGCAGCATCACTCCACTACGACCGGCACGGCGATACTGCATACCACATTCGTAACGATTTTCAGCAGCAGAATAAACAGGTTCTATCATTAGACTTAATTTTAAGGCGTACAACTTTATTTTATCATATCAATGACAAAAATAATCTTTTCTTTTAAAAAAGAAATGGGCCATTCCTTTTCATAACGATTCCTCCGAACCTGATTCACAAAAATGAATGACCCATTGACCTGCCACAAGTTATTTTCCTGTCTTCACTTTATCCCATGAGGGAGGAGTGACTCCCATCAAATGGCGGACAAAGAAGTCATAACGCTTGTGTTCGCCAAAGTCCTCTCCCATCGTGTGGTGAGCTCCCGGGATAACCACCAGTTCAAAATCTTTATTGGCTTTTATCAAAGCATTGGCCACCTGCATGGTAGAAGCCGGATCTACATTATCGTCCAGTTCGCCTACCACCAGCATCAACGGACGACTCAGCAGATGAGCATTGTCTACATTGGAACAAGCACTGTAGGATTCATCTACCGGATATCCCATCCAAAGTTCATTCCACCAGATTTTGTCCATACGGTTGTCGTGACATCCACATGCCGAATAGGCAGCCTTGTAGAATTCCGGATGGAACAACACGGCCCCGGTAGACTCCTGTCCTCCGGCAGAGCAACCGAAAATTCCTACCCGGTCAATATCCATATAAGGATATTTCTGCGCAGCGGCTTTAATCCAGGCTATATGGTCGGGCAATCCGGCATCTTTCAGGTTCTTGTAACAAACTTCTTCAAATTCTTTTGAGCGGAAAGAGGTCGTCATCCCATCTACCTGTACCACAATGAATCCCAGTTCAGCCAGCGATGTCATCCACCAGTTATAAGAAGAGAAAGTCTTCGGCACATACTGGTCGCCCGGTCCGGAATAAATGTATTCAATTACCGGATATTTCTTCGACGGATCAAAGTTAGACGGGCGATAAATCACTCCCCACATATCCGTTTTTCCATCACGTCCTTTGGCAGAAAATACTTCCGGGGCTTTCCAGCCATTGGCCAGCAAAGCAGAAATATCGGCTTTATCCAGCTGCATACGGATTTTTCCGTTCTTTGCATCACGAAGCACAGCAATCGGAGCCTGGTCTACTTTGCTATACACATCTACCAGATACTTATAGTCGGATGAATACCAGCATTGGTGCATTCCCTCTTCCGGAGTCAGTTCCACCAGGTTACTTCCATCAAAATTGATTTTATAATAATGAATCAAGTACGGGTCCTCGCCTTTCTTCATACCATTAGCCGAAAAGTAAATCACTTCATTGGCCTCATCCACATGCTGCACTCCACGAACATACCACTCGCCTTTCGTAATCTGATTCAAAGGCTTTCCGGTAGCCCGGTCGTAGAGATACAAATGGTTGTAATTATCCCGCTCACTTGACCAGATAATCCGCTTGCCATCGCTCAGGTAGTTACGGTAAATGCGAGGATAGTTCACGTATTTTTCTTCCTTTTCTTCAATCAACGTACGCACACTGCCATCCACTGCCGACATTTCCAACACGCGATATACTTTATGCCCGCGTTCATTGTATTCGAAAGTAATGGCCTTACTATCCGCATTCCACATCGGACCAGACAATTCATACTGATGGCTGAACAGCTCCGTAGAAGGAATCAAACGACGGCCGGATTCTACTTCGAAAATACAAGGCACCTTGAAACGCAGCTCGTCTCCAGGTTTTGCATATTCCTGCTTATGCAATTTGGGTTGCGCCTGATCGGCAGGAGAAGATTCCACATAATATACATAACGTTTTTCTACCGGACGAATCCGACAAGATACCACCGACTTGGAATCGGGCGACCACTGGATATACGAAGAATAATAATTGCTCAACGTTCCATCCTGACTCAGCTGCTTCTCTTTGCCTGTAGCCACTTCGCGAACATATACGTTGTCATTTTTGATAAAAGCGGTCCACTTACCATCCGGTGAGGTAACCGGGCTACCTTCTTTCTCATCGTCCACTTCCATCCAGTGGCGTTCCTTTCCACGAGAAGGTATTGCTCCTTCATCCAACAAACGGTTATTTTTGATGCTGTAAGCCCAGAACTTCCCGTCCAATTGGAAGCGTAACGTATCCAATGAAATATTTAACCGGCAATTCTGAAGCGGAAGGTTATAAGCATTTATCTCACGTCCTGCTTTTTCTGTCAAAGCAGACGCCATTTTCTGCTGGTCAAACAATGCCGTACGTTTTTTCGAAGCAGCATCTACCTTCACATATTCCTTTCCCTTTTCTGTCTGCCGTACATACCAGAAAGCAGAAGTCTGATCTACCCAATGCGGAACCACACCTGCATACAGCACGTGCTTGGCATTGTATTTCTCTCGCAGCGCATACGCACGGTTGTAATCCTCTACCGTACCTTGTGCCCAAAGTGAGATACAAGACATACTTCCTAATGCAAATAACAAAACGCCTGATTTGAATAAGTTATTTTCCATTTTATCATATTATATTAAAGAATTCGGGATTTCAGATTCTCTTCAGTCACCCCCAAGAAAACCCAAAACCCCGAATCTGATTGCATTATTATCTATTAATTCTCATGGTTATTTCACTTCCCACTCATACAAACCTGAAGAATTCTTATCCGGCTGTACCACTTCCAACTTCACAGCCTTTGTCTTCACCGGTTCAAAGTCTACGGTATTCGGATTGCCCTTCTGTACCCCATACGCTGTAATATTCTGAACTGGAGTCCAATTGCCAGAAGCATCTTTATAATAGATTTTCCAAGACTTCGGTACACGGCAACCTCCCCAAGGAGCATCATCATACCAATACACTGTAGAGCTGGAAACTTCCATTTCTTCCGGGAATTCGTATGAAATCCACTCTGTAGTACCTTCTTTCGGCCACCAATGATAATACGGAATCGTACGGTCATTTTCATCCTTCGGCACCAGTCCGTCAGAAATAGAAGACAGTGATTTCACTTTATGTGAAGCATCTACCTTACTCTTCGATGCCAGTGTCGGGATAGCAACCGGACGAGTAGCACTTACTTCATTCGGCAACCATACAGCCATATTTCCCGCTCCACGATGTGCCCATGCATAATATGGAATCATGGTCAGTGTATGATCTTTTGCGACCAGACGGCCTGATTCATCGTATTCCAATGTCTGAGCCTGAGTCTTAATCTGATTGATACCGTACAACAAATCCGGTTTTTCTACGACTTCAAACTTCGGAGTGCGGTTCATCAATACACTCAATACATCAAAATCATTGTCCGGCCATTCTGCACAATACACAATCGGACCACGTTCTATAGAAACCCGGCCACGGTCAGCTTCCACCTTTCCATTAGCTCTTACCGTACGCACGTTCATATCGAAGTGAACTTCTACCTTATCTCCCTTCTTCCATTTACGGTCGATGGTCAGGTAACCTTTCTGCAAGTCTGATTTCACTTCTTCACCGTTCACCTTCACACTGTATTTCGGACGTACACCATCGGTGTAAGTATACAAATCGCTCGGAACTACCTGATTGCGTACCCACCCCGGGATACGAATCTTCATGGCAAACTGTCCGGCTGAATTACGGTCTACGGCCAATGTAATATCCCCGTTCCATGGATAAGATGTAGTTTGTGAAAGTGTAACCTTCTTTCCGTTTACCTGCAAAGTAGCATTGTTAGCAATAAACAAGTTTACGTATACATCTTTCCCTTTTACTGCATAAACATAGCCCGGAACAGAAGGAATGAAACGGCAGATATTAGACGGACAACAAGCACAACCGAACCAAGGCTGACGCTGGTGCTGGCCCATAGACTCCAACGGATTCGGATAGAAGAAACCGCCACCATCCAAAGATACGCCTGAAATCAATCCATTGTACAAGGTACGTTCCAGCACATCGTAATACTTGGACTCTCCGTGCAAGAGGAACAAACGGTAATTCATATATACATTACCGATAGCCGCACAAGTTTCACAATAAGCCGACATATTAGGAAGTTCATAATTCTTTCCGAAAGCTTCCCCGTTATTTGTCGCACCAATACCTCCGGTAATATACAATTTCTTAGATACAATGTTATCCCAAATACGGTCAATGGCATGAATATAAGCTGTATCACCTGTCAGGGCAGCCACATCGGCCATACCAGAATACATGTACGCTGCACGTACTGCATGTCCTACTGCCTCATCCTGTTCAATTACCGGTTTGTGGGCCTGGCTGTATTCATCCCGACGAGAAGTATAGCCACGCTTATCCAGGAAGAATTTAGCCTGATCCAGGTATTTCTGGTCACCCGTTACCAGATATAGTTTAGCCAATGCCATTTCTGCAATCTGATGACCTGGCACACGTACCTGCTGTCCCGGTTTGTCACCAATCTCCCGGCAGACACAGTCTGCATAACGAATGGCTATATCCAGGAAATTCCGTTGTCCCGTAGCCTGATAGTGCGCAATGGCACCTTCTACCATGTGACCTAAATTATAGAATTCATGACTCAAATCTTCCACCTTCTCCCAACGTTTGCTACCTGCCCATTCATGCGGATGTGCAGGATTCATGGTACGCGAGGTATACAAATAACCGTCAGGTTCCTGTGCTGCAGCCACAATCACCAGTACACTATCAATATACTTTTTCAGTTTCTTATCCGGATAAGTCTGAAGCAGATAGCTGGCTCCTTCAATAGTCTTATACACATCCGTATCATCAAATGAGTAGCCTGTCACCTTATTATTTTCACTCGGATGAGTAGCCATTTCAAAGTTCTTGTAGCGTCCGGTTTCTTCACATTTGCTAAAAGCCAATGGTATAGTTACTTCACGGCTGGCTTTCAAACGCTGTCCCCAGAAAGAATCCGTCAGTTTTACCGAAGTAAACGGAACCGGATCAATCGGATAGCCGTGTGCAGAAGCCTTCTTCTGCGCGTATGCCCCACCTCCTATCAACGAAAAAAGCAGAGCAGAAATCACAAATTTTTTCATGGTGTTACTCATATTTTATAGGTTATTATTCTCATTTATCTTTCAAGGGAAGTGCCTCATCCCAGATCTTCAACGCATGCAGATAGCCGCTAAAAGGCCAGTTACCTTCTGCATTCTGTCCCAAAGTTACAAATTGTATCGGTTTAATCAGCAGCTGAATATCTTTTGAACTGATTAACTGCCCGTTTATATATACCTTCTCGATACGTCCGTCAAAAACGACATAAATATGTTGCCATTTTCCTTCCAGTGACTTAGCCTCCTTATAACCGACATCTTCGTACCAGCCATAATGGTTCAGCATCCCGCAACGAGGTTCTGTGCCATTCACCAGCATAATTTTTTCCATTTCATCGTGCGAACTGGTAAAATCGGCCACACATTCATTCTCAGCCATTTCCGGATTCAGCACCCAGGCCTCCAATGTATAAGGAGCATTGTCACGAAGAGTAGCTGGTAGGGTAAAACTGGAACGGAAGAACTGTTCTCCTTCAAAACGGAAAGCCTTCTTGCCTTGCTGTTCTGCGACAATTACCGGGGCCTTTTGAGACTCAAAATAACCTTCTACAACTCCCTTATTCGGAATATATCCCACCGTATCACCGACTGCAAAATCATCTGCACTCAGAGATACCAGCAATCCTCTTTTCATCTTATCAGAAGCTTCTACACGTACCAACCCAACAGTTGCATCGTAGGCCTTTTCCGCTTCTTCCTGTTTCCAGTTATAATAACGGAAATTTGTCAATATCAGTTCCTTGTCCTGGGACTGGATAACCATCTTTCCCCGTTGTACACAATTATCTGCCGCTTGGGAAACCCAGCGGTTGTTTTCATATACCCAGACTGTAGTTGTATGCTCCTCTTTTGGATTAACAACCGGAGACATAAATTCCAAGCATGTACCTGGGGCCAACACAATAGCCTCCTGTCCGTCAATACGCTTACGGGAAACTTGTCCGGATTTCAATTGGAAGACACCGCCCAGCATACCGCCGTCGTTTCTCCACTCCGTACCGTTCCAGTCCAAGCCCGAGAGTCCCATCCACAACTGAGGAGATGCCGTTTCAAACTCGCCGAACACTTTAATATTCCACAAAGCACCGGCAAAACCATTTTTCTGTGTTCCCGTTGTAGTTAATCGTACATACCGTGCTTTCACATCACCGAAATCTACCATCGGACTTCCAGCCAGATAATTGGAACGCTTATCCGCAAAAACATCCCACTTCTTTCCGTCTACTGAAGTCTCAATTACATACTGATAATACGACGTGCCATATTCAAATTGTGTCCACACCGTACGGATATTCTCAACCTTCTGCAAGTCAATCTCAATCCACTCCTGCCCCATTGTCTTCGGACGCCACAACGTACCATTATTATCGTCTACCGCATATTCAGGCACAAAGTTGGCATCATAATACGAAGAAGCTTTGACCGGTTTCCGATAGGCCAGGTTTTTCGATTTCAATACACTCTTGACAAAAGCGCCCACTCCGCTGTGTGTTCCTTCTACAGGAGCGATGGAACCATCGGCATTAAACTCCAGCTTGTCAATACAAACCTGACGATGAAATCCACGGTTGGAATGAGGATTATCATGACGATGGTATACGATATAATAATCGTCTCCTTCCTGCAAAATGCTGTGATGACCCGGTCCGTGCACTGTACCGTCGGCGGACGTCTTCAGAATTGTACCTCTATATGTATAAGGTCCAAGCGGTCCTACCGTGCTCGTAGCGTACTGCACATGATAGGTGCTGTCATGACACGAATCGGAAGAATACATAAAATAATAGATACCGTTTCGCTTCATCACAAACGGAGCTTCAAAGAAATCCTTTACTTCCGTATTAGGTATTAACTTTGTTTCCACAAAACCTTTCATATCAGGCGTCATCTTTCCAGCCCCGCAGCCAAAACCTTTATAGATACCCCATGTACCCCAATACAAATATACCGAGCCATCATCGTCTACAAACGTCTGGCCATCCAGCGTAATGGCATTCTTCACAAAACGGTCGGGAACCAGTACGGCTTCACTTTCTCCCAGTACATTCTTCCATGGTCCACGCGGTGTATCTGCAACTCCTTCATATACATTGCAAGGCTGACAATAAAACATACGATATGTGCCATCGGTATGCTGCATTACATCCGGTGCCCAAATCCAGTGGCTGTCCGGCCAGTTCATCGGCATAATGGTCCAGTTCTCAAAATCCTTGCTACACCATACCTGCGAAGGGCCAAACCCTGCCCCACTACCATCAGTCGTAGCATAGACATAATATGTATCTCCGAACTTCTTTACCGTAGGGTCTGCAAAATACCCTGGAATAAACGGACTCCCCGCACCTGGAGTATTCCATTCCACCTTTTGTGAATAAGCAGTACTCAAAACTGTACCCAACAACAAACTTGTCAATACATGTTTTTTCATTCTTTTTCTCCTTTTATTATGGGTGCACTTCATTCAATATCGGAATTTCAATTTCATAGAAATACTCTTTCAGCAACTGATACATGTCAGGATCATACGATTTCAGTTTCGTACGACGGTTCATGGCATTGTGTACTTTATTCGGAGTCTCCGAATAGCGGTTACAGTTGAAGAACGACTGCACACATTCTGCAAAATACTCTTCTTTATTTGAAATAGCATACGTATCCTTCCACAATCCCTTGGCAATGGCATTTTGTCTACACTTCTCCAAACGGTCATCAAAATCAGGTTCTACACCTACAATACCAATGGTATGGAACAAATGTGCAAACTCATGAATCAGAATATTCTCTCCCACATACTTATCACCCGGGAAAGCCAGCACATTCTCTTCTCCACAGCTGGCCGAAAAATCATCTTCCGGAGCACCGCCAAAACCTCTGGCACGCTTATTCCAGAAAGCGATATTCTCCGGTGTGTTGCAGATATGCGCATATTCCGGCAAATCACACACCTCTTCGTGCTCCCCGATAATCATCACATGACATCCTTTGCTCACCATGTACTGTTTAACATCCGGACGCTTCGCCAGCATCAGCGAAACAATCTCATACGCCTTTTCCAGAGCCTCATCGCGTACCTTATCAGATGACACGATATATAATCCGTCTACTTCCAGGTATTTTTTATAGAAAGAAGGGATTCCCTTTCCCGCAGGCACAGCCGAAGGTTTCACTTCTGTCACAAAAGTACGTTCCAGTTTCAAGGCAAATCCTCCTCCAGAAGCCAAATGGATAGGCAGTTTGGTATGGGCATCTACCACAAAAGTTTCCTTCACATAATCTTCTGCCTGACGAGACGCATTGACACCGTCCTTGAACAAAGTACATTGGTACTTCTCTCCTTCACCCAAGAAAGAGAAATCCAGTGTCACCTCACGCTCATCCCAGTTTGTCATACCTCCGATATACCAGTTAATATCTTTTTTGCGAACCGTCACAATCGATTCACCCAGTTTGCCCGAATAAATAAAAGTAGAATCTGTTTCCACCGGAATCGAACTGATGAAATCCACACATTCCTGCTCTTTCAAATAATTTGTCGGTGCATCACACAGCATCGTAAACGGAGAATCGTGCACAATGTAAGCAGCCAACTGATGACAGCGTGTACCCATACTGGCGGGACTGGAATACATAGGCTGGAAATCACGCTTCGACAAGTTCCGCATAGCCCCCGGTGTATAGTCCACATAGCCAGCCATCAAACGGATGTACGGGAAAGTCACATCATAAAGCGGCATATTCTTCTCCACCTCACTCCATTTCATCTCTTCCATACCGAACACGCTTTCATAATTTACCACATTCGGATAGGTACGATTCAAACCGGTTGGCTTATAGATACCGTGATAATCCAATATCAGTTTATATTCTGCCGCCTTTGCTGCAATACGATAAATCATTTCCACCGCAGTCTGGTCATCCCGGTCAAGGAAATCCACCTTAAAGCCTTTGATTCCCATTTCAGCATACTTCCGGCAAGCCTCATCCAACTGTGAATCCAGCACATTGAACACCGTCCAGAGTACCAGCTCCACTCCCTTACTCTTTCCATATCGAATCAATTCCGGCAAATCCAGTTCAGGAATCACGGTCAGCATATCCCCGCTCTTCGGGTCATACCAACCTTCATCCAATACGACATATTCCAACCCGTTCCGGGAAGCAAAATCAATATAATACTTATATGTATCCATGTTGATGCCCGCCTTGAAAGATACACCTTTCAGGTTCCAGTCATTCCACCAGTCCCAGGCGACCTTACCCGGCTTTACCCAGGAACAGTCTCCAATGCGATTAGGAGAAGCCAGCGCATATACCAGATTATTCACCGGCATTTCTGTATCCTTTTCTGTTATAGCTAAGATACGCCACGGATACATACGGTTTCCTTTTACGCGTGCAATGTAATTCTCCGCTTCCGTCACATACTCCTGCTTGCGCCATGGATAGAAATCCGTCTTTTTCGGATAAGGAGCAAACACACCTTTCAATGCCTGCTTTCCATCCGGCTGCACAAACATTCCCGGATAAGCTTCCAAGTCCGACTCCAGCAGTGTCACCTTCGCCTGCTTGCAATCCACTGTTACCGGCAAAAAAGCCAGTTCCTGTGGAGCCTCTGACAACGGTTTCACCTCATACGTATTTTGAAAAGCCATTGCCATCGGTTTTTCCTTATTCGTAGAGTACGGCAAATAAGCTGTATAATTACCGGCAAACCGGAATTCCGCAATTTCATTCTTGATAATCAAATCCTCTTTGGAAGAGGTATAAAAACGATAAGCCACTCCTTCGTTGTAGACACGGAAATACACTCCATACTCACCTTTCAGCTTCAAGTTCATTTCATTGCAAACTGCCTGAAACGACTTGAAGCGATAAAAAGGTGCATCAATGTCCTGAAAAATCTTTTTAATTTTGGCAGAAATCACTTTCGCCCCACCCGCCAGAGCAGGTGTCTTTCCTTCTTGAATTAACCCTAATTTACTATCAACAACAATAAGAGAGTCTTTATGATATACAGAATAAATAAGTCCGTCCGTACCCGCAGAGATTTCCACTTTCACCTGCTTGTCGGGCGACTGCACCACATATACTTTATTTCCGGCTGCCATCATGGAAAGACAGCTGCAAAGCCATAAAACAGCACTTACGATTAACGATGTATTTTTCATATCATAGAATATTTTTCCAATTGCAAAGAAAAAAGATAAACGGATAACTCTCTGCCATTGAAGTCTGAAACGATAACAATATTATCCCAAAATCGCCCCTCCTGCACCCAGGAGAGGCGATTCTATACTATTTTTTCATCCTATTGGACGATTTTTGCCTGATTGGAACTTTTTACGAAATACTGATTGAAGACGATACCCAGCACAATCATCACCAGTCCGATGTAAGTAGTAAACACAATCTGCTCGCCCAGCACGACAGAAATGAAGAACAATGACATGAAGGGCGACAGGTAACACAACTGGTTTATCAATGCCGGATTGGAAGTTTTCCGCATGGCCAGTCCGAAGAAAATAAAAGGAATTCCCATTTCAAATCCTCCGACGTACATGCCCGACAACACACCGGTCAGCGAGCTCAAGTTCAACCCACAGAACAAAGCTCCCACTGACAAATAAACCGAACCAAATAAGAAAGTCAAAAACAAAACCACACTACCATCCGTCTGTACCTTATTTCGGTTATTCAGCATCCAGTAAGTAGCCCACAACACGGCACTCAGTGCCGCCAATAGAAACCCCTCGGTCGATACACTCATCTCTCCGTTAAATCCGGTACCGATTGAAATCAATGCGACTCCCGCCAAAGAAACAAACATACCGATGTATTTCTTCTTAGGTATAGGTTGTCCGGCAAACAAAGCCAATAAAATCAGCACCAAGTAATAAGCCACCGGATTCAGCAGTCCCAATCCGGCATAATACAACCATTGTTTCCCTGTCAGATTCCCAAGCAATCTCCATTTCCGCTGTGCAGTCAGCAACACCGCAAATATCACCAGTGAAGTCAGGCTGGCCACCCACAACATCTCGAAATGCGTCAGATAACGCAAGGCCATCTTGAAAGCCGTGGCCACCGTCGACCAGCTCAACACCGCCACACAGGCACACGCAATCGCTTTACTATCGTTCGTCATCTCATTGCCTCCACTTCTTCCGTTGTCAAAGGAATCTTCTTACCCAGTCTCCGTGCTCCGGTAGCCGTAATCAGGTAATCCTCCTCATTACGCAGCCCCGTAAAGTCCCGATAACTTTCCAGTTTCTCATAATTAATGAAATCGGTAAAACGATGCTCTGCTTTCCAGTAATCCATCAGTTCCGGAATAAAATAGATACCCGGCTCAATGGTCAGTACAAAACCCGGTTCCAACTTACGAGCCAGACGCAACGACTTACGCCCGAGCTGCGTACTCTTAGGCTGTCCGTCATAACCGACCCATACCTCTCCGAGATTTTCCATATCATGCACATCCAGTCCCATCATGTGTCCCAGTCCGCAAGGGAAGAACATGGCATGTGCTCCCTGTTCTACCGCATCTGCCGGATTTCCTTTCATCAGTCCCAGCCCTTTCAAGCCTTCACAAATTACCCGACAGGACAAGTCATACACATCACGGAAATATACCCCGGGCTTCAAAGCATTCACCGCTGCCTGATGCGCAGCCACCTGAATATCATAAATATCCTTCTGCCGACTGGTAAATTTCTTTCCCGCACAGATAGTAGAAGACATATCACCTGCATACCCCATGGCCGTCTCTGCTCCGGCATCCACCAGCAACATATCCTCTTCCTTTACCGTATGCCCATGATAATGATTATGAAGAGTCTGTCCGCATACCGTAGCAATGGTCGGGAAAGACAAGTTACATCCATGCACCTGAGCCACCGCTTCCAATGCCGCAGCCACCTCATACTCCTTCATCCCAACACGCAGCACACGCATTGCCTCCAAATGCATTTCAGCCGTCACATCACATGCACGTTCAATCTCTGCAATCTCTTCTTCCGTCTTATAATTTCGCAGATTCACAATCCCTTTGATAAACGGAATAGAAGGCATCTCTGCTCCCGGCTTTACCCCTAACAGGTCCATCAGCTTCAGGCGATGCTCTGCCCGATAAGGCGGAAGATAATGCACCGTACGCTTCTGTGCCACCACCTTCTCTACGTACTTCTTCAGTTCAGCCAGTGGCAAGGTTTCCGTCACTCCTACTCGCTGTGCCTTCTCGTGTAAAGTTGGCTGCGTTCCCATCCATACAATATGATCAATGGTCAGTTCATCACCAAAAATGATTTCACGGTCCTCGTCAATATCAATTACAGCCGCCAGACCAGCGTATGACAATCCCCAGAAATAGAGGAATGAAGAATCCTGCCGATAATTATACGTGTTGTCTTCATAATTCATTCCACACTCGTCATTCCCTAAAAAGAGCAATAAGCCGGAGCCTATGCTCTCCTTTAATTGCCGCCTGCGAGCGACATACGTTTCTTTTGCAAACATACCCCAATAAAATTAGTACTTTAAATCTGTTCCTTTCAGTCTGATGCGATAAGGCCACTGTGCATCTTTTTCCCCACTTTCCGGTGAGGGATTCATCCAATGCTCCTCTGGTGCCCCCATCACTACCAACCACAAATATACTAACTTCTCGTTTTCAGGCACCTTAAAAGTGAGTTTTCCTTTTTTATCGGCAGACATTTCACCATATATACTCTTCCCGTCGGCATTGACGGCTACAAACCCATATCGCCAACCGGCCTTTTCCGGATGTACCGATACATATCCGCCTTGCTTTCCATTTAATCCTTCAAACTGCAACTCCACCTTTGTTCCCGGTTCCGGCACCCTCAACGGAATGGCATTAAATCCATAATTCTCCGGACAATTTTCGGTGGCCACCTGATACCATCCATCCGATTGAGATGTCAACTTGCAAGTGTACTGGTTCGCATAGGGGCGCGTATTCTTCCATACCCTGTCAAAATCCCAGTTAATCAAATGACGGCAGGCATCAAACATCTCGTCACAGAAAGCTTCCTGCGACAATCCCGTCATGCGCTTGTAAGTCATTACCGCATGACCTACCAGACAGTAAAGGATATCCGTGCCAAAGCCATCCGACACATTCAGGTACTTCCCCTCTCTTACCTTGACGGAAAAGCTCTGCAATAATCGGACGTCCTCGCTTCATCCCCCAATATTCCAGAATATACGGTGAGTGATAAATATTCTCCAGGTGCAGATAGGCCTTGTGCGTCAACTTTGTAAAAGCTTCCCAGTGATAGCGTTCATCCGTCTGCCAGTCCGGATTCACCTGCCATAACATCCACTGCGATGCCATTTCGAAAAAGCCGGAACCACCCCAGGCCTCTCCCTCTCCGTCACACGAAATCTGTGCCTGAAAGCTATGACCTAATTCATGTGCCACGCAGTTCAATTTCTCATCCTGTATACGATTAGGAGCCGCCCATAGTGCACCAATCTGCTGGTCATAATCACCTCCGTAGGCCGTTCCTTCCAGCGAATAATTAATCATCACCATCATCCGGTAGCGGTCACTTTTCGAACCCGGTTTCGTGAACTGTAAAGAGTCACGGAAAAACGTATAGAAGTATTCCAGTTTATCCGTCAGGTTATTCAAATCTACATGCATGTCATGCCCTTCCAACTGAGGAGGATTGGCCAGATCGTTGCCGAAACCTTTTTCCCAGAACACCACCACATTATCCGTACAGCACATCCGGTGATAGCTCCATTTAGATTCCGGGTTCTGAAGATCCATCCCCTGCAAGTCTTTGGGAATGTAAATTTCCTTTCCTCTCAACTTATTGTTACATAAATCAACGGGACATACCGATTGAGAAAAAGCGGCAGTAAAAACTGCCGCTAAAAAACATGTCCCTATTAGTCGTTTGTTCATTTGATATCAATATTAAAGACTAAAGTTATTACATATTGTTGTCCGCCCTTTGTATAAACCAAGGCTTCTTTCACCATATAATGATCACCCGAAACTAATTTTCCCGGATATTGTCCGACTGAAAAACTAAAATTTTTCGCGTCATATTCCACATAGACCTTACTATCATTATCACTTCCCCATCCAATGGGATTGCCAAGACTATCGAACCAGAACCCGTACCCATTAGCAGTCGTATTATAGTCCAAACTACCATTCGGCTTCACAGCAGCAAAAGCAATCTTTCCTTCCTGAGGCTCAGACTTTGCTGATAACATGTTCGAAGTCAATTGTGAGGGTTGCATAGCAAGCGCCTGTGCTATTTTCGTAAGATCTCCATTTTCAGAAACACTGACAGAAGCCCCATTATAATCGGCATCACTTGCTGCAAATGTAACATTATACGTCAGTGTCAAATCCTGAGGTTCAGCATCCGGGTCGATTGTAATATTTCCCAACAAATTTGTATTCTCAAATTTCACCTTATACGGGAACTGTTCATCAGTCAACTCTTTTTCATCCCACGGATGAACTACATAATTCTGTGGTGCAGCCTGCACTATAAAATACAAACTCTGTGTACCAGCCGGAACAGTGAAGGAAACACGTCCGCTCTTATCGAAATGTGCTTCACCATACTCCCGGCTTCCATCCTGTTTCAAAGCTACAAAACCATACATCCATCCCATATTTCCGGCACTACCCGCCGTATTGTATTTCGTGGTTGTACCCTTCACTGTTTCCGATTCCATATATTCACCCGGATCACCCGAAGCCAGTGTTGCACCAGGTTCCAGCCCTACAAAATCAGCCGCTACTACCATATTGCCCGCATCTGGCACATTTAAAGGAATCACATTAAAGCCTGTAGTCTCCGGACAATTGGCATAAGCCATCTGATAATATTCACCACTCGTATAAAAAGTAGTATGATAACGTCCGAGGTAGCCCTCTGAATACTCACGTACTCCATCAATATCAAAGGTTGCCATCCTGCTGGCATAATCATACAGTTCCTTTTTAGTTTTACTCCAGTCGCCATTGCAATACAACCGTGTATACGCCGAAATAGCATCCTCCGGATAGACAGACTCTCTCCAAATATTACCGATTGTCTCAATACCGTGTTTCATAGTCCAATAAGACTGCAACCAATAACTGGCATAACGCATCCATTCATTTTCAAAATGACGATGATTATTATTCAACCAGACGTCAAAGTTATAAGAGGTAAACATCTCCTCCGGATAATCCTGGAATGATTGCCACTGCGCACACTGCTCCCAGAAGCCACATCCACCATTGCTTCCTTCATATCCATAGCGGAAACCCGACTTAAGGTCATCATTTCCTCCCTGACATAACTTATCGCAGTACACCTGATACTGGAAACTATGTCCGATTTCGTGTGCAATAGTAGAGCCTACAGGCTGGCATGTACTCGGATTTACCCACAAAGCCCCGATGATATTGTCGTATCCAGAACCTGTGGCAAGCCATTCTTCCTGATACAACAAATATATTTCCATTTTATAACGGTCCAAAAATGATTTCCCCTGTCCAGTTTCAGCAAATTTCAGTTTCTCCACATTAGTCCGATAGAATAGTTCCGCCTTTTCCAGGAGGTCATCTATATCTACTCTCAAATTGGCAGGAACTGTTTCCGCATTAGGGTCATCACCAAAACCAGCTTCCCAGAATACGAAGAAATGCTCACTTTGTTTGGAGCGGAACCATGACCATTTGGCATCACTTCGGAGCATATCCATCCCTTCAAACTCAGCCGGCTTGTAATATTTATCAAAGTCCTCTATATTATCTTCAGACATAACCTGTAAAATGTTTTTATCCTCCTCTTTTTGAGGAACCTTATCGCTACAACTCCACAGCAAGCAGAACCAAAGCAATAAACACATAGTTACAGATCTATCCAGATATTTCACAGATTTAAAACACATAAAGACTTAACTTTTCATTACTAAATCGATAAATAAAAAGAGGCTGTCTCAAAATAGAGTTGAGATGGCCTCTTTTGTTTTATTTCAAATTGAAGTCATTTGGATTTTTCTCAAAAAAAGAAGCTTACAAACTTACTTTTTCCATTCAAACTGTTTTTTATTGGTATAAGCCTCCTAAGAGGCTATTTTTGCAAGATTATGTGCAATGGCCAGCAGGCCGAACTCAATTTCAACCTTCTTAAGTCCACGAAGATGGAACCTCTTGAATTGCTTGTTGTTCTTGAGGTTTCCAAAAACGGCTTCCACATCCTGCGGTCGCTGGCTGCGATATTTCAGGCCTTCATCAGAGAGCAGCTTTTCACGTTCCCTTTCCTTGATTTTCCGCAGACGGTGGTTTACCTGCACAATTCTTTCCGACCGGCCTCTGTGACACCGGCATCTTAGCGGGCAGCCATTACAGTTATGTGCCCTGTATCTTGATATGGTCTGCACAAAACCGTTGTCTGTTATCCTCTTTGCATCGGAGAGTCTTTTCATTCTCTGTCCCATCGGACAGTACATGCCGTCGGTTTCTTCATTATAATAAAAGTTGGAAGACAGAAACGGGTCGTTCCGGAAGTTCCTTTTCTGTTCCTTATGAAAATAGTTGTACTTTATAAAGGTTTCAATGCCATGTCTGAAGGCATACAGATAGTTCTCCTCACTCCCGTATCCGGCATCGCAGACAGATACGTCAGGGTATCTGCCGTAAAGGGAATGGAAATCATCCATATGCAGAGGATAGGTGGAGGTATCACCCGCACACTGATGGATGGTATAGTTCAAAATGAACTGTTTGTTGGTGCTGATTTGGGGATTATATCCGGGTTTGAGCTGTCCGTTCCTCATATGGTCCTCTTTCATGCGCATGAAAGTAGCGTCATTGTCTGTCTTTGAGTAACTGTTGCGTCCGTCAAGTATCTTTCCCTGTGATTCATATTTCCTGAGCTGTTCGGGCCATGACTTCCTTACACGTTTTACCTTCGCTTTCATTTTCCTGTCAGCATCCACTCCGTTCAGGGCATCATCTATCCGGCAGAGCGCCTTTTCAACTTTCTCCGGAGTGATATCCTGATATGTGATGGGTGCGGAATCACGCAGTTCCTGCTTGGTGACGGACTCGGCGTACCGCCATATCTCTTCAAGCTGTTCCGCGATTCTGGATATGCGCGTATGTATGGACTTGCCCCAGACGAACGTATAACGGTTGGCGTCCGCCTCCATCTTCGTCCCGTCGGTACAGGCCACATCCAGACTTACAAAACCTTCCGACACGAGGAACTTCACGATGGTGGCAAATATTGTCTTGAGTACATCCTTCAGCCGGCTGCTGCGGAAACGGTTGATGGTATTATGGTCAGGAGTCACATTGCCGG
>OHEG01000449.1_pt1 | contig 20066 bp, 9 predicted proteins | sample 1567181 | NCBI WGS metagenome assembly OHEG01 (sample SAMEA3879534, study PRJEB24766) | human gut metagenome | biome: human-associated habitat; feature: feces | place: USA | collected 1985/1987 | reverse complement strand
TCATTGGCTGCCAGATACACTGCAATGGATATGGCACACATAAGCACAATCATCACAATGCCGAACTGTTTGATGGTAATACCAAAGATCAGTTCGGTATTGTAATTCAGCCAGTTGCCGCCAAACAGAGCATAGAGATTGAAAGCATTGACAACGGTACTGACGAAAACAGCACCAACAACATGGTTGAAGCGGTGTGCACTTATCTGAAAAACGTTCTCATAGAGGAATTTACGACAGAAAAATGCATCAACTGTCCGAGAGTGGCAGGCTATCTGCATACGGCAATGAACTCGAGCAACGACTATAGCGACAGGGTGTTCGCCGTGTGCCATCATGCCGGCTACTATACCGACGAATTTACCCTGCCTTGCGACGAGGAGATGCTCTGGCTGTTCAACAACGGCTCTAACTGCTATGCTCCGGCTATGATGATAAACAGGCAGCCATATCACGAAACAGGCAACTCTGCCGGCAGCAAGACAGCCGTTTATCTGCCGCAAAGCTCTGATGACATCACGTCATATATCAACACCGAGATGGAGCTGACGGCAAATGCTGTTGTAGGCATAACGTATGAATTCAATACCGACTCTACTACTGTTACGGCAAACGTTACCTGCCTTAAAAACGACAACCTGATCTGCGCAATGCCACATCTGACAGTATACCTTACCGAAGACGAGGTTAAAAGCCTTTATCAGGAAGGATATGAAGGACAATACTATCAGCAGCACGTAATCCGCGGATACAACAGCACATGGGGTGAGCCTGTAGTATGGGACGGCAATTCGTTTACATACTCATACACCTTCGACATCGACAAGGCGTGGAAGAAGAACAACATGAAGATTGTGGCTGCACTTGCCAACTATAATCCCGACGACGCCACCGACTGTTCCGTGGAAAATTCGGCGGCCATAGACCTGATAAAGAAAGAGACAACGGGAATAAACACTGCTGAAGACAACGGCTGTAACAAACCGGCTGAATATTTCAATCTGTCGGGACAGCGCATAACCAATCCGCAGCACGGAATTTTTATCGTGAAATATAGAAACGGAAAGACGAGTAAAATTCTCAAATAGTAATATTTCTTTGATAAAGGTAAAAACAGAAGTTAAGAAGAAGCCGGGAACGTGATGTTTCCGGCTTCTTTATTTTGTTCTTCTCCTTTCAACAGCCTAACAGAAATAATTACCGACAACATATCAAAAACGATTTTCTGTTCATAAATTCTATATCAAACGGACTAGGCTTATAAAACGCTGCTCTACTTTTGTAATGGCCTAATCAAAAAGGCGAAATACAAGAATATACTCTAAAGAGCAGGCAAAAGCATACCTTTCATGATGCAAAAGGCATGCTTTTACAGTGTAAAAGGCGGCATTTCATAAAACGAAAGGTGGCATATTACAAATGACAACAAGAAGAAAATAATTCGGGTGATAACAGATATAAGTTTAACTGAAGTAAACTTTAATTAGGAGAAGACCTGTATGCGGGTCAACCCAAATCAGAAATTGAGCAATAAAAACATAAATAAAAAAGTTTTATAAGAAACTCATCACTCGTCACATCGGGTATTAACTCTCTGAATGACAACAGGTTAAAGCGTGATGAGTTGGATTTTCTACTCATCACATATTAATAAAATCCATTGTAAATTCCAAATTTCGGTTGACTTCAAGCAGAGTATTAAGGTATGCGTGACGAGTTTAAAAGGCAACTTGTCACGCCATAAGTAACACATTTACAGTGCTTTACATAGGAATGTGACGAGTGACGAGTTTTCTGCAAAAACTGTTTTATACAGCATTTAGCCGAAATACGCCCGGGCAAGGACCGGGGTGATAAGCAATGACATACATCACGGCTAATCTTCTGACCGGATGATAACAAGCTTAGCGCAATACAACAGTACAAAGATTGACGCGAATATTTGACTTTCAAAGAAAAATATGTATTTTTGCATTGGTTAAAAAATTACACTTTGAATTATGGACGTAAAGATAGAAGAGTCGTGGAAACAGCATATTGGAGGTGAGTTTGAAAAACCTTACTTTGCCAATCTTATCAACTTTGTACACGACGAATACCGCAACCATACGTGCTATCCGCCGGGACGACTTATCTTCAATGCCTTTAACCTGTGCCCGTTCGACAAGGTTAAGGTGGTGATACTCGGACAAGACCCATACCATGAGCCGCGACAGGCTGAGGGGCTGTGCTTCTCGGTGAGCGACGGCGTGGTGTTTCCGCCATCACTTATCAACATATTCAAAGAGATTGAAAACGACCTCGGCACGCCGATGCCGCAAAGCGGAAGTCTGGTGCGCTGGGCACAGCAGGGCGTGCTGCTGCTCAACGCCACGCTGACCGTGCGCGAACATGCTGCCGGAAGCCATCAGCACCACGGCTGGGAGGAGTTCACAGACGCTACAATCAGCGCACTGAGCAGAGACCGCGACCACCTGGTGTTTATTCTTTGGGGCGGCTATGCACGCAGCAAGGCTAAGCTCATTGACGGCTCACGCCACCTCATACTGCAGTCGGTTCACCCGTCACCGCTGTCGGCCAACCGCGGCGGATGGTTCGGCAATCATCACTTCAGCCTTACCAACCAATACTTGCAGCAGCACGGCATGGAGCCGATTAAATGGTAACAAGACTACATTACATCACATATAGACAACGAATATGGATTTACCGATAATACAGGTGGGCGACGTACTTGTGTCGCCCGACATTATAACAGAGCAGTTCTGCTGCGACCTCGATGCCTGCAAGGGCGAATGTTGCATTGAAGGCGACGCCGGAGCGCCTGTAACAATGGACGAGATTGGCGGCATTGAGGATTCGCTCGACACCGTGTGGACCGACCTTTCGGCCAACGCGCAGGCCGTGATAGACCAGCAGGGCGTGGCGGACATCGACCCGGAAGGCGAACTCGTAACGAGCATTGTCAACGGCAAGGACTGTGTGTTTACGTGCTACGAGAACAGCTGCTGCCTGTGCGCCCTCGAAAAGGCCCACCGTGCCGGCAAGACAGAGTTCTGCAAGCCCATAAGCTGCGCTCTCTACCCTATCCGCGAAAAGAAACTTTCTAACGGTCTGACCGGTCTCAACTATCACCGCTGGAGCATCTGCGAGGCTGCACGCGCCAAGGGGAAACAACTAGGACTGCCCGTGTATAAATTTCTGAAAGAGCCGCTTATCCGCCGTTTCGGCAAAGAATGGTATGCCGAATTAGAGACAACCGTCGCCGAACTGCACAAGGCAGGGATGATTTAACAATATAATAAAAGACATAAGCGTCCGTGTTTCTGACATCAGAAGCACGGACGTTTTCGTATATACGGCAATAAATGAGATACGCTATGCATCGGTGCTTATGTCGCAGAAGGCGGTAAAAGCCAACTACACAGAAAGTTATCATATAACAGAATATAAGACACAATCAAATAAAAGGCAAAAAATAAGCCCCGACGGAAAGTTGTTCCGTGCGGGGCCAAACCATAAATAAAAGCCAGACAAAATTACTTCACGATAGTTTTTGAAACCACTTTGCCGTCGGCAGTCTTGCCTGTAACGATGTTGATGCCCTTACGATAGGTGTTGAGCTTAACACCATCGGCAGAATAGATGCCTGTAACGGTTACGGCATGACCGGCCTCAACGCCGTCGATACCTACGGTTTCGTCAGATGCCTTTCCTGCCTTGCTCAATCCGCCATACTCGTTTACAGCCTGAATAAGATATTCGTCGCCGTCGGTATAGCTGCAAGATGTTGACGTGGTGAATCCTTCCACGCTGCCGTTCTTGGTTATAACGTAGCAGATAGCGTAAGGCACGGCATCCCATGTGATGGTCTGCTCAGACTTGCTGATTACCGGAACAGGAGCGTCGCATGCCTCTGTGATAATCTCCGGCTGCCAGTTGTCGTCGCCCGAAAGCACGTTCTTTATTGTATATTGTGCAGCCTCCTCGTCGGTAAGAGAGTTCTTTGCGTATCCCTCCACCTTCTGAGTCTTGTCGTCGTCGGCATAATAATAGTAATAACTGCGGCGCTGTGACAGGTCAACGGGATTGCCTTCGCCGTCCACAGTGTTATAGTCGGCAAATATAGCAGGTATTCCGCCCATAGTCTCATACCATCCTGTGGCAGGTATAGTAACCTCGGCCTTGGTGTTGATGAACACGGTCTTGGGCTGATTGTGCCACGGACGGCCGAGCCATACAGAAGTTTCAGACGGCACGCCGGGAGCGGTAATCACGTTGTTCATGAAGACATAGCCCCACTCAGAGTCGCTGTCGTGCGACGGAGCAACGATATATCCGCCGTCCTTACGCACAATGTTGATTGTGTCGCTGTCGAAATAATAGTCGCCGTTGTTATAGATAAAGTCTACAGCACCATCGATAAAGCAGTTCTTAACGTAAGCACGGCAGTGAGAGTCGCTCGGCGTTATCCATGTGTCCTGATAGCTGTACATTCCGCAGTTGTTGAACACCAGGCGGTCGTTCTTGGTGTTAAGAGCCAAAGCCTGCGGTCCGGCATTCTGCTCAACGCCATAAGAGTTTACGAAGCTTATGCCCTCGAAGTAGAGGTTCTCGGCACGTGCCACGAACGTAGCGCCTACGTCTACGTGCAGCGCATTGTCGCCTCCGCACAGCTTATCGTCGCTGATAGACACCTTGTTGCGGTCTTGTCCGATGAAATGGAGATAAGGCTTCGATTCAGGCACATCTACATGCTCCTTATAAACACCTTCCTTTATGAAGATGAGCCACGGCTTTACGCGTCCCTCGGGAGCAGCGTCTACGGCAGCCTGCACGGTTGTGTAGTCGCCGGTTCCGTCCTGTGCAACCACAGCATCGTATACACGTGCCTCGGGCTGCTTGCGCTCCATTGTTGTGAAGGTGAGACTTACGCCCTCGAAGGCGTTGCCCGTGCGGTCTTCAATGGCTCCGGCAGGCAGTGTGAACGTATAGTCAGTAGAATATTTCAGACCAGTATATTTATATACAACTGTCTTTCCGCTTACGGTAGGAACAATCTCCTCACCGTCGAGAGTTGCCTTTCCGTCGTTGGCGGCAGCCACAACTTTCTCGTTGAACGTAAGTATCACAGAACCGTTGGCAGTAATGTCCTTGGCATTGTCGGCAGGAAGTGTAGACACCAGTTTGGGTGCCTCGCCGTCGTCAACGATATTCTTGTCGGCAAGGACAAATATCTCGGCTACGGCTGTTCCGTCGTAATCGCTCTCGCTGCCCACAAGTTCTGAAGTCCAGTCGGGCATGAAGCGTATATACACGCGGTCTTGTCCGGCAGCGTCGGCAGGCAGGTCAAACTCGCCTTCAGCCCATGCACGGTAAGGCAGAGTGTATGTGCCAAACTTAGTGTATGTCTGTCCGTCAATGCTGTATTCGGCATTTACAATGCTGTGAGCGTTGAAGTCGTCACCCACGGCAGCCGAAAGTTTGATGTTAGAATATTCTTTTGTAGAGAACGAAATCTCGAAATAATACTGCTCGCTGAGGTTTCTCCACACGCGTGCGGCATACTTTCCGTTCTGTCCGCCCTTCTCTGCTCCGCATGCAAGCCATGAAGAAGTGAGGCCCTCGGCATTGCGCAGCGACAGCAGTCCGGCGTTGTCGCTCTCAGCCTTATAGTCGGCAGCGCGCTCCTTTGTAGGCGTATCGTTGTAAAGATCCCAGCCCACTATATAGTCAACACAAGAGAAGGTGGCAGTAACCTGCTTGTCGCCGTCCATGCTAATCTCACGCACTGCGTCGGTAGAATTGTCTTCCCAGTTGGTGAACGTCAGTATGCGGTTGTTCAGAACGGTGAGTTTCACATCGGTTTCTTCCTCATAATAGTGAACGCCGTCAACGACATTGCCCTCGGGACTGAACTGAACGAGGTTGGTGTTGGCTCCGCCTTCAAGCGTGAGGTTGAGCGCATAAACGTTGTTCTTGGTGTAAACGGCAGTGAGTGATGTGTTCTCTGAAATCTCAAAGGTATAAGGATTTTCGGTAGAAACCACCTCTCCCTTGTCGTTGTTCCACGACTGGAAGTGATAGCCGAAGTTTTCTGTAGCTGTAACGGTGATGCTTGTGCCCTCGTCGAACTCTGTTCCAGAAGGATTGGAAGATACGTTTCCGGCACCTTCCATGCCCGACTTAACCGACAGGGTGTACACGGGAACGGCAACAGGAGTGCCGTTGAAATCGGCTGTTATTGTAACATTGTTGATTGCGAGCTGCTTGCCTGCGTTGAGGTTATACACATAAATGTATATCTCAAACTTATCGCAGAGCGTTCCAATCTGCGACAAATCGTAGTCGTAGCTTGAATAAGCCGATGCTCTTTCAGGGTTAACCGTCGATGCAATGGCGATTTTCTGGTCGCCGCTTACAGCGTAGATGTCCATTGTTCCGCCGCTCGTTCCACACTTTGCAGCGTTGAACGTAATCTTTTTAGGTGTGAAATTGATGCCTTTCTTGGGCACAACGGCAAAGCTGATGAACGAGTTTTCGTCCAAGGCATTGTTGATTTTCTCGGTAGGATCAAGTTTCGACAGCGTCTCGGTGCCGCATTTCTGCGTTCCGTTGAGCGTCAGTTTGCTGCCGAGAGTGTAGCCTGTTGACGACAGAGCCTCGGGAACTGTTGCCTCGGCAGAGGTGGGATTAGACGCTCCCTCGGTGAAAGGCCACGCCACTGTGGCGTCGTTGGCACTGATTTCCTGTGCGCAGAGCCTGCCTGTAATGCCCGTAAGGCACAACAGCAGGATAAGCAGAGGAAACTTCATGTAAGATGTTTTCATAATAATTTTTTTGATTGTTTTAATATAATACTTTACTTGTTTTAACCGTTCCATCGGAATATTCTTCCTTCACGATGTTGAGTCCCGGCTGCTTGTCGTGGCGCATTGTGCCGTCGGTACCATAATATATTGTGCGCACGGGAGCGGCATTCTGTGTCAGTTCTGAGCTTATGCCTGTGGTAGAGTCAACGGCAACGCCGTGTATCGTTACGTCGCTCAGACAGATGGTCTTGCCTGTTGCGGCGTTGTTATACCATGGATAGACGCGTATGCGGAGAGTTTCGCCCTCGTTAACCGACAGCACCGGCATTGAGCATACATACTGCATGTTGTTGGCAGGCATGCTCTTCATCTCGAAGATGTTTACAGGATTGGCGAAGTTTTCTTCTTTCGAATAGTATATCTTGCAGCACATGCCGTTGCCGCCGCAGCCGCATACGAACATCGACATAGAGTCAACCTTGAGCGTGGTGCCCTTTGCAGGCTGAACTGCAAACTCGATGTAGCGGGTTGAAACTTCGTCGATTTCACCGTCGGGCCATGCTTCTCCCTCGATGATGTTGCGCTGAGTCTTGCGCGAAGCGTCGAAACCTGTCCACTCTGGCCATGTTGTGTTGGCATTAGGTGCAGAGTATTTCTGAACCAACATGCCGCTGTACGACTGTCCGAGGGTGTTCATAGGTCCTGTAACCTCACACTCGTCGTCCTTCTCAAGGCGCCAGTAAGCCTGAACGGGGGCACCGCCGTCAAGCACCACGCTTGTGCCTGTAACGGGTATGACGATTGTCTTGTCACCGCTGGTTACGGTTATTTCCTCATTTATGGCGCCTTCTTCGGCAAACTCGCAACGGGCATAGAACGTGCCTATCATGTTGCCTTCCTTATAGCTCATGCTGATGCTGCCCGAATAATTCTCACCGTCGGCCGACACCTGCAGACCCTTGCTTGCCGTAACAGTGACGTTGCCCTCTGCAGGCTGAAGGTCGAAGCCGCTTATCTGAAACTCCTTTACCACGGTCTGTCCCTTGTAAGCCTCGCCGAGGTCGGCCTTTGACGGATTGACGCTGAGGTCGCTCGTAAGGTTGATATAATCTGAAAGGATGCCCTGTTTCTGCAAAAGCTGTGCGCAGAGGCGTGCAATCAATGTGGCGCCCATGGCCGAAGTGTGGGTGCTGCCCTCGCCGTCGAAGAGCAGTTCGTTGGCCTTGGCGTCGCCGTAACTCTCATAGAGTTCTTTTGTGGCGGTGGTAAGATCAACGTAAGAAACGCCCATTTCATCGGCAACCATGCGCATCTGATAAGGATAATCGTAGGTGTGGTCGTCGGCGCTGACCTTGTTTCCCTCGGTAATGCCCGATGAAGTGAGCAGCGAGAAGTCGTCGCCGAGGTCGTGACGACCGTTGCGGCGTATGGTGCTGCCCGTGAAATATTTGCGGCAGATGGCGCCTACCAGCACAGGGGTTGCACCCAGGGCGCGCGTCTCCTCAACATATTTGCGCAGATACTCTTTGTAAGTTCCGCTTGCGGTGGTGCCGCGATAGTCGGTTGCAGCGGCTTTGTCGTGCTGGCCTATGCTCTCATAATAGGCCTTAACCTCGTCGCCGTCCATGCCGTCGTTCTTCTCGTCGTTGTGAGCAAACTGTATCAGAACGTAGTCGCCGGGCTGTATCTGTTTCTTGACCGACTCCCAGTAGGCTGCCTCCTCATAGAAGCTCTTGCTGCTCGCACCACTCTTGGCACGGTTGTTAACTGTTACAGCATCGGTGAAAAACTGCTGAAACATCTGTCCCCAACCGCGCGTAACGGTTGTCGACTCGCTGTATGTGGCCATCGTAGAGTCGCCTATGGTGTGTACCTTTATTGCCATAATTGACGATGATACCAGCATACCTGCTGCTAAAAGCGTAGATTTAAAAAGGTTCATAATGCTTAAGTTATTTTTTAAGGTTATAATTTTCGTAGATAGTCTGAAGTAGATTCGGCTGCAAAGATAACCTTAATATGCCGATGAAATGGGATAAAAATTGTTCGGAAAGGTGGACTTTTCATCATTTTATGTCGATAAACCGCCTTTTTACGGCACAATGCACGGGGCATGGACATACCGGCGCGATTACCATGAAAAGGCATACTGAACAACGTACTAAAGACAACGGATTTGTGAAAGGCCACGTTTTAGAATGCAAAAGGCCATGTTTTGGCACGCAAAAGGCCGCCTTTTAGAAGGTAAAAGACGGCCTTTTGCAACGCATTGATTATCTGACAGTTACATAGGCGATAATGACACGGGCTGAAAAGTATGCAAATCAGCCACGCTGCGAATATTTTTTGCGATAGTCGGACGGCGTCATGCCGGTCTTGGCCTTGAACGTGCGGCCGAAGTATTTGGGATCGGTGAAACCGACAGAATATGCTATTTCGGAGAACGACTTGCGGCTCTCAACTATCAGCCGCTCGGCTCTTAGTATGCGCATGTGGCGCACAAAGTCGATGGGCGACATGCCGAAGAGCGACTTCACCTTGCCGTAGAACACGGTGCGGCTCAGGGCCATGGCTTTGGTTATGTCGTCTATCTTGAGGTCGGGGTCGGATATGCGCGGTTCAATATACTCCACGAGTCGGCGCGCAAACTCCTTGTCGGCATCGGCTATGCCGGGTGAGTCGGCTTTATATATAAGGTGTCCGTCGCCTGCTGCGTTGAGCTTGCTTACGTATGCCTGCTGAAGCTGGCTGCGCTGACGTATGATGTTGTCGACACGCGACTTAAGGTAAGACATGCTGAAAGGCTTGGTTATATAGTCGTCTATGCCCTCGTTGAGTCCTTCTATGCGGTAGTTGATGGCAGTTCTTGCCGACAGCACCACTATGGGTATGTGACTTGTTTCGGGGCAGGCCTTTATCTTGCGTATCATGGTCATGCCGTCCATCACGGGCATCATTATGTCTGTGATGATGAAGTCGGGCTGACGGCTGCTTGCCAGCTGCAGGCCTTCCTCGCCGTTGCGCGCCTCAATGATGTCGTAGCTTGACGAAAGACTGCTTACAAGAAAATAGCGCAGCTCAACATTGTCCTCAACAATGAGCACGGTGATGCGGCCGGAAGCAAAATCAAGGTCGCTTACTGCCGTCTGATTATACTGCAAATCGTCAAAAACGGCGGTTTCATCGGCAGCAGGCACAGCCATATTGGCGTCGTCGGCATCGGCGTCGAGCTTCTTCAGGTCGAGCGACTTGTTAACGAGTTCGAGCATGCGCATTGAGTTTTTCTTAACCAGCTGAAGATATGTACGTGCCTTTGCCGACAACGGTTCTTCGCTTAACACCTGACCAACGGGGCCGTCGATGAGCGTAAGAGGGGTGCGCAGCTGATGGGATATGCCCGTGAAGAAGCGTAGCTGACGCTCCTTAAGACGCTTCTCCATGGCTACGTTGCTGCGCAGGCGCCACACATAGAACAGGGCCGAAACAATGGCCAAGGCTACAAGAACATATAGAAGCATGGCCCAGCCGGTTTCCCAAAACGTGGGATGCACATATATCTTAAGTTCGCGGGCGTTGTCGGTCCACACGCCGTCTGAGTTGGTGCTTCTAACAACGAGTGTATATTTTCCTGCCGGTATGTGGCTCAGCGACGCACTGTGGCTCATGCCCGTATAGCTCCAGTCGTGGTCAAGTTCCTTTATCTTGTAGGCGTAGCGTATCAGACGGTTGCCGTTATAGTCGAGCGCAGAGAAGAATATCGTAACGTTGCGCTCGTCTTTCGGTATGTCGAGCATGGTTTTGCCCAGAATAGGCGTAATCTGGCGGTCGCCCTGAAACTGCACTCCGCTGAACACAATCATTGGCTTATAGCGGCTCTTGCTGATCTGACCGGGGCGGAACGACAGGCCGCCGATAACTCCGAGGATTATCTCGTCGCCGCGCGGCGACACATAAGGCTGCGCCTCGGTGAATCCGAGGTCTTCTTCCCAGTCGTTAGAGCCGTAAATCTCGCATTGCCCAGTCTTCTGATACAGCTTGTCAACGCTGCTCTCGCGCACCAGCCACAGATTGCCCGACGCGTCTTCAACGACCGACTGTATCAGTCCTTCGTCGGTATTTATGCCGTCGACGCTTCTAAATGGAATGTTGTTGCGGAGCAATTTTGACGTAGACGCCACCTGAAAACCGCCACCCATGGTTGTTGCATACAGACGACCTGTAGAACGGCTGACGTAGGTGTTGAGCACGTCGGTTGCCATGAGCGACGTGGTGTCGCCCTGAATATGGGTTGTGTAGTAATAGCGCACTGACGAGAAGTCGGTCACGCGGCTGCTCAGCGTAACTATGCCGCCGAACGTTGACGCTATCATAACGCCGCCGGGAGCCAAAGCAAGGCGGCGCATGCGATTGTACGATTTGTCGCCGAAGGGCGTCATAACGTTGTTGCTGTTGATAAATGCCAAGCTGCCGTCTGACTTTGTTGCCGCCACATTGATACCACCGCCATAGGTGGCAACCCACATACGGCCAGATTCGTCCTCACAGAAGTCGTAGATGCTGTCGCAGGTCAGCGACCATTTGTCGTCATAGTTTCGCCCGTAATGTGCCACTTTGCCTGAACCGACGCCGCCGCGCAGCACATAAATGCCGCGTCCCTTGGTGCCTATCCACACGTTGCCCTTACGGTCTTCAGCCATAGTGTAGACGCCCTTGTCGGTGAAACGCACAGGCGAGGCGACGAGTCTGCCCGACGGCGAGAGATACAGCAGACTGCCGGAGGACGCATCGGCTACGGTTACGAAACCGTTGTGAAGACCTGTCCACACGCGGCCCGAGCGGTCTTTCATCACGGAGCGTGCGTCGGCATCGCGCATTGATGGCGTAAACTTGAAGCGATAATGATTAAAGTTGACAAGCGTAAGGTTGTGGTTGCCGGTAAACCAAAGATTGTTCTGCGCGTCTTTCTTATATTTAAGGATGTAACTTATGGGAAGACGGTTGCTGTTTTCGGCATTAAGATTATACGGAACAAGGCAACGGCTGGCCTCGTCGTAATATGAGAACACGCCGTCAGTCGGGACAACCCAAACAGTATGGTTGTTGTCTTCATGAAATACAGGACTTGAACTTGTTGTGCCCATCCATCCGTCTGCCTCTGCCTGAAGCCATCTGACATCGCTGCCGTCTGACGAGATAAGACTGACGCCGGGGCCGTAGGCAAACGCCCAAAGGCGTCCGCGACTGTCGGTGAAAAGCGACTTAACCTCGGAAGAAGGCTGAGACGGATGCTGAACGGAGACGACGCGCGACGACGAGTCTGACGGACTGAACACCACTACGCCTATGTTGGTGGCAAGGGCAAGCGCCCTGCCGAAGCGGCACATGCCGTTGATGGCCGTAACGCCTGAAGGAAGGCGCAGCAAACGGAGCCTGCCTGAGTATGAACCGAAGAGGCCATTGCGTGAGGCGAAATAAATGGTATGGCCGAGCTGGCACATATATTCAAACATATAAGGAATATGTACGCGCGTACCATATAAATTAACGCTCGACGCTGCAAATATCCATTCGCGCCCGCTGTCGTCGGTCATCACCTTGCGTATCGGACCGTCGTAGACTGTCTTACGTGTGTCTATAACGGTTATTCCGCGGCGCTCCTTCACCGTGCGCTCGTCGATGCGCAGATTTATGTTGCCGTTGCCGAGCACCCACGCAAAGCCGTTGCCCATGGATAGGATGTTGCGGACATAAAAATTGTGCTTATAAAATGGGCGGACAAGGTCTGAAAGGTCGATATACCGGCATGTGGTGCAGTCAAAGAGATATGCCTTGCCGTCATAGGTGGAGCACCAGATGTCGCCGCACGAGTTGGGGCGGATAAACTTCAGACGGTTGGAGGTGAGCACCTGCCCTGCCCCGAACCGCTCGCTGAAACGGCTGAAGATATAGCCGTCGTAATTGCACAGTCCGTTCCATGTTGACACCCACATCATGCCGTCGGGCGAAAGGCTGAACTCGGATATATTGTTGGCCGGAAGACCGTCGTCGATGGTAAACGTCCTGACCTTGCAGTAAGGCTGAGAAAGGCACGGCGAAGCCATGGCAACAAAAATAATTGAGGCCATGAGCAATCGCAGGAATAATAAACTACCGTAATATCTCAACATAAACGGACTAAGAAAAGAGCGCAGCAGATTAGTAAAGTAAGACTGATATAAGGTGAACAGTAAGAAACAGGATTATGACTTGCGGTAGGACATGGGCGACATGCCTACATGCTCCTTAAAATATTTACCCATAAACGACTGATTGGGGAAACACATGTCCTGAGCTATTTCCTTTATGCTCTTCGTGGTGTTCTTCAGCTGCACGCGAAGCTCCATAACGACATAATTGTCAATCCAGTCGTTAGGAGTGCGCTTGCTTACCTGTTTGACCGTTTCAGAAAGATACTTGGCTGTGATGCACATCTGATGGGCATACCAGCCTACGCGTCGCTCTGTTCTGTAGTTCTGTTCCACAAGACGTATGAAAGTGGTGAAAATGGCTTCGGCACGAGTCTGTTTCTTGTCGTTGCCCATCTGAATACGGTATATGGCGTTGCTGAGATCGTAAACCATTGCAGAGATAAGCATCCTTACAACATCCTTACGGAAATGTTTGCCCGACTCGTCGACCTTCTTTTTAACGAGTTTGAAATAGTCAACAGCGTCTTCTATCTCGTTGGCTTGAAGTTTAAATACCGGGTGGCTGCGTGAAAACAGGAATAATGATGACAGTTCATGGATGCCTTTGACTATCTCGTGAAAGAAATCGTAAGACATCATGATGCCGATGCCGCGGACGTCGTCGCTGGGACGGAAGTTGTCTACTACCTGACCTTCATGTATTATATGGACTTCGCCGGCATGTACATGATAAACCTCAGTGTCGGCTGTATACTTATAGCTTCCCTGCAGGCACATACCTACGATAAGTCCCAAATTGCGGCTTGGTCTGCCGGGAACCGGCAAATTGGCGAAATCGTCAAACAATATTATATCGTCATCTATACGACTGAGATTTAAATCTTTCGTAACAGAGACAGTAGAAACTGACACCAAATCATTTTGTTCCATATTTCCAAAATTTTGTTTTGCAAAGATAACAAATAATCAGTCACACACAAACTAAAAGAAACAAATAATATATGTTTAACTCAAATATGCCATTAAGCTGCTCAGGGCTTAATTATGGTATCATATTTATGCCGTTCTATCGTTACTCCGTTTTCTTTTATCATCTTACCGTATGCCTAATATAAAACGACAATCCTGCCGAATTAAAAATCATATTTTGGGGAATAACAAGGCTTGTAATGAATGGCAGAACACCTCTGTTGGCCGACTGAAAGACATACACGACAACAGTTTACACAGCATGATTGCTATGAATATGCAATATACAAAAAACCCCGCCTTGACCTGACGAACAAGTCTTGGCGGGGCCTTTTCTGTTTATTTCTGTTTGTTACCTAATAGAAGCCTTACGACTAAAGATATTAAGTAACATCTGTGTAGCATCAATTATTTCAGTTTCAATGTCTTTGCGTCAACGGGAGCCGCAATGAATTTCTTGGCGTGACCTGCAGTAACCGACTTAACCGATCTGTTAACCTTTTTAATATTCTTAAGGCTTTCAGTACCACGTTTCATAATCATAGAAGCACCATTGCCTGACGGAGTGAATGTCTCAAGGGCACCACCTAACCAGCCATAGCTATTGTTATAGTTGACATAATACATCATACCGAATACATATGCACCACTCTCATCAAGGAAGCTGAATACATCGCCGGTCTGCAATGCTGTTGTGGCATTGGTGACAAGAATATTGCCATAACCAGTCTCTGAATCTATACCTGTATTAACATCGCTGAATGTGATGACACCGCTGTCGTCAAGATTGAATTCAAATGAAAGATCTTTCAGCAACCAAGGCTCAATTTTATAGTGGTTAGGATCGTTCTGGTCAACATAGAGAGTTGTTGAGTATGTACCGTCACCAAACGGATTACCTACCGGATTGTTGCTCTCATCTACAACGAAGTTAGGATAGTAGTTCTGGTTGTATGTTCCAGAGCATACAGATGTCCACTTAGCTGCACCTGATCCACCGATATCAAATGTGAAAGATGTAGAAGAATGTGCTCTCATCTTGCCTTCAGAATCGTAAGCGATAACAATCATGTTATACTTGCCGCTCTCTGAAATAGCAACCTTAACCTCTGAAGTAGCATTAATTTCGTTAGCTTCGATAGCACCCTCATTAACAGCGTTTACAATCTCGTTTACATCATCGCCGTCGGCTGCAACCAGATATTTTGCAGATGCAACATCAGCGCCGAGAGTGATAAGACCCTGTGCATAGTTGTTTCCTGCAACATCAGTGAAGCGGCCTGTATAAGCAAATGAAGTAGAGAAGTCGGTAATCTCATATCCGGGAAGAGCTACAGCCAAGTCAGCGCTGTTAGCATAATATACAGGATTCATTGAACCGTCGAAGTTACCAAGCAGACAGTTCTCCGGGAATGTAATTACGCCATCCTCAAGTTTACCGAACAGCTCAGGAGCATTAGCCTTAACTGCATCAAGGTTGTTGCCGTTCAGAAGGTAGTAATAAACATAGCTGAATACGTGGAGCGCACCCTGACCCTGAGAAGCCATACCATCGTCAAGTCCGGTATAGAAGTCACCGTCGACATATACGAAGTTAGGATCAGTAGCATCTATGACAATGCTTGTGTTTGTCTCGCCAGTCCATTTGAATACAGGGCTGTCGATATCTACGTATGTGCTATAGAAATTTGTTCCAGCTCCATAAGGAGATACGACACGGTATTTACCCGGTGTAATAACATTCTCCTGAATTTCCACCTGATATGTAGTAACACCAAGTCCGTACATACTGCCTACGATACCGTCACGATAGTAACCCTTGCTGCTCATTGTCTTCCACTCTGACAGACCGGCTGCGAAAGTGTAAGTAGAAGCACCATAAGGAGTTGTATACTGTGCATCCTTGACAGCAACAGTGATGGTGTCATATTTACCATACTCGATAGCTGAAGGATCATAGTTTACATTGATGTAAGCAACAGAGTCGCCGTCGTTGAAAGTAACCTCAGAAGAAACCTGATATTTGCTGTTCTCAGGAACTGTAACCTCGATAGGCACAGTAAGCGCACCGCTGCGCTGTATACGGTTTACAGGTATCTGAATGCTGCTCTGATTTGAATTCAGCTCAACAGTAGAAGAAAGAGCATTGCTGAAATAGATCTGCTCACCCTCTGCTACGGCTGGGGTATATTCATACTCGTCTGTACAAGATCCCAGCGAGAAAGCCAGAACAGAGACGAGAAGCATTGTGCAATAATTGAATATTCTTTTCATAATGATAATTCGTTTTTATGGTTTTTATTGACCAGTCCAAGGTGTATAAGTTGAACTTGGGTTAGGATTGTTGTAACCGTTAAGTCCGGCATTGCCGTTCTCCTCAGAAATTACAAATGCCCAGTTCATCCAGCAAGGACGTGTAGTAGTGTTATAACGCTCGTCGTCAGAGTGGTTAGTGCCAGCATATCCGCGTACAACGGGATAGTTCAGACGTTTGATATCAAAGAATGTCTGACCCTCGCCCCAAAGCTCGATACGCTTCTGGAATACGATTTCCTCAACAACGTCGTCGGTAGAGCTTACCTTGCAAGAATACTTAGAGTCACGATAAGTCTTCATGAACGACTCGAGGAGCTGCTTTCCGCGTGCTGCATCCTGATGAGCTGCAGCCTCAGCCTCGATGAAGTACATTTCCTCAACGCGCATCAGAGGATAGTCAGTAACACATGCGATAGAATAAGTATCAGTGTTACCCTCGCCCGGACGGAACTTGAGTGACGCATAGTCAGGAAGTTCAGCTCCGAGAGCATTGTCTACGTAACTGTTCTTTCCGTACAGAGGAGAGCCGGAAGGAGCTTTCCACATAAGCTTACGCCAGTCGCTGTCGCTCAGGCGCTGATACATGCTTGCATCGATCATGACAGGAGATGCAGCAGTAGATCCATAACCGAAGTATGTCTCGCAGCTCAGGAATGAAGTCCAGTTGGCAAGGTTGCTGTAAAGAGACTCCAGTGTCTGCTGTGAAGCCCACATCCATTTTGTACCGTCGTTGAAGCCTGTAGTAGTGTTCAGGGCGTCAGTCTCAGTCATAGGTGAGGTTGTAGCATTATCAATAGCCAAACGTGCATACTTCTCAGCCATAGGATAATTCTCTGTCCACATGTACAGACGTGCATAAAGTCCATAAACAGCGTCGAGGTGAGGCAGAGTCTTGTCAGACAGATTCAGGTATCCTATCCATTTCTCAGCTCTCTGCAGGTCGTTGAGAATGAAGGCAACCATATCAGCCTTCTTAGCACGAGGATTGTTACGTGCCTGAGCCTCTGTAGTGTTCTCGTCAACGATAGGCAGTGTAAGATCCTTTACGCTGTTGCCTTCAGGACTTACAGGCTGTGTCTTATCGTTGTCAAGGAACTCATACTCACGTGCCATATCCAGATAAATCATTGCACGGTAAGCGTAGCCGGCAGCGAGATATCCGAGCTGCTCGTTAGTTGCGGTTGTTGAGTCAACGGCAGCAATGAGGTTGTTAGATGTTGAAGCCAGCTTCATCTGATAGTTCCACAGATACTGTGTGTTCAGATACAGGCGGTCGATGTAAAGCAGTGTAGCCCAACCGGAGAACTGGTTATAGTCACTGTAAACATGAGCAACATCCTGTGTCATACAGTCGCGTATGTGCATCATTGCACCATAACCGAAGGCCCAGTCAACACGGGTTGTTCCGAAATAGTTGGCATTGAGATAAGCCGGAATAGCCATCAGAAGTCCCTTTGTGGCAACAGCAGACTGCTGCACCTGCTCCTCGGTGGCACCGCTCGTAGGCTGAGTCTCATCTATACAGCTGGTCAGTGATGTTGACGAAACGGCCATCAGGACCAGACTTAATCCGTATATTAATATCTTTTTCATGTTTTTATTCCGTTTTTATTTTTAGCTTAGAATGTAACTGTCAAACCTCCAGAGATTGTGCGGATAGGTGAGTAATATGCATTAGATGTACTACCTGACAAGCTCTGACGAGGATCAAGTCCCTGACGTTTAGACCAGAGCCAGAGGTTTGCACCTGTAACATATACGCGCAGCTTGCTTATACCAATCTTAGATGTGAGGTTGCTGGGCAGAGTGTAACCAATGTTAACGTTCTGCAGGCAGAGATATGACGCACTTGTCAAGAATCTGTCAGACTGATAGTTTGTATACTGGTCGTTGTACTGCAGACGAGGAATATTGGTGTTAGTGTTCTCAGGAGTCCATGCGTTCAGAATGTCAGAGTGGAACTGGTATCCCTTGCTTGTACCCATTGCGCTTGCGTAAGAAGAATCGTAAACCTGACCGCCGAGCTGATATGTGAAGTCAACTGACAAGTCGAATCCTTTGTAAGAGAAACGTGTGCCGAAACCACCGTAAGCATCAGGAAGAGCTGTGCCGCAGAGGTGTCTTGTAGCAGAACTTGGGTCGGTAACCTTCTCCTGACCTACTACGTTACCATTCTCATCTGGAACGTCTTTCCAATACAGAGCCTCACCTGTCTCAGGATCTACACCGGCATATTTAGGCAGATAGAATGTATAGATAGGCTCACCTTCGCCATAGAAGTAGTTGCCGCTGCTATAACCGTCAACACCGTCGATTGTGTATGTCTTATTCTCAGCAGGCATAGAAGTGATTTCGTTCTTATAAGCTGTGAAGTTTACGTTAACGCCCCACTCCATATCCTTTGTACGGATGATGGTTCCGTCGAGTTCAACCTCAACACCCTGGTTGGTCATATCACCGATGTTGTCATAGTAGCCGCTGTATCCGAACGAAGGAGGCAGTGTGAACCATGCAAGCATGTCGCTGGTCTTGCGATAGAAGTACTCGATACCACCGGCAAGACGTCCGCGGAAGAATGAGAATTCGAAACCTGTGTTGAAGTTTCCGTTCTTCTCCCATGTGATTTCCTTGTTGCCCTTGGTTGATGCAACTGATACACCTGCGCCTGTGCCAGCAGGAACAATGCTGTATGTGTCAGTGTAGAGGTAATTTCCTATGTTGTCGTTACCTTGCTCACCATAAGAAGCCTTGAACTTCAACTCGTCAACCCAAGGAGCGTTGAACCATTTTTCCTTGCTGATGATCCATGCACCACCAAATGACCAGAAGTTACCCCAACGGTGATCCGGGTGGAAGCGTGAAGAAGCATCACGACGATAAGAAACTGAACCGAAGTACTTGTTGTCGTAGTTGTACTGAGCGCGTCCGAACCATCCTTCAACGTTGTAGTCGGTTGTATATGAATCCATTGAGCCGTTGTTTACTGCACCTGAAAGCTCGTTGTTGTTTATCGAGAATACGTTGTTCTTAGAAGCTGTCAGCAGGTAGTAGCGTGTGCGGTAGTACTCATGACCGAGCATAACCTCTACATCGTGCTTGCCGAACAGGCGGTGCCAGTTAAGCAATTGCTGGTAGTTGTAAGCCCATGTACGTGTGTGGTATTTTGATATACCTCCACCCATAGCAGCTGTCTGACCGAACAGGTTCTGAGTTGTGTTTGTCTGGCGAGCCTCATCAAGCATTACACTGTTTGTTGATGTGAACTTGAAGTCTTTCAAGAAACGGATTTCAGCAGCTCCGACAGCGTTGAGGGCATTACCTTCTATATTGTCGGTGTTAAGCTGGATGTCGCTGAACGGGTTAGACTGTGTATAAACAGGACGTGTAATACCGATAATGTCACCGTCACCATAGTCATAAGTAGGAAGACCTGTAGCCTGGTTGATTATGATATTACCATTTCCGTCGCGTACATAGATAGGATAGATAGGAGCTACGTTGTTAACGGCGAAGATGTTTCCGGAGTCAGAGCTTGAACCATCGTTGCCAAGGTAGTTAGAGTTAGAATGAGTGTAGCTCATGTTACCAGAGAGCTTGATCCAGTCTCTCAGCTGATAGTCAGCTTTCAAACGGCCTGTGAAACGCTCATAGTCAGAGTTCATTGTGATACCCTCATTTTTCAGATAGTTGGCAGAACCATAGAAAGAACCTTTGGCGTTGCTTCCTGTTGCTGTCAAAGTGTACTCCTGACGCAGGCCATTCTGATAAGAAGCGTCACGCC
>OHEG01000437.1_pt1 | contig 20387 bp, 13 predicted proteins | sample 1567181 | NCBI WGS metagenome assembly OHEG01 (sample SAMEA3879534, study PRJEB24766) | human gut metagenome | biome: human-associated habitat; feature: feces | place: USA | collected 1985/1987 | reverse complement strand
TTGGCCCCGGCTGTTTTTTGGTGGGATGGACAGGCAGAAAAAAGTGTTTGCAAGGCGGGGGAGTTTAATCCCCAAAGTGTTGTTGGGGTTATAGGTTGGCGGGCGCACAATGTGTGCCTCCCTATGAGAGAATAGGGCACACGGAGCGGGGCGGATACATTGTGCGGCGTTTGGCACCCCGCAGAGCAGGGGGAAAAAGTGAAAGGATTGTAAATTGTGCGCCAAAACAGCACAAAGCGGAAAAAAGCGTGGACAGGCACCGGCTGTTTGTGATATACTTAAAAAATACAAAATAGTTACAAAGTGGGCTGGTGCGCGGCATGTGCCGGCCTATGTGGAGGTGTATGGTTACGGAAGCCATTCGGAGCCGTATGGTGTGGGTCATCACAGGGGTACTGGCGCTGCTGGTGCTGCTGGCGCTGCCTGCAAAAGCGGAAAGTGCGGACTATGAAACAACGCTGGACCGCTTGGGCCGCCTGCAAGCGCTGGCGGAACAGTATATTGAAGAAAAGAACAGCGGCGATGACCCCATTGACCTGACTTTGAGCTTTACCCGTGTGGGGGATTATAACACGACCATCTGGCAGCTGACGGCGGGCACCCGCGATGGCGAATTTGAAAAGTACGCCACCGATGCGGACCCGGACCTGTGGGATTTGCAGGGGATGAACACCGTGGAACTGCCCAACGGCGTCGTTAACGATGAATACTACGTGCTGGAATATCCCACATGGATTAACGTGATAGCGCTGACAACCGACGGCAACATGGTGATGATAAGGCAATATCGCCACGGAATAGACCAGACTTGCTTCGAGATTGTTGCCGGCGTGTGCGAGAAAGGCGAAAATCCCGAAACCGCCGCGCGCCGCGAACTGCTCGAAGAAACGGGCTATGCCGGAGGAGAATGGCACGAACTGATGGCCGTATCGGGCAACACAAGCACTACCAACAACATAACCCACTGCTTTGTGGCTACGGGTGTTGAGAAGGTTGGCAGTCAGCATCTCGACCGCACGGAGGATATTGAGGTGCATGTTATGACCAAGGACGAGGTGATGAAGCTGCTCGTGAACGACGAAATAAAACAGAGTCTGATGGCTGCACCACTGTGGAAATACTTCTATCAGCTAAACATCCGTTAACATTAAGCCGACGGGCGTTAACATTTAGAGATGCGTCAGAAGTGCGCCTTTTAGAAAAGACAAATGCCTTCAGAATATGCGAATACGTTTATCAAATACAAGCAGGCATACCATTCTGCACTATTTTACACTGAAATACAGGTGATAAAACAGTGAAACGAGTTGCAAAAAGCAGCCTTTCGCCATACGAAACACGGCCTTTTACACTGCAAGAGACGGCCTTTTGCAATGTAAAAGGCCATGTTTTATAATATAGTTTATGACCATTCAATACGCATAAAGCGATAACGTATTGGCTGACAATATATTACACAAATCACAAGAAAACGCCGATTTTTCGGCCGAAAACCTGTGAAAAATATTTCACAAGCCGTTTTTCGCCTTTTTATGTTAAACAGAATGTGCCGCACTTAACGGTTATTAACCATTAAATGCGGCACATTCTATATTTGTTCTTCATACAGGCAGACAAACCGAACGGCAGCAACAAGCCATATTAAACCATGCCGACGGCATATCATTGCCATCGTTTTTCCGCCACAGACATAACGTTATCAGAAGCTGTAGCTAAGTCCCATCCTCACCTCAAAGGTCTCCGAGCGCACGTTGTCGTGGTATTTATATCTTGTCTCGCGCATATAATACGATGCAAACAGGTCGAGACTCCAGTTCTTTCTGAGATAAACCTGCAGGCGCGGATTTACCACCAGCAGCGCCGCACTGCTCTTGTCGCCCTGCGCGTTGAGGTGCAGCGGGTCGGTGTTCTCGAGGTCTTTGTCCTCATATCCCACCCATGTGTATATGCTGTAGAAGTCGGCGTTGAGCGTAAACTTGCCGAAGCGCGGAAACTCCAGCACGGTCTGTGCCTTCGCGCTAAATCCGCTGCCCATGTTATAGTCGCGGTCTATCACGTTGTAATAGTCGCTCAGCGAGCCTCCGAGCAGTATGGCGTCGAGGAAAAGGCGCTGCTCCATGCGCCCTACGTTGCCAACTTTAGGAAAGCGGTAGATAAGACCTGGACCAAAGCTGGCTGCCTCGGATATGCGGTAAGGCACACGCGACGTGCCTTCCTTAACGGCTTCAGAGTCGTAATAGTTAAAATGCTGGAACAGACCGAACACCGCCGTCATCTCGTCTTCGTCGTAGAAGTTTACGCCCCACAGCTTTCCCAACAGATGAACGCTGCTTATAAGCGGCTGGTTGCCGCTGAGTCCGAAGGTTACGTTGGCCGTAAAATAGTCGTAAGGCTTGCTCTCCTCGCCGTTGAATGCGTCGCCGTAGCGCAGCCACAGGTCAAGATACGGATTGTGCTCGCCCCTGAACAGTCCGCCCTCGTCGGCAAGATAGCGGTCGCCGACAGACACGGTGAAGGCCACAGGTATGCGGCTGTAGTCGTGATATTTGTAATAATCATGGCGCACACGCCACGCGTCGCCGCTCAATATGCGGTTGAACGCGCGGATAGGACATATCAGCGCACCGGCAAACTCGCGAAGAAAGCGGCGCATGCCGCGCTCGCGGTCGTCGTAAATGAGGTTAGACACGCGGTGGGTTACCTCGCCTATGCATATTCCGCCTATGGTTGTGGCCATGAGGTCGTTGATTGCCGGCGGCTCTATCTCGCACGCCAGCTCCCACATCAGACTGCCTCCAAGGGCATAAGGCGCCGACTCCCAGAAGTTAAGACCGTTGCTTCGGGCGGCATTGAAATATAATCCGCCGTGGTAAGGATGTGCAAACAGGTTGGTAGAAAATTGGTCGTTGTCCCACACAAAGCCGGTCTTGAAGTTCTCCTTTATGCTGTTAAAACTTATCTTGGCAAAGTCCTCACACAGCACAAAGCGGTCGAAACTGTTTACAAGCACGTTGATTCCAAAAGCCTCTACAGCCGCCTTCCACGGCCGTTTCTTCATGTTTGCGGGATTGTCGAAGGCATATATCGACACCGAATCTTTTGTTTCCTCCTCCGTCGCGTCATCATCAGCCCTGTTTTTCAGTCCGCTGCGGTCGTAGGCAAATGTCAGTCCCGCCTCTATTATCGGCCTGCTGCGGTATTGTCTGTTGTGGTCGTAATATCTTGTAAATCCATATCCTCCCGACGCAAACAGTCCAATCTTGTCGTTGATTTTATAGTCAACGTTGGCGCGCAGCTGCAGCGAATAGAGCCTTTCGGGCTTGTCGGCAGAGTTATGCTGAAATGTCTCTATGTGAAAGAAACCCGCGTCGGCGCTTAACGACCACCGCCTGCCAATGTTGAAATACTGTCCCAGGCGATAATAGAGCGCACCCGAGAACTTCTCATCTAATCCCATATAATGCGTTCCGAAGCCTATTATGCTGTAAGTGCTGCGGTTGCGGAACCTGAATGCGGCGTTAATCTTACTGCTGTTGCCGCCAAAGAGCATGAAGTCGACTTTGGTTTTAGGATTAAGGTTAACCAGTCCTATCTTGTGCGCAGCCGTGTCGCGACTGTAGTTTACCAATCCTATCTGCACACCGCGCGGATGTTCCACACAAACGTTCACCGCTCCAATCTGCCATCCCCGCAGCGTGTCGGCATAGTTATACGTGCCGAGCTGCACGCCGTTCATCACCTTTGAGCTGATGTTGGCAAGGGCCGAGAGCTGCATTCCGCCGCCCACGCCGCGCGATATATTGGTAACTCCGCCAAGCTGAACGCCCTTGAACGGCGACAGACTGACGTTGCTGAACGCTGAAAGCTGCATGCCGCGCATGTTCATTGCAACACCTGAAAGTCCCGAAAGCTGAAGTCCGTGCATCTCATAGCGTGCAAACGACGTCATAGCGTTGAGCTGAAGGCCATGCAGACGGGCAGCACCGCCGAGCAGTCCAATGTTTAAATACGATGTGCGCGCCGTGCTGTCGGTGCGTCCTATGGTCAAAGCCAGGTCGTGGCGTTTATATCTCAGTGAGTCTTGGGCATGTACTGCGCTGCCTGTTAAAAGTAAGAGAGACACCGGCAACAGTCCCATGACAATGCGGAATATACGGACGGATGTGTGCATAAGCATTTGTTAAAAATATATACAAAGATAAACATTTAACATAACAACACACGGAAATACGACGAAAAACTGCTGAAAAAGTAAAAAATATAACAAATTCAGTAAATCGTACACATCGTTTTACTTATGTATAAGCTATCTTTGCATATATCAAACGGACAAGACGGCAGCATGACAAAGGCATGACTGCCATAAAGGATATGCCCGTAATACAAGAAAATAAAATCAGCTCAGACATGGAAAACCTTATAAAAATTAACTCTATTGACGAATACAACAAGATGATGGGCTTTGAAACAAAGCACCCGCTTGTGGCCGTGGTCGACCTTAAAAAGGCTGACAAAAACGCATTTCCGCAGGATGTATCTTACAACTACGGTGTCTACGCCCTGTTTCTTAAACAGACTTACTGCGGCGACATAACCTACGGCCGCATGCCCTACGACTATCAGGAGGGCACGGTTACGAGTTTTGCGCCCGGACAAGTTGTCCATGTCAGGCACAGACCCGACTTTGAGCCTAACGCTCTCGGGCTGCTCTTTCATCCTGACCTTATACGCGGCACGTCGCTTGGACAGGATATAAAGCAATATTCGTTCTTCTCTTATTCGTCAACCGAGGCTCTCCACCTGTCGGAACAAGAGAAGATGATATACAAAGACTGTCTTGAAAAAATCAAGATAGAGATAGAACGCCCCATAGACAACCACAGCAAGAAGCTGATATGCCGCAATATCGAACTGCTGCTCGACTACTGCATGAGGTTCTATGAGCGCCAGTTTATCACCCGTAAGGTGGTTAACCGCGACATTCTGACTAAGTTTGAGAACGAGCTTGACGCCTATTTCGAGGGCGATACGGCTGCCGTTAACGGTCTGCCTACGGTGAAATATTTTGCCGAAAAGTGCTTCTTGTCGCCCAACTACTTCGGCGACCTAATCAAACGCGAGACGGGACGCACGCCGCAGGAGTATATACAGAACAAGATTATGGGCCTGGCAAAAGGCGAACTGCTTGGCACACGAAAGACCATCAACGAGATAAGCTACGGCTTGGGCTTCCAGTATTCGCAGCACTTTAACCGCTATTTTAAGCGCAACACGGGCATGACGCCGAGCGAATACCGCAAGGCTTCGGTATAGTGTGGCAACGGCAATCGCTGAAATAATAACGTAAAGAGAGTAAGAATGCGCAATATCTGCGACACGACAAACTATGTATGCGAGTGCAACCGTGCCTTCGACAAGGAGACAAAACACCCGCTGGTGAGCCTCATCGACATGTCGGGCAAGAGCAGACAGGGCAACATGGCTACTGACTGCTATGCTGTCAAGGTGGTATGCGACGGCTGCAACGACGAAAGATGCGGCCGTCAGTATTATGATTTCTCTGAAGCCACTATGACGTTTGCCACGCCCGCAACCGAGATTGACCTCAGGCAGTGTGACGGAAAAATGCTGATTTTTCATCCCGACATTATCAAATGCACGCCGCTGGGCATGAGGATAAAGGACTTTTCGTTCTTTAAATACCACACTGACGAGGCTCTCCATCTGTCTAACTGCGAGCTGAAGGTTATCAACAAGTGTCTCGACGGCATCGACTGCGAACTGAAATGGGGCATAGACGAATACAGCAAGGCGATAATAAGCAACTGCATCGAACTGCTGCTCAACTATTGTCAGCGGTTCTACGCTCGCCAGTTTATCACCCGTCATGAGGCCAACGCAACAGCAATGAAGGCGGTTGACGGCATAATTGACCGCTTTCTGCGCTCTGGCAAGGCTGCCGCTCACAGCATGCTTACGGCAGGAAAGATTGCGCCTGAGCTGAACATGTCGGCCGAATATCTTAACGACATGATGAAACGGGAGACGGGAAAAAGCGTCAGCGAATACATACAGCTTAAACGGATACTCATGGCAAAGGAACTGCTGCTGTCGACAGGCATGCCCATAGGCGACATTTCGTCGATGCTTGGCTTCTGTGCCGAGAGCTGCTTCAACACGGTGTTCAAGAAGATTACAGGCTGCACGCCTCATGAATACCGCAACGGCTGACAGCGGACAGTAAACATTTGGGTTCCGCAATGCCCCCAAATGCCCCAACAACCCATACCCCCATAACCCAAAGCCTACCCATTTACATGGTCCCATAAGTCCCATCCCTCCCATCACCCCTCTTCACCAACCCCTCAACAAAAATGCTTATTAGCCTTGATTTATTTTGCCGTTAAGGCTGTTTGCATTATCTTTGCACAACAACTAATTTACTACAACCAATGAAAAAACTTATTATCACACTTGTCTTCGTCGTTGCAGCATGGCTCAACGCCGCAGCCGAAAACTATCCTTACCGCTCTGACTTTCTGTGGGTAACCGTGCCCGACCATGCCGACTGGCTCTATCAGACGGGCGAAAAGGCTAAAGTTGAGGTGCAACTGTATAAATACGGCATACCGAGAGACTGCAAAGTGAGCTACGAGATAGCCGACGACATGCTGGAGGCCGACAAGAAAGGCTCTGTGAAACTCAACGGCGGAAGGGCCACGATTGACATGGGAACGAGAAAGACTCCGGGTTTCCGCGACCTCAGGCTGAAAGCCACGGTTGACGGCAAGACCTACGAACATCACATAAAAGTGGGATTTTCAGTAGATAAAATAAGGCCTTATACAAAGGAGCCTGCCGACTTTATGGACTTCTGGAACAAGAACATTGATGACATGAGGGCCGTTCCGCTGAAATATACAAAGGAAAGAGCCGACGAATATTGCACCGACAAGATTGACTGTTACCTCGTGAAACTGACGCTCAACAAGCAAAAACAGGCCGTATACGCATATCTCTTTTATCCAAAGAACGCCGCAAAGGGCAGCTGTCCGGTGGTGTTGTGCCCTCCGGGAGCAGGCATAAAGACCATAAAGGAGCCGCTGCGCCACAAGTATTATGCCGAGAACGGATGTATAAGAATGGAGATGGAGATTCACGGACTCGACCCGAGAATGAGCCAAGAGATGTTCGACGACATATCTAAAGCATTCAACGGCAAGGAGAACGGCTATCTTGCCAACGGCATAGACAACCGCGACCGCTACTACATGAAGCGTGTTTATCTGGCTCTTGTACGCTGCATCGACCTGCTGACACAGCTGCCTGAATGGGACGGACGCAACGTAATCGTACAGGGAGGCAGTCAGGGCGGAGCGCTTGCGCTGGCGGCTGCCGGACTCGACAGCCGTGTAACGCAGTGCATAGTCAATCATCCCGCTCTGAGCGACATGGCGGCATACAGCGCCGGACTTACCGGCGGATATCCTCACTTCAACCGCATTGAGGGCATGCTCACCGAGAACAACATGAAGACCATGGCTTATTATGACGTCGTAAACTTTGCGCGCCACGTGAAAGCCGACACTTATATGACTTGGGGATATAACGACAACACTTGTCCGCCGACAACAAGCTATGCCGTATGGAACACTCTAAGCTGTCCGAAAGAGGCGCTGCTGACGCCCATCAACGAGCATTGGACATCTGACGACACTGAATACGGACAGATGGAATGGATGCTGAAGCATCTTAAATGATACTTTATGTATGGCGAAATAAAAGCCGGCCACATCACAGAATATAAGTAAACGGCGACTTACATAATGTCATAAGTAACAAAATAATACTCCCCGCAGGCTGTTGCCTGCGGGGAGTATTGTTTAGAAAGTCACGCTATATATTAAAGTTTGTCATATTCTTCATCCGTAACCGGCTCGAGCCATTCGTTCGATGCGCCTTCTTCTGCAACGGTGAACGTTACGTGCTGGAACCAGCTGTCTTTGGTTGCGCCGTGCCAGTGCTTAACGCCTTCGGGTATTTCAACCACATCTCCGGGCTTCAACATTCGGGCTTCCTTGCCCCACTCCTGATACCAGCCTGTGCCGCCTACGCATATCAGCACCTGTATTCCTTTGTGATGGATGTGCCAGTTGTTGCGGCAACGAGGCTCAAAGGTTACGTTCGACACTGGAACTTTGCCCTGACTGAGCGGCGCAAGATAGCTGTTGCCGATGAAATATTGGGCATAAGCCGAATTGAAGTCGCCTTTGGGGAACATCATCTGCTCCACAGGCTTGCCCTCGTCAAACGGCTCTCCGAACACTGCCGCAATGGCCTTGGCAGCGCGCCATGCCTCAACCTCGCCCACACGGGCAGCAAGCGTGGCAGGCGTATCTCGTCGTCTTTCAGGCCCATGTTACGCGCTCCGCTGACGTGCGCCTGCAACTGCGGCTCAACGCCCTGCAAGCCAGACAGCGCACTTACGGTAACCAACTCGCGCTCGGCGTGAGTGAGATTGTTGCGCGCAAAGATGTCACCAAACAGGTGAGCCTTAAGATAATAGTCGGTGGCTGGGGCGAAATCATAAGTAAACGGCTTGCCGCTCAACTTGGTCTGCACCTCCGTTCCCTGTTTCAGTGCGTCGTATCCTTCTGCCATAGGGTCGGCATCTTTGCCCTCCTCGCACGGCTTGCCCTGCTGACGGCGGGTATTGATAACGCTCTGCAGTGTGCCTAAGGCGTTAAGGCTGCGCGGAAATCCCGTATAGGCATACAACTGCGACAGGGCTTCCTTAATCTCGCTCACAGTAAGTCCGGCGTCAAAACCTGCGTTGATGGCGGTAGTCAGACCGTCGATGTCGCCCTTTGCCTCAAGGCATGCAATGGCAGCCATGCACTGCTGCTTTTCGTTTAGTACGTTTTTCATATTCTCTTCAGCTTTTATCGGACTGCATACGGCCGCAAACATAGCCGCCGCAATCATTGTTACATTAATCAGTTTCATGTTATAGCGTTTTGGTTATGGTGCAAAGTTAGCACATATCCGCCGTCGCCACGATACCACATTTACTGATTATTTTACCTATTTTACTCTTATTTTATTACAAAAAACAAAGTCGCTCTGAAGGCCGTTTATAGACTGCCAGCGTCAGATATGCTTTATCACGCGCGCCGGAACGCCGCCCACTATCGTGTCGGCAGGCACATCCTTGGTTACCACGGCGCCGGCAGCGACCACCGAATTGTCGCCTATCGTAACGCCCTGGAGTATCGTTGCATTGGAACCTACCCACACGTTGCGCCCCAAGACTATCGGAGCCGGATAAGTGAAGCGGCGGTTTTCGGGCTCAATTCCGTGGTTGAGCGTGGCAAACACCACGTTGTGGCCTATCTGACAGCCGTCGCCAAGGGTTACTCCTCCATGATCCTGAAAGTGGCAGCAGGCATTGATAAACACGTTTTCGCCTATGTGTATGTTCTTGCCGAAGTCGGTATAGAACGGCGGAAACACTCTCAGCGTATCGGGAACGGTATATCCCATAATCTCTGAGAGCAATGCCCTTACTTCCTCAGGAGTGTGAAACTCGGCGTTAAGCCTGAACGTAACGCGGCGCGCCTCGTTGCTCATCTCGTCCATAAAACTGCATATCTCGGGTGTGTTCAGCGGTTTTCCCGTGGCAGCATAAGCCAAAAATTCATTCAATGTCATAGTAGTATATTGTCCTTTCTTCGTTAAAATATTGCCTTGTTTATGTTGTGCACGCACATTATACATATCGTCAGTATATCATCGTGAGCGCACATTGCAAAGGTAGCTATTATCATTCTAAACCCATATACCCGCCTGACGGATAATGTTATACCTTTTACGTTTTTACGGCTGTATTCTTTCCAAAGCTAAGGTGTATTCTTTCCGAATCTAAGGAAATAAGCGCATGACGACGGGAAAGACACATAACGGCACGCGGTCTTAACACATAAAAATCACGGGGCATATGCTTGCGCCGTGCGTTTTTTATTCTTACATTTGCATAGAGAAACATTTTATCGGCTTAATTTTATACAAAAAACAAATTATGAACATAACGGACATTCACGTGGTGTACTTCAGTGCTACCTACACCACACGCACAATAGTTAGGGAAATAGCCAAAGCCATAGGCGGAAACATCATTGAACACGACGTAACCAACGCCCTGCCCGAGAGCGAAATAACGCTCAGCGGCGACAACAGTATGCTCATCATTGGCGCTCCTGTCTACGTGGGACGCATACCCGAGGCTGCCGCCGAGGCGCTGAAGATGGTTCACGGAAACAACACTCCTGCCGTTGCGGTGTGTGTCTACGGCAACCGCGACTACGACGACGCGCTGCTCGAGATAAAAGACACACTCAACGGAAACGGTTTCCACACGTTTGCTGCCGGCGCGTTCATAGGCCGCCACTGCATATTCCCGAAGGTTGCTGAGGGCCGTCCCGATGCTGCCGACCTTGAAAAGGCTGCCGCATTCGGCAAGAGATGTGCCCAACTGCTCGCCGATGCTGCCGGAACTGACGCCTTGGGCAATCCGGAAGTGAAGGGCAACCGCCCGTACAGGGAGGCTCACAAGGTGCCGATGTGCCCAACTGGCGACAAGGAAAAATGTACCAAATGCATGACCTGCGTAAGGCTCTGCCCTGCCGGAGCGATAAGCGAGAGCGACCCTTGCAGCACAGACACATCAAAGTGTATTGCCTGCGGACGCTGCGTAGTGGTTTGTCCTCACGGCTCGCGCGCCATATATCTGCCCGGATATGCTGAAGCTGCGGCTAAATTTACAGCGGCTTTCTCGGCAAGACGCGAGCCCGAAACGTTCTTCTAAGATATTAAAACGTAACGAAGATTATGCAGAATGGCATTTAACGGCAACACCGTTCCTGCATATCCGCAATGCCGAATGGCAGTAAGCATCAAGCGGAACTAATGTCTATGTATTACAAAACACCCCAAACGGCATTGTAAAAGGTATGCTTTTGCACCATAAAACACGGCCTTTTGCAGCATGAAAGGATAGCTTTTGCGCTGCAAAAGGCCGATGTTTATTAAACTAAAAAAGATTTTTGAATAAACTCATCACTCGTCACATTTGTCTGTAACACTCTAATATTCAATGCTTTAATATGTGATGTTCTGATTTGCCGACTCATCACATCAAGGGCTTTACGCTGTCGGCGTGATAAGTACAAACGGCAACTCATCACACTGCAACAATCTGACTAACTGGAAGTTATGCTGCAATGTGACGAGTGATGAGTTTCTGAGAAAACTTTTTTTGTATTTATTCTCCATTCAAGACGGCGGATGCCAAGAGGCATTTTTCAATACATTAACGGCTGAACAGCCGCAAACGCCGTCGTGAAAGGTTATTCGTAATATCTGAACAGGCCGCCTTTCGACTCCACATAGCTTATCATCTCACGGAAAACTGTGTTATGACTGAGCGTCTCAACGTTGCCGGTCATTATCATCTGGCGGCGCGCACGGGTGATGGCCACGTTCAACTTGCGGTCTATTATGTGATTGTCGTCCATGAAGCAGTTGGCTGCAAGAAACTCAAGCTGCCATCTGTTCTGCACCGTGAACGAATAGATTATCACGTCGCGCTGGCTGCCCTGATAGCGCTCTACGGTGTCTATGGATATGTCTTCAAGCTCCTTTATCCCGGTTTTCTCTATCTCCTTGCGTATCACGGCTATCTGGTTGCGGTAAGGCACTATTACGCCCACGCTCTTGGCTGCGCTGAAACTGCTGCCGAGCATGGAGTAAAGACGGCTCAGAAGGTCGGCCACTATGGTTGCCTCGCTTGTGTTCACCTTGTCGGACACATCGGGACGCCGGCACGACTGCGACGGAATGAAGATCATGCGATGAGTGCGCAGCAGCGTGTCAAGCTTGTCTGTATGACCTGTGTCGGCATAATTGAGCGACGTTTCCTTCTGATGTTTCAGCGGAACAGGCTCGAGATGCTCGCTGGCGTAGAACTCACGGCAGGGGAACTCTGCCACGTCGGGGTGCATACGGCCGTGACGGCGCAGTACACCTGTAAACTCTGTGCGGCCGGCGGCACGCTCTGTACGCAGCAGACGCTCAAATAGCGAGTTGCGACAGTTGTCGAGTCCGATGGCACGCAGCGCCTCGCTGCTCACAGCCGACTCGGTTTCGCTCTGCAGCACCACAGCCGGCAGCTGCTTATGGTCGCCGACAAGGATAAAGCGGTCGATGCTGCAACGCGTGCGCACGCCGCCTTCGTGGTCGTGGGCGGCAAGCAGACCGATAAGTCCAGGCTCGAGTATCTGCGACGCCTCGTCGACAATGGCCAACGAGAAGTGCTTCAAGCTGAACACGAAAGGTCGCGACATGAGCATTGACGTTGTGGCGGTGATGATGCGCACCGAGGATATGCGCTCGCGGATGTCGGACAGACGGGGACAGTTGCGCACAGCCTCGCCAATCAGACGATGCTTGAAACGGCGGTCGCAGCTGTATTCGCTGCCCAGCCTCAGATAGTCGAGCGAGGCGTCTTCGAGCATTGCGCATATCTCGTCTACGGCCCTGTTGGTGTATGCCATGAGCAAAACCGACGCACCGGGGTGCGTAAGTTCCTCCTCAACCATAAACCTCAGAGCCATTGATGTCTTGCCCGTACCGGGCGGACCGACGAGCAGATAATAGTCGGATGCCTGCATTGCAGCCAGCAGTATGTCGTCGTAGCTCGGGTTATAGCTCTTTGTGAGCCTTACGCTATCGTTTCTGCGAGGGGCACGCTGACCGAGAAGCAGACTGCGGCGGTCGTCGGGAGCGGTTACAAACTCAAGCAACGCGCGCGCTCCGCTGCTGCCTGAAGCGTCTGTTCCGGCATGCTCTACGGCATATACCATTGCCTTATGCATGTCGTCGGGCATATCCTCGGGATGCTGAACCTGCAGAACGTCGGGGTTCTGCTGTCCGTCTGTCAGCACCACTGTTATCTCGTCGGTGTGCAGCTCGTCGATGTTTCCCTTGTAAAGTATGGCGTTGCGCACATCGGGAACGCTGTCGGCACGATACTGATAGAGATAAATCATGTCGCCACGGCGGAAGTTCGGCAAGAAGCCCTCGCCCTGTCCGGGCACGGAGAGCGTTATGCGGTCGGGCACGGAACTGCCTTCGGCACACTCCTTTGCCTTTATTGTCAAGCCGGTGTATATGTTACCGGTCTCCAATTTTTCTGCCAACGGCATGTTCCAAAGGTCTGCCGAACAGCTCGTTACACCTTCTTGCGAGCCTACCTTGCCTAAGAGCTGCTCACGATATACGAACGTCATCATGCGGCAGAAATACTCGCGCTCAAGCGGCGGCATGGCTGCCAACGGCCCCGTTACGGCCTCTATCTGCGGCAGAAGGTAGCGCTGAAAGAACGACGAAGCGGTCTTTGTGGTGTTGAGCGTCGCGGGCGTAAGCTCGGGCAGCACGCTGTCGAAACCATCGAGGGCTATGTCGAAGTCGGCAGCGACAATCTTGTTGCGCAGACTGATGGCCTCAGCAAAGAGCTTGCGATAAAAGGCTACGGCAAGGAAGCCCTGTGCCGGAGGATATTTAGAATAGAGCAGACGGATGTCTGTCTTGTTGAAACCAAGATTGAAGTTGTATCTCAGCACGCCGTAATAAAGCAACAGCTGAACATAATGCGGCTCAAGCTGCAGGCCCTTGCCGCCCGACTGTGCGGCGCGCTCTATGTTGAGGTTGCGCCCCGACTTCTGCTCGACAAGCAGACGGAAGTCGGTGGTCATAAGGTCGACACGGCCCTGAAGGCCAAGACGCTCGCAGACGAACGACGGCTCAAGCACAACACGACTGCGGTCGTATTCGCCGAACATGCCCGTAACGGCGGCGTTGATATTGGATGCCTGCACTGCGGCGTTTGCCTTGAACACGGCAGGATTGAAGTCGGTGCAGGTTGAATATTCGAGAGCCTTCTCGCTGAAACTCGATTTCAGCGTAGACGCCATGCTGTAGGTGCCGCGACTGTTGATAATATCGTCGAGCACGCTGCCGGCAAGATTACCGAGGAGTATTGCCTGACTGTTGGCGCGAGGCTTCATTCGGTCGAGGGTGTATATCAGCGGATGGTGGCCGTACTCCTTAAAGCATGCGGCTATTGAGCTGATGTCGATAAGATAGTCGGGCTCTACGATAACGAGCGAAGGCACGATGATGTCGCATTTCACGTCGCCCTCGCTGCCGCTGTATGTGCATGAGCCTTCGAGCTTGCAGTCGAGCAGATTGAGCTGCATGCCCTCGCGCAGCAGTTCGGAGAGATAAGTGAGGTCGTCTGCCGTATAGTCGGCAGCAAGCATGGCTCCGCCGAGCACCTCTTCGGCAGATACATAAATATATTTGTCGTCGAACCCTCTTACGATACATCTCACGTATCTTACGTCGGTGCCTTCGGCCTTGGTGTAAGGCTTGCGCTCGGCAGGCAGCACACGGAGTAGCTCGCCCGGCACATCGGTGCCCGTAACGGCAGAGATGAAGCGGCTGAGGGCGCGCATATCGTAGAAGAAATCTTCGCGCGAGAGCGGCTCACTGCTGTTGGTATGGCGGCGCATGGCCTGAACTGCAATCCAGTCGGGCAGCTTGACATTATGCCTTTTGCACAGATAGTCGACCTGCGAAAAGAGATTACCGAAGGCCTGTCCCGTGTCGCGCAGTCCCTCATGGCAAGTCAGCACCAGCGTTTCGTGCGCCATCTTGTTGACGCTCTTAGCATCGGCAGTATCATAAAGGCGCGTAAGTTCTAAAACGCGAGAAAAGAGTTCACTATTAACGTCTTTATAATTCACAATTCACGATTTTATAATTCACGTTTATAATTCATAATTAGCTAATGCCAAACTTTGTTTCACAATTTATAATTCATAATTGGGCGGGTGTTATTATATATAACATACGATATAAAGCGATATTCTCGTACAAATTATGAAACGAAGTTCTGATTTGCCCAATTATGAATTATGAATTGTGAATTATGAATTATCATTGTCCTCCCAGCCTACTGAAAAACTCTATTATCTCTTCCCAAGTCTTGAAAGTGTCGCTTCCAAACTTGATGAGCGTGCCCATGAAGTCGGCTGCGCCATACTCTTCAGACGAGTCGATGAGGTAGTCGCCGTAGATAAGATCCTTGCGGTTGGTGAACACCAGGTGCTGCCATGCCGGAACGTTTACCACGTCTTCGGCCCAGCGCATCACTTCGGTTATGTATTCAGGATTGTAGGCAGGCGACGGAGCAACGATATACATGGCGTAATGCTCAAAGAGATAATGAAACGCCTTCATCGCGCTCGCGGCGGTCGTCAATCCACTGCACTACGGGCAGCACAGAATGGAGCAATATCTTGTCGTTCATGCGATGCTCGCCGTGAAAGCTGATGGCGTTGCGGTAGTGCTGCGAGAACAGGTCGCGCGTATGCACCACGGGGTCTTCGTCGCCGAACAGTCCGTAAACCCTGTCGCGGCTCTCCTCCTCGGTTACGCCGGCAAAGCATTTGGCGGTAATCTCCTTATACTCTTCCACGAGAGACTTGGTTACGATAAACTCCTGAACGCCGTCCTGACGGGGATTAAGAAAGGTGTTCTTGCCCAGCATGCCGTGCTTCAGCATGGTGTCGCCCATCTGAAAGGCAGGGTTTACCAATATGCGGTCGTATCCGTAGAGCATCTCGGCATACATTCCGCCCATCGACGTACCGATAATCAGGTCGGGATTTTCAGTCTCGCAAGTATGGTGAAGCAGGTCCATGGCCTCGGCTGGATGCAGCGGCAGGTCGGGAGCCACCACGGTGGCGCCGGGCAGCATCTCGCGAATCTTGACGACAGTGCCCGACTGTCCCGATGAGCTGAAACCATGAACATAAAGGATTTTCTTCCCCTTCATTATCTCGGGGAACTGTATAGCATAATTATTTTCCATTGTTTTTGCAAGCTATAAGGATGTTACTCTGACGGGATGCAAAGTTAATGAAAATATTTCTCACGGAGAAAGGCGCGGCAGGGATAAAGGTTTAAAAAATCGGAATGCCGGCGGACGAAATGCGAAATGCCGCCTTTTACGTTGCGAAAGGCGGCATTTCAGGCTGCAAAAGACGGCCTTTTAGAGGCTAAAACATGGCCTTTTGCAACGCATTGAATATCAAGAGGTTACAAAGACGGATAAAAGACAGGTGAAAACGGTGTTGAAAATGCGTTTTGACCGTTCTTTACGCATTTTCATCATGACTTACCGACAAAAAGAAAAGGCACACCTGACATACAATGCCGGGCGTGCCTTTGATATGTGATGCGCCATGAGGGGCGCACGGTGATGCATGATTTAGCGCACGATAACCTTCTTGATTGTGCCGTCGCTCATGCGTATAATGTTGATGCCGCGCTGCGGAGCGTTGAGCATCTTGCCGTCGAGCGTGTAGCGGCCCACTTCCTCAGCCTTGGCGCCTTCAACGGCATCAATGTCTGTAGCCTCGCTGATTTCTACGCTTACAACGGTCTCAGCCAGTTTGCCGTTAGAGTTAATCTGGATGGTTATGTCTGCCTTGCCAGCCTTGAGCGGAGTTATAACGAGGTCGCCGTCGGCCATTTCAGCCTTCAGCACATTCTCGTCGCTCACCTTCTTGACGGTCTTCACGATGGCAGCGTCCATGTTGTCGGCGTCGGTAGCCACGTCTTTCAGCGAAACGGTGGTGCTGTCCTCGGTTGTAATACTTACAGGATTGATGTCGGCAACGACAGGAGCCTCGTTGTCGGGGAATACCGGAAGCGACGGGAACCAGTAGTTGCTTATCATTGAATACTCGGCTGTCTGCTTGCCTTCGTTGTCATATTTGCGCACAACGTAGGTCGGGTCGCCGTAGCTTTTGTAAAGACTTACTATGGCTTCGTCGGTAACAGGATTTATGCGGAACGAGCATCCGTAGATCTGCCAGCCGTCAGGGTCGTTGTTATAGTCGATAAACGTACTGAAGGTGTTGCTGTCGATGTCGTATTTGTAGATAGTCTTGCCGCTGAACCAACTGCTGTTTCCGCCGTTCCAATAGAGCACGTTGTTCTGCTTGCTTGCGCAGAAGCAGTCGGGTGTCCATGCATACCATGAGTTTGCCGGACCGAAGATGCCTTCAGGGCACTCTATGATGGTCTGCTCGAGCGTTGCTGGATTGAGCTTTACGATGCGTGTGTCGGCCTGGCCCGAACCTGACGATGCTGCCAGACTGAGCCACAGGTTGCCGTCTTTCGACGGCACTACAGAGCCGAAGCCCCATCCCTCGGGAGCCTCAACGGTCTTTTCAACCTCATCAGTTGCGGGGTTGATAATGAACAGTCCGTTCTTCTGATGAACGGCAAACACGCGGTCGTTAACGCGCACCATGTTGCCAATCTGTCCTCCGTAGAGTTGCTGATACGGGTCGTCGGCGTCGTTGCCGGTTCCGCTCACGCTGCCCGTAATCTCCAGTTTGTCGAGGTCTAACACGTAGATGCCGTTGCTTGTTCCTACATAACCTTTATGTTCGTCAACGCCGAGGAATCCGCGGCCGTCGGCAATGCTTGTGCCTTTGTCGTCAACGGCGATGTTCTGAATCTGCTTCAGCACCTTCATGGTCTTGGCGTCACATACTGTAATGCGGCCGCCTACAATGCTTGCGCCGGGGTCTTTCTCCTGCTTTGCTATAAAATAGAACTTATCGCCATATATGGTTCCGTATTGGTTGGTGCATCCAAGCTCGATACCCGGATTTTCTTTCTGTACAACACGGTAAATCCACTCACCGTCGTCAGTCAGGAAGTTTACAGTTGAGTTCTGGTGTCCGTACCAGTCTTCGTTCACGATGAACGTGCCTTTGGTATAGTCGGCCTGCTGTCCGGCCTCGTCATATACGAGCTGGCAGGCTCCGCTGTGTGTGGGTTTTGTGTAGTCTACCGCAAGCCCCTTAATGTCTGTGTCAGGCCATGTTATACCGTCTATCACAGTGTTGGCAGGAAGATGATTATATGCAAGTCCTCCCTTTATCACGTAATATTCGCCATCCTGCAACGAGAGTATCGGGGCTAGTTCCTCGCCGATGATGTCTGTTTCCAACAGACGGCTGTCAGTGGTTTCAGTTATCGTGCCTTCGATTACGTTGTAGCCGAGCGACCTGACTTCCGTCGCATCGTCGCCTTTCGCTATGTATATCGTCACACCGCCATCATTGGTTGTCGCGTTGCCCTCAAACACACAGTTGGTGAAGTCAACTTTTGGAGTGTTGATTATCGACAAGCCACTGCCTTCGCTTGCTTCGTTCCCTTCAAAAGTACACGACACGATATTTGCATTTATCTCAGTTACGTTAGGCATGTCCTTGATATACAATGTTCCTGTCCTCGTACCACCTTTTGGATTCTTGTTCCCCGAGAACCTACATCCGCTTATCAACAACTCCGTATTAAAGCCTTTTTTAGAACGTTCGTAATTAACAGCTGCTTTACCGCCGCTGGTCTGGGAGTTCTCAAAAACGCAGTTTTCTACGGTAAGGCTTATGTTTTGACTAAGTATGAAACCATCTTGTGAACCATTGAAAACAAAGTCCTTGAATGTCACATTGTTGCTTGCTTGTTTGCAATAGAAATAAGCATTGGTTATAACGCCGTTGCCGACAAGCGTCAAAGATTTCTCAATAGTAATGCGTTCGTCATAATTGAGCACCTCATTGCGCATTCCGGGGGCAAAGGCAACGATGTCTCCGTCTTTAGCCCTCTCTATGTCGGCCAAGAAATCTTCCCATGAACGGGCCGTGTTATAGGTCGTAGGCTCCGTTGTTTCTTCTTCGGCACGTGCCGGAGCAAGACTTGCGACGCTTGCAGGTGCTGTGACATACTCCACTTCACCACTCATGTCGTTGCTATACCATACGTCCATGTCGGACATAAACGACCATCCATCGATGCAGCCGTCAGTAAGTTTTCTCGATGACGCGCCCAAACCTGAATACTCGAAAGCATCCGCTACGGTGTTGGTCACCCAATAACTCCAGTAGCCGTTGTACCAACCGGCGCACCAATGGTCTTCCGTATCGTTGGAAGTCCAGCTGTCGAAGTCATACGTAGAAGTATTGTAAACACCGTCGGTGAGGGCAAAGCTCGTGCCGCCCTTAACCAAAGCGATGTTTCCGTTGCCATTAAGGTCGTAGCCCATACCGCCTATCGCCGCGCCATACTGCGTGTTGCCATAGACCAACATGTAAAATCTGGGGTCTTCTTTTGCCACGGCGCGCAGCATGGCTTCGCCCGTTCCGTCTTCTTCGTCATCCCAATAGTAACCCCAAACGAGATTTTTGTTACCTCCCTTTCCGTCGTCCCATTTAACGACAAGGGCTGCTTCATTTTCACCTTCACCGACCCAATACTCAATCATACCGAAGTCGATGCTCGGATAAACCACCGCAGGTTCTGACTTCACGCTGTTCTTAGCCCCAGGACGCGGAACGCCCTGCACACTCGGATGCTGAGCGAATGAAACAACGCCGGCAAACACCATGAGCAATAGTAAATAAATTTTCCTTTTCATAAAATCTTTTTTAATTAAACACCTTGATTATTTTAAAAACTGCAGTCTTCTTCTTTTAACAAGCATTGCACGCGCAAACGCAGGCTGTCCCACATCTATATGCAAATCCTGGGCACGCGAAATCTCGGTCGAAGTCTCGCCTATCCACCCGCAATACTGATTCACGCCGGTGTAGACACGTACGAAGTCGGCACCCGGAAGGTTGACTCTGTTGCCGTCACCGTCCACAGCCCAGCCTATGTCAAAGCTGTTAAGGATAATCGAGTCGTTAGGATGATTATCGGCATATCCCCACGGATAAGAGTACAAGACATAGTAAGAGCCCCATCCGCTCTCGTCAACCCCGTTATTCGGCAGGCGCGTACCTGTGAACGTAAGTTCGTCTGCACCGGTCCATTCAGGATAATAGCTCTGCGTGTGGTACATGTTTTTATACACATGTCCACTGTTTCCGAGGTTGTCGGTCCATGGTATGTAGAGCGTATCGGTAAGGATTCCCGAAGCATCAGACACAGGATCATGCGGTACGGGGCGGCTGTAGGTTATGCTGTAATTCTTCAACGTGGTAGCCTTATAATACTCGCTGCCGGCCAACTCATACCACTCGTCGTCGTCAGGACGGCCATTCATGTTACGGTCGAAGGCAACCATGACGATACCCGGCTCGCAACTTCCACCCCGGCGCTCGGCATATCCGGGTATGTCAGAGTAGAATGAGTTGCCCTTTATATAAAAATCGTATTCTCCGGGCACATTGATCACTGTATGG
>OHEG01000431.1_pt1 | contig 20470 bp, 16 predicted proteins | sample 1567181 | NCBI WGS metagenome assembly OHEG01 (sample SAMEA3879534, study PRJEB24766) | human gut metagenome | biome: human-associated habitat; feature: feces | place: USA | collected 1985/1987 | reverse complement strand
AAATGCACTGTCCGGGACTTTGAGGAAGTCAAACGGGCTGTGGACTACCTGAAAGCCCATTCCCTGAACACTGTTGAGGATTTGAACCAAGCCATTGACAGCTTAAACCAGACCGCCGCTCCTCTCCGCAAACAGTTGAAGCAGAACGAAAACCGTATGCGGGCAATCGCTCAGATCAAGGACGCTGCCGCCGTCCATGCCAAGCTGAAGCCCATCCATGACATTTTTATCAAGAAGAACTTCAAGCTGACCAAGGACGCTTACGCTGCCCAGCACAAGGAGGAACTGGACATCTTCAATAAAGCTGTCCGCACTCTGATGAAGCTGAACGGCAGTATTGCGGTGGATTTTTCGGCATTGGATGCCGAATTTTCTGCGCTGCAATCCAGCAGCGCAGAGTTTCGCACCCAACTGGAAACCTTGCAGCCGGACATCTCCGATCTGAAAAGTGTCCGCAAGTATATTGATATGGTGCTGAACAAGCAGCAGCTTTTCGCACCGGGCGGCAAGACCCCGGAAAAGGAATCGGTGCTGAAAAAGCTGGAGCAGTTTCAGCAGAAAAAGTCCCACCACAAAACGACTTCCACTACCCCAAACCGCGAAGAATCGCTCTAAACGATCTTTCTGTCACCGATATGCCGTTGCAATCAGTGGCAGAAGTACATAATTCATTTGTTTTTTGCTGGCTTTTGGCTATTCTCGCTGGCTAGTGAGTAGAGGCGTACTTTTAAGGCAGAAATTTTCTCCAACACCCCCCATTTTAGGCCACTTTTTCTGTTAATAGTAGAAGCGCCTCTTTGAAAGCCGGTCATTTGTGACCTTTTTGTTAATTCTCAAAAAGATGGTTGTCTTTGGGTCTTTTTCGTTGCCTACCTATTGAGAGGATTTTTTCAAAAGCGGAGATTTGGTCTCAAGAATTACAATTCAATTACAAGTTTCTCACCAATGCTACGAAACAGGCGTTCTCGATGCCTACCAAGTGTAGGGCATCTTTTTCAAGACCACTTTCAACTTTAGGCACTGCCATTGTTGCAAAGTTCCGTCCTCCATCGGTCGCCCCATGGGTCAATGTTATTTTAATCAAACAGCCACCTCAACTATATTTTCCAAAAACTTTTCAACAAATTTCTTTTTCAGGCTATTTTTTGGCCGTTTTCGATGGCTCGTAAGTAGAGGGACAATTTTTCGGAAGCCTTAAATTCCGAAGATTTTCTATAAAACTCCGTTCTTTGAAAACAGAATAGTTCAATCGTCCGGTACTTCACAAAAGGTACTTCTGTAACTCGCAGCCCGGTCATAACGAAGACGGGGTGGCTGAAATGCCAATGGTGCGGTGCAAGCCCGCCGCCGGACGATTCCCCACTCCTAGGGAAGTCGAGGACCAATATGGGAGACCTTAACTTATTAACGCAGTTGAGCACTTGTTTCGTGCTTTTCTGCGACTGGAGAATTGGAACCCACCAATTCTCGTTACATACTCTTTGTTTCTGATTTCTGCTTCAGCTGGAGGTGATCAACATTTCAGAATATCTTACCACGCAAACTCCGCTGCCGCCGTTTCTCCCATACCCACGCTTCCTTTTGGAACTTGACCTGAGCCAGACTGCAAAAATGACTTATGCGCTGCTGCTCGACCGTGCCACGCTCTCGCAGAAAAATCTCTGGATAGATGAACGTGGTTTCGTGTTTGTCATTTTTACGATTTGCTCTTTGGCTGAGCAGCTAGGGCGCAGCACTGTCAGTGTTTCCAGTGCGCTTAAGGAATTGGACGCTGCGGGATTGATTGAGCGCAGACGAACGCGGTTTTCTTCGCCCAATCACATCTTTGTGAAAATTCCAAATGTTGAATAGTTCTGCGTTTTTCACGATTCAAGAACCGCCAAAATCACGATTCTGTGATGCAGATTCTTAATGGCATCTGCAAAAGATATTTTTCCTATGCAGTATAGCAGCCTTAAAGACTGTATCAAAGAAAACTTTTACCTAACCAACGTAATAAAACAAAAAGAGAAAAACGAATAGAATCCATCCATTCCTTTCCGTATTTGCACCACATGAATGAGGAGGTCTGCCCTTGAACAAAGAAAAATCTGAGAAGAAGCCCACCACACGTAAACGTGCGCCGAGAAGTCCGAAGTCCGTGCGCCTGATCGTGGAACGCCATTATATCGGCAATGTGCCGATGAATACGCTTTTTCAGCGGCTTGCGGAAGAAGAAATTCGTAAAACTGCCGAATCGTATCTCGCCGCTGGCTAATTGGACGTTTTACTGCGGAAAAGGGCTTGCATCATCACGCAGCATCCGCTACAATGTGATTGATGAGGTCTCTTTTCCATTATGGAGGTACACATGGAAAAGGACAAAAAAGTAACTGCTTTATACTGCCGACTGTCAAAAGATGACGGTTCAAACAGCGAAAGCCTGAGCATCCGCACTCAAAAGGCGATGCTTATGGAGTATGCCACACGCAACGGTTTCGGGAATTGCCAGTTCTATGTCGATGATGGTTACAGCGGTACGAATTCTGACCGCCCTGCCTTTCAGGAACTTCTGGATGATATCCGGGAAGGAAAGGTGGCAACAGTCATTACCAAAGACCAGTCCCGACTTGGACGCAACCACATCGAAACCGGAACGTATATGGAAATCTTCTTTCCTGAACACGGTGTCCGCTATATTGCAATCAACGATGGTTATGATTCCAACGAGCAATCTCAGATGGATATTGCCCCGTTCCGAAACATCATCAATGAAATGTACGCCAAAGACACTTCCCGAAAAATCAAGAGTGCCCTTCGGACACGCAAGAAAAGCGGAAAGTATATCTCAAGCGGCGCACCGTTTGGCTACCAGAAAGACCCTGCCGACCACAATCACCTTGTGATCGACCCGAACACCGCCCCTGTTGTTGAGTATATCTATTCAATGGCAGAGGAAGGGCTGGGACTTCACCGCATCGCCAAGCGGCTCCACGATGAAAAAGTCTTGAAGCCGTGTTACTACAAGAAAGAGATGTTTGGCCGCTTTATTGATGATGAAAAGATGTATGATTGGGACAGTGCCTATATCAGTCAGGTTCTGCACAGCCCAGTCTACGCCGGACACATCATCTACGAAGCCAAGCCCACCGTGTCCATGAAATCCAAAAAGCGGCGTTATATTCCGTTTGAAGAACGCGCTATCGTTCCGAATACACATGAAGCAATCATCCCACAAGACCGTTGGGAGAACGTGCAGCGAATCCTTTACAGCCGTTCCGGCTGCTTTATGTGCGATAAGACCGACTACGACAATATTTTCAAGGGCATCGTCCGCTGTGCAGACTGCGGTAGAACGATGTTAGTCAAGGTCGAGCACAGGCGCAAACGTAACAGTGTTCTGGATCAGACCTTTTATTGTTGCAGCACTTATCGGAAATATGGTGCGAAAGCCTGTGACTCTCATAATTTGGAAGCCCGTGTTCTGCATGAAGCTGTCTTTGCGGACATTCAGGCACACGCAAAGGCCGCTGTGAGCAATCGGGAAGCCCTTGTGAAGAAGATTGCAAATCAGATGCACCTCCGGGTGTCCTCTGACCGGGCGCAGCACAAACGGGATTTGAAGCAGTGTAAAGCACGAATCGCAGAAATCGAAGACCTGTATGCAAAACTTTATGAGGACGTATCAAAGGGACTTCTCCCGGAGAAACGTTTTCAAATGCTTGCAGATCGCTACGACAAAGAACAGGCTGAACTGACCGAGAAGATTGAGCAGTACGAGCGGGAAGGCCGTGCTGAACACGATCAGCTGGACAAGATTCAGGATTTTATTGATGAAGTCAGCAAGTACGCTGGCATCACCGAACTGAACTATAAGATTCTGCATCAGCTGATTGACAAGATTCTGGTATCCAAAGCGGAAAAGGTCGATGGCGAATACGTCCAGAAAATCCAGATTTTCTACCGCTTTATCGGCCCATTGGATGCCATCGAGTAACAATGTCAGAAAAGTCACCTCCGAGAACTATCCTACAGATGCCGGGCGTGAAGGTGAGCTGATCTTCCGGCTGGTGTATGAAATGGCTGGATGCCGCAAGCCAATTCTTCGCCTCTGGATTTCCTCGATGGAGGACAGCGCTATCCGAGAGGGCTTTTCTGACCTGCGCCCCGGCGCCGATTATGAAGCCCTGTATCAATCTGCCCTCTGCCGCCAGAAAGCGGATTGGCTGGTGGGGATCAACGCCACGCGCCTTTTCTCCGTTCTCTATCACCGTACCCTGAATGTGGGCCGTGTTCAGACCCCCACACTGGCAATGCTGGCGGAGCGTGACGCGAAGATCACGCTGTTCCACAAAGAGAAATATCATCTGCTGCGCCTGACGCTGAATGGAGCCGAGGCGGTGTCGGAGAAGTTCACCGATCCGGCGGAGGCGGAACAGGCAGCGGCTATGTGCAAGGGTGCGGCCGTCACCTGTACCTCTGTCACGAAGGAACAGAAGAAAGAACAGCCGCCGAAGCTCTATGATCTCACCACCTTGCAGCGGGAGGCAAACCGCCTGTTCGGATACACGGCGAAGCAGACCCTTGACTACGCCCAGAGCCTCTACGAAAAGAAGCTGCTGACCTATCCCCGCACGGACAGCCGCTATCTGACCTCCGACATGGCAGAAACGGTCTCCTGTGTGATCCACCTGGTGGCAAAGCTGCCGCCCTTTGATAACTGCACAGACTTCTTCCCGCTGGTGGAGGCCATGATCTCCGACAAGGATGTATCCGACCACCACGCCATTATCCCCACGATGGAGATTGAAAAAGCGGATATCAAGGCTCTGCCCCTGGGCGAGCGCAATTTGTTCCTCTTGGTCTGCTGCAAGCTGCTGTGTGCATCGGCAGAGCCGTATGTGTATGAGGCGGTCACGGCCACCTTTGACTGCTGCGGCCATTCCTTCACCGCAAAGGGCAAGCGCATCCTTTCCGAGGGCTGGCGGGAGATCGACCGCATTTTCCGCGCCTCCCTGAAAGAAAAGCCTGCGGATGGGGACGGCGGCACACTCCCGGACTTCACCGAAGGGCAGACTTTTGACGGTGCGGAGGTTTCCGTTACCGAGCATTTCACCCAGCCGCCGAAGCCCTACACCGAAGATACCCTTCTGTCCGCTATGGAGAACGCGGGCAAGGACGATATCCCCGACGAGGCAGAGCGAAAAGGTCTTGGCACGCCTGCGACCAGGGCGGCTATCATCGAAAAGCTGGTGGCAGCCGGATTTGTGGAGCGCAAGGGCAAGAGCCTGATCCCCACAAAAGCCGGTATCAACCTTGTCACGGTCCTGCCGGAGCCGCTGACCTCTCCCATGCTGACAGCGGAATGGGAACAGAAATTGACGGAGATCGCAAAGGGCGGCGCTGACCCGGATACCTTCATGGACGGTATCCGCACGATGGTCCAGGAGATCGTGTCCACCTATTCCTGCATTTCCGAGGATGGCAAAAAGCTGTTTGCCCCGGAGAAGGAAGTGATCGGTACCTGCCCCCGCTGCGGCCAGCCGGTTTATGAGGGCAAGAAGAACTTTGCGTGTTCGGATCGGTCCTGCGGTTTCGTCCTCTGGAAAAATGACCGCTTCTGGACGAGCCGCAAGAAGGAGCTGACAAAGAAGATGGCAACGGACCTTCTGAAAAAGGGACGTACCAATGTCAAAGGAATGTGGTCTGAAAAGAAACAGGCTGCTTATGACGCTGCGGTGATCCTGGATGACACAGGCGGCAAGTATATCAATTTCAAGCTGGAATTTCCGAAAAGAAAGGAAGGTGTCAATGGCAGAAAATAAGACTTTAGAACATTTACCCGAAGTGAGGGCGGCGGTGGCTGCCCTCTCCCCGGAGGACCGGGAGGTGCTGGCGGCGGTGCAGGCCTCGCCCTTCAAGCTGACAGCGCCGGAGCAGTTCAAGGAGTTTGCGGCCAACATCGACTATTTCGTATTTGAGCCCAATATCCACGATCTGAACGATCTGGGGTGGCGGTATCTGGCACAGCACATGGATATGCTGCTGCCCCCAGAACTTCTGAAAGCAATCGACCCTGTTCCGTTTGGCAAGTACGCCATGCAGGAGGAACAGGGCCATTTTTCGGAACACGGATATATTTCTCTTTCCGGCGACGAGTGGAATCATGAACACCCTGCGGAGCCGGAGAAAAAGCCCTCCATCCGGGAACGGCTGGAACAGGGCAAGAAGGAATGTGCGGAGAAAAACAAGGCGCAGCCCCATAAGGAAAAGTCTGCGCCGGAACTGTAAGGAGGTGCTGATATGCCATATTACGATCACGACAAGGATTATCCCTTTGCCGCCTTTATCACCAATCTTGGGAAGTACAATGAGGGCGAGCTTGTGGGCGAGTGGGTGAAGTTTCCCACCACCGCCGAGGAATTGAAGGAAGTGTTTAAGCGGATCGGGATCGGCCAGAAGGATGACTTCGGCCAGCCCTATGAGGAATGGTTCATCACGGACTATGACTGCTATGTGGACGGTCTTTACAGTAAGCTGGGTGAATATGAAAATCTGGACGAGCTGAATTATCTGGCATCGAAGCTGGATGAAATGAGCGAAAGCGAATACGCACAGTTTCAGGCCGGTATGGAAATGGGCGACCATTGCGGCAGCCTGCAGGAGATCATCAACCTCACCGAGAATCTGGATTGCTATGAGGTTTACCCCGATATCCATGACTATGACGATCTGGGCCGCTATTACATCGAAGAACTGGACGTTATGCAGGTGCCAGAGCATTTGCAGAATTACATCGACTATGAGGCCTACGGCCGGGACGTTGCGTTGGAGGAAAACGGCACCTTCACGGATCAGGGCTATGTGCGTGATACGGGTGACAGTTTCCATGAGTATTACGACGGTGAGCGCGGCAGTATCCCCGACGAGTACCGGGTGATGACCTTCCAGGACGATCTTCCCGAAGAAGAAAAATCCGAGTGGGCTATGGATATTGCCTTTGACATGGACGAGTTTTTCCGTCAGAACGATCCGCAGTATGCGGCGGAGCACCCGGAGGCGCACGCCGCAAAGGAAGAACTTTACGAAAACCTGATGGCGGGACGCATTTCTGCGCTGGATGAAAAGCTGGCGGCGCTGGGGCAGACGCAGGAGGACTATCTTCCTTCGGAGATTGAAAAGTTCAAGGATGCCACGGGCTATGAGGAATTTCTTGATTTTGATCCGGCGGAGGTCAAGGCCGCTTTGGATGACCCGGAGAAGTCCCATGCGGATGAAATGCTGTCCGCTGCGGAGAAGGTTGCCTCGGAAAAGATGACTGTGCTTGTAGTGGAGCCTATGAAGGAACCCTATGTGAAGGAAATCGACCCCGATCTTCATTCCCTGCAGGCGGAGGTCGGCGGAGACATTGGCGCAACTTATCCCTATTCTGACCCGGTGGCGCTGGTTTGCAATGATGAAGGAAAGCTCATAGGGCTTGATCTGAACCGTGGGCTGCGGGATGAAAATGGAGAAATTTATGATATCGTAGCAGGGACTTTTTTGGTGGTTGGACTTGGTGAGGAAGATTTTGCGTCCCTGTCCCCGGAACTGATTCAGAAATACACGGAACAGTTCAAAACGCCGGAACGATTTATGCAGATCAATGGCAATATCGTTGTTCTTCCTGTCCCAGCAGAGAAGCAAGACCTCGCTTATCTGCCAGACCGTTTTGAAACTGGCGAGCGTGTGCAGACACCGAGGGGCAGCTTTCAGGTGACGGCTATGAGCCGGGAGCAGATGGAGGCGGCCGGTTACGGTGTCCACCATATTTCCGATGATGGAAAGTATCTTATCATGGGAAACGGCACACGGGCCTTTGCCGTGGCAGCGGAGCAGCCGGAAAAGGACAATCCTCTCCGCACCGCTGAAATGACGCTGGAGGATGACTACGGCATGATCGACGGCGTTATCAACAACGGCAGACGCGGCGAGGAACTGGAGAAGGCGCAGGAACACGCGGAGCAGACGAAGCCGGAGAAGCCTTCCATCCGTGAGCGGTTAGAGGACGCCAAACGGGAGTGTGCCGAGCATAAGCCACCGGAGGGCAAGAAGCCCGGCCGTGATGTGCCGGAGCATGACTGCCTATGAGCCGAAGCAAGAAATGGCGGCTGGAATGGGCGTTCTTCCTGGGTGACAACGGCAGGCGGCAGTATAACCATATCTGTAAAAAATGTGTTCACGGCTGCAAGCAGAGTTTCCGGGCGTGTCTGGTCGCTTGTCCGCATTACAGTTCCAAACGATCTAAAATTTGTGAGGATAAGGGTAGAAAAACCGCAGAATAATTCCCTGTATCCGTATTTTCAAAGGGAGCCTTTATGATTTTTCATGTGTCGGTCTGCTTGCTGGCACATGAAGAAAAAGGCTTGATTTCAGACACTTTCTGTCACGCAAAACGGGAGTACAGCTTTTCGGTTCATCCGATTGGCTGTACTCCCGCTTTTTTTATTTGTTTTCGTCATTATCAGGTTTTTCCGTTTCCGCTACACTTTCTATCATGTCAACGACTACGGCATTAAGCTGTGCGGCGTTCTGTGATGTGATGACCGGACGCCCGGTATCCTTTTCGATATCCTGTCGAACCTGACCGGCATAGCTGCCGCCACGACGGGCAATCTTCTGACTTTCAGAAAAACCTTCCGGCTGATGTGCTTTTGACAGTTCTGTGGTTGTTGCCTCTGCCAGCATATTCAAAACAATTTCCATCGTACTCATATTATCACGGAGGTTTTCTTTTTTCAGACCTTTCAGCTTCTTATATTGCCGAGTAGTCATGCCGGACCAGGCTTTCGTGATCTCATCTGTGAGAATCGCATACTCTTTGCCTTGCTGTACGCCGCGCTCCTGCCATTCAGCGGTAAGCTCATTACGGACACGGATAGAAAGAAGTCGCTGATGAATCCAGTCTGTATCATATCCCTTTTTCTGATAGGTCTCTAATGCACGGTCGATTGCCTGTTCCGGGTCAATCGTTTCTTCAATGCGTTCACGGCCGACCTGAGCAAGCCAGAGTTTGAACGGTTCGGCTTTAGGTGAAGGAATAGACTGAATGATGCGTAAAAGCTGTTCGGCCGTTGCCGCCAACACTTTACGCTTTTTGCCTGTTGCACCCATCATTGCTACCTGGGGACAATTTGTCCCCAGGTAGCTTGCAAGCTGTTCATCACGCTTACGCATTTTTTTGAGGTAGTCTGTTGGATTAGAGCTATCTGTCAAGACAGCAATAACATCCACAACAGAGAAATACCATTCTTCCTGTTCTTCGTCCCATGCGGTGCGTATTTTTCTATCTTCAAAAAGCTGGATGGAATTATTTTCGTCCATGCGCTTCAACCTCCTTAGAGTATGTATTTTAATTTTAACATGAAAGGGGTTCTATTTCTATAAAAGAAGCAAATTTCGCCGTAGCAGGCGTTGTGGGAATGTGCGTAAACTGCCAGAATTGCGAGGCTGTGGGAAAGCTGTTTGCAGGCCTGTGGGAAAAGGCTTGTCTTTTTCCATCAGGTTGTGAATGGCTTTTCCATCGGCACGAGCGGCAGTTTTCCATATTTCCATGACGCAAGAAAATCATCCAACGATCAGCCGGTACACCGTCAGCGGCACATACCACACCGCCACGATCAACCGCCATGCCAGAATGAAACCACCGATCACACCACCGATAATGAAGTTCAATGCAAACAGGGCGATCCCTCCACCCAGGGAGCCGCCGCCCGGCACGATCCAGAGGCACATCCGATGGAGGCCAAACGGCAGCCCGCAGAGTATCCAGAGCCATACATAGTCAAGCTCTCCGTTCTTCATGCAGGCGGATTTGAAGATACAATACAGAATCAGTGCCACGGTCACGGGCAGTACACTTTTGAAGAATAATGCTTTGATTGCTTCGCTTCTTGTCATCGGTAAAACCTCCTTCCGCAGTTCCATTATACAGGATGCCGGGAGCTGCGCCCAGCGTCTTTCAGAGAAAATTATTCAAGTTCATGTCGCCGCTGTTGTTCCTGTTCCTTTGGAACGGTCAGCAGCGCATCCACATTCTGCTTAACGGTATCGTATTCCTGGGCTTCGGTTCTTGCGGCTTTATATTCAGCAAGGAGCCGTTCCTTTTCTGCGTTGAGGTTGGCAAGCTCCGTTTTCATGCTTTCCGTTGTCGGCAGCGGTACAGCCCCCAGCCGTTTCAATTCTCTGGCGGCCGCTTCAAAAAGGATGATCTCGCTCTCATGCCCCCGCAGGAACTTTTCTTTATCATTCGATTTACGGTATCGGTCATAAAGTGGCTTTAGCTGACGGTAAGTGCCGGCGTGCTTCATCACAAGGGTAAGTTCGGCACTTCTGCTTTCTATCCGCTTGATCTCTGCATGAGCGGTATCCCTGCGTGCGGATATTGCGGTCAATTTGCTTTCCAATTCTCCATAACTGCTTATCCCGTGTTCGGTCAGGAAATTCATGGTCTTGGCGGCCTGTTTCAGATTGTTCAGCTTCGCCCAATGGGTGAAGCCTGCGCTCTGCTGTGCCTTGATATTGTTCTGGATATCAATGAGCAGGCTGATCTTTCCGCTTTGCTGTTTCGGCTGGCGGGAAGGTCTGGAGCGTCCGGCGATCCGGGCGGCAAGGGCTTCTTCGGTGTAGTCCACACCCAGGGTTTTCAGACGGGTGAACCGTTCCTGATCCGGTGCTCTGGCAGAGATATACTTGCCGCGCTTGATCTCATAACCTTCTCTCTGCAGGCGGCGAAGCAGTTCTTCCAGGTTGGAACAGGCTGGCAGGAGCCGGTCGATGGCCGCTTTCAGCTTTGCCTTATAGCTGGTGCCGTTCTGCGTAGCCTGATGTTCAATATAGCTCTTGCCCTTGTCCTGTCCGGGGATGATGACAGACAGACCGTGTTCCTTGCAAAGCCGGTCGGAGGTGCGGCGGATATAGTGATAACTCCGCTTGTTGGAATGATAGTGCTTGTGATCCGCAAAGCTGACCGCATTGAAAATCAGGTGGTTATGAACATGATCTTTGTCTATGTGGGTGGTAAGTACAAATTCATACTTGCCGCCCAAGATTTCTTTTGCAAGTTCCATGCCTATTTCATGGGCCTGTTCCGGCGTAACCTCCCCAGGCTGAAAGGCTTGGATCAGGTGGCGCCCCAGGTTCGTTCCCTTGTCGATGGCATGGCGGCGGGTCCAGGCAAATTCAATATCTGCCGTTTCGGCGGCGCAGCCATAGGAGGATACAAGCAGCTTTCCGTCCGTCTTTTCCGGGTTGCAGATATAGTCAATGGCGGCTTTCAGCGTTGACTTGATAGGATGCGTCTTTGTAACTGCCATATCTCGTCCAGCCTTTCCCGTATCTCGTCCATGTCGGCCTGATACGCAGGACCTCCGGCGTTGATCCGCTTGGCAATCTGGTTGATATTCCGACCAATGGCGGAAAGCTCTTTGGTAAATGCCTTGATATCTGCGGTGTCCGTATAGATGATATACCCGTCAATCGCCATCTTTCGGAGGTAGGCGCCATATCTGCGTGTGGGTAACTGGCTCATTTTTTCGTCTATGAGCCGTTTTTCATCCTCCGTGACATAGAATTTCATTTGAATATTCCGCTTTCGGTTTGCCATTCGCCGCCTCCGTTCTTCATAAGGGTTTGGGACTATCCCAACAAGCAATTTTGAATTTTCGGGTAAGGGACCTGAAAATCTCAAAATTCGCAAGCGGGTACTCGCTTGCTGTGCTTGCTATCGAAACCCTACCTTCTATTTCTCCCTCTACTAATACTACAATTTGAAGCGGTGATTTTGGCTGTTTCCATTTCAAATTATGCAAGAACCGCCTCTGTTCAATGTTGAATAGTTCTATGTTCACGCACACACGCAGGCAATCACTCCCCGTAAAGATAGCAAAAGCAAAGTAATTGTCTATTTGGAGCGAAAATGCCTTTTTGGAGAAGAAACATACCGACATATCTGCTATACTGAAATGCGGTTAGTTGGTGCTAACACAAAAGCAAACAGGAGGACCAAATAATGAATAAACTACAAGGAAAAGACCTTATCAATGTTGGAATCTTCACTGCGATCTATTTTGTGGTGATGATGGCGATTGCCATGCTGGGATTTATCCCTATTTTTCTTCCGCTTCTGATCGTGCTGGTTCCGCTGATTGGCGGAATCGTAATGATGCTGTATTATTCTAAAGTCCAGAAGTTTGGAATGGTATCGCTGACAGGACTGATCTGCGGTATTTTAATGTTGCTGACCGGCATGGGGTATTGGAGCATTATTACCGGTGCCGTGTTCGGTGTCCTGGCTGATCTTGTTTTGAAATCCGGCGATTATAAGAGTGCAAAAAAAGGAATCATATCGCATGGTGTTTTTTCTATGTGGATCATCGGAAACTACATCCCCATTGTTGCAACACGGGACAGCTACTATCAGCAGCTAATCAGCGGTTATGGACAAGAGTATGCAGATTCCATTATGAGCTATATCTCGGCATATACGCTCCCCCTTCTTTTGATTGCCGGATTCGTTTGCGGCGTGATCGGCGGTGTGATCGGCCAGAAAATTTTCAAAAAGCACTTTAAGCGTGCGGGTATTGCATAATGCGCCGTGAATTGTTAGCAAGCAAAAAAAAGGAAACCGGCCTGTCGTTAGACCCTCGGACAAAGTTGGCATTGCTTATCACGATTGCCCTCTTTGTCTTGAGCGGCGGAGGTGGGGCTGCTTCTAAACAGTTTGCTCCTATTTTGGCTGCTGTTCCATTGATCCTGCTGCTCACGGAAAAATCGTGGAAGGGATCGGTTATCTATTTTGTTTTATATGGCGGCAGCTATATATTGCAACTATGGGCGCTCCCCCACCTGTCCGGCCTTCCTAACTTTCTTGTTGTTGCAATCTGCGGTTTCTTTATGCGGTTTGTGCCGGGGATTATGATGGGATACATCACGGTCAGGACGACGACGGTCAGCGAGTTTGTTGCCTCCATGAAGAAGCTGCATTTACCGGAGCAGATCATCATTCCTATGTCCGTGATATTCCGATTTTTCCCTACTGTTGTAGAAGAATATAATGCCATAGGGGACGCTATGAAAATGAGAGGAATCCGTTTTGGCGGGGGCAAAGCCAGTGCAATGCTGGAATACAGGCTTGTCCCTGTCATCATGTGTTCCGTCAAGATCGGGGAAGAATTAAATGCGGCAGCCCTGACAAGAGGATTGGGCGGTCCGGTCAAGAGGACAAACATCTGCGAAATCGGCTTTCATGTGCAGGATGTTTTTTTCCTGCTGCTATGTGTGGTGGCTTTTGCAATTCCTATTGTCACGATGATTACAGGGAGGTAGGCCTATGATCGAATGTAAAAAAGTTTCTTTTTCCTACCCTCCAAATGAAACTGACATTGGGGACAGGGAAGGACACGGAACATTAAGAAATATTGACCTGTCTATTAACGACGGGGATTTTGTACTGCTCTGCGGAACATCGGGCTGCGGTAAAACCACACTGACACGGCTGTTTAACGGACTGATTCCTCATTATTACGATGGAAAGCTGGAAGGCACTGTCATGCTCGATGGAGAAGATATGAGCGGGCTTTCCCTGTTTGATATATCAAAAAAAGTGGGTTCTGTTTTTCAGAATCCACGTTCTCAATTTTTTAATGTGGATACGACCAGCGAAATTGCCTTTGGATGTGAAAACCATGGATTGGAAGAAGCAGAAATCCGAAAGCGGGTAAAGCTGGTCTCAGAGCAGTTGAACCTTACAAATCTGCTGGACAGAAGTGTTTTCTCCCTTTCCGGTGGGGAAAAGCAAAAAATCGCCTGTGGATCTGCCGCCGCTGTGGAACCGGATGTATTTGTTTTGGACGAGCCATCTTCCAACCTTGACGCCTATTCCATCGCTGATTTTCGGAAACTGTTAAAAATATTGAAGTCACAGGGCAAAACAATTATTATTGCGGAGCACCGGCTCTACTATCTTTATGATCTGGCAGACAGGATCATATATTTAAGCGACGGGGAAATACAAGGGGATTATACTTTGCCGGAATTTCAGTTGATTCCGGCGGCGGAAAAAGCTAAAATGGGATTACGGCCTCTTGGCCTGAGTGAGTTTGCAGACATTGAGCCTGCCAGTCTACATTCAGGGCAGGGGATATGGAAACTGAACCATTTCCATTTCGCATACAAGAAACAGCCGGAAACGCTTTCTCTGGAAAATATAGAGCTTCCTGCCGGAAATGTAACGGCGGTCATCGGGCACAATGGAGCCGGGAAAACGACACTATCCCGCTGCTTATGCGGACTGGAAAAAAGATGTAAAGGTATCCTCGAAAAAGATGGTACTTCCTATTCAAGCAAACAGCGGTTGAAGCTATGCTATATGGTCATGCAGGATGTAAATCATCAGCTTTTTACGGAGAGCGTTTTAGAGGAAGTCCTGTTAAGTATGCCGGGGAAAGATTCCGATGAATCGCCTGAAAATGTGGCAAAGGCAGAGGCTATCTTGACAGAAATGGATTTGCTCCCGTACAAAGCCTGCCATCCGATGGGGCTTTCGGGAGGGCAAAAACAACGTGTGGCGATTGCTTCTGCGATTGCCTCTGAACGTCCGGTTATACTATTTGACGAACCTACCAGCGGCCTTGATCTCTTTCATATGAGGCAGGTGGCCGATTCGGTCAAAGGACTTGCCGATTCAGGAAAAACCATTGTGATTGTGACCCATGATCCTGAATTTATACTCAGGTGCTGCAATTATGTGATCCATCTGGAAAACGGCAGATTGGAGGAAAGCTATTTCCTCCAGGATACGGAAGGACGGGAACGGTTATTTAATTTCTTTATGATGGAAGGAGGCGGCGGAAATCAAACTGTTTGATGGTAAAATAAACTGCGGCTCAAATGTTAAAAATGTCATTGAAACTGAGGATTGCGTTGTCCTGCAGCTTTTTGACGAGAGCGGCGAGGGAACCATGACAGCCCACAAAATTTTTGATGGCGCTTTTGTGATGTATAGCGATATGCACCTGAAAGAATGTACCTCCTACTTTCAGAGTAGTACGGACAGTTCGCTTCTCTATATAGACCATTGCAGGGAGGGACGGATCGAAAGCGAGATTGACAATCATGCGTATAGCTATTTGCAAGAGCATGAGATGCGTGTGGATGACCGGCGTTCCCATTCGGGACGGTTCTGCTTTCCACTCTGCCACTATCATGGGATGACCCTGGGATTTGATCTGGACATTGCTGTGCCGGCGCTGAAAGACTTTTTTGGCGGATTTTCTGTTGATTTGTACGAGCTTCAAAAAAAGTATTGCAATGACAAGAAACCGTTTGTGATTCATAATGAGCCAGGAATTGAACATATTTTTTCAGAGCTTTACTTTGTCCCGCAGCAGATCAAAAGTGACTACTATAAAGTAAAAGCCCTGGAGCTGCTTTTATATCTGGACGCTTTGCAGTTTTCTGATTCCAAAGAAGATCGCCCTTATTTCTATAAAGGGCAGGTAGAAAAAATCAAAGCGATCCATGATCTTATTACGGCAAATTTGCAGGAGCATTACACGATGGATGAATTAGCTGAACGATTCCAGATTTCGTTGACGGGGATGAAAACCTGCTTTAAGGAAATATACGGAGATTCCATGTATTCCTATCTTCGCCGTTATCGGATGAACGTTGCTGCCACAATGCTCCGGCAGGATTCCAAAAAAGGGATTGCGGAAATTGCCGGAGCTGTGGGATATGAAAGCCCCAGTAAATTTGCAACAGCTTTCCGGCAGGTGATAGGGCAGACGCCGATGGAATATCGAAAATCTTTTTTCTAAACGGTGCATAAATGCCGTTTTGGAGAGGAAAGAAGAATTGAATACTGCTACAATGAGGATGGTTAGCAAAGACTACCCATCCTTTTTTCTTTGCTGACTAAAAAGAAGGAAGGTGATTGTAATGAAGCAGCAAAAAGATAATTGGGTGAAAATTCTGTTTTCCTTCGCCGCACCATGCAAGGGGAAAATGGCTCTTTCGGTATTCTGCGCCATTCTGAGCGTTGCAGGAGGGTTTATTCCTTTTTGGGCTGTATATGAAATCCTGCTGGCATTTATCAATCAGAATGTGACCCTGAATGGCATTCTGATTTGGTGTCTGGTTGGAGCAGCGGGCTACCTGCTGCGGGTTGCCTGCCATGGAATCTCTACGATCCTGGCGCATATTTCAGCCTATACCATTTTGGAAGGAATCCGGCTTAAAATTGCGGACCGGCTGATGAAAGCGCCTCTCGGCGAAGTGATGGGGCGGCGAATCGGCTATCTGAAAAATATCATCATGGATAAGGTTGAGGACTTAGAGCCGCCTTTGGCACACATGATCCCGGAATTGACTTCTAACCTCCTACTCCCTGTTGCAATTTTTACCTGGATGATGGTCATTGACTGGCGCATGGGATTGGCGGTTCTGATTGCTCCGGTGCTGGCCATGATTCCTATGTTTTTCCTTATGAGGAACTATAACAGCCAGTACGCCGCTTATATGGAGGCAAATAACCACGTCAACAGTATTATTATCGAGTATGTGGAAGGTATCGAGGTTGTAAAGGCCTTTAACCAAAGCACAAGCTCCTATGAAAAATTTGTTAATGCTGTCCAGTCGTTCAAAGAGTTTACCTTGGCATGGTTTAAGAGTACATGGAAATCGATGAACCTGATGATGGCGATTATGCCCACAACGCTCCTGGGGGTTCTTCCTGTCGGCCTTTTGCTGGTGCAGAATGGAAGTATCTCCCCTGCGGAGCTTGCAATGGGGATTATCCTTTCCCTCAGCATTGTTGGACCGTTGATGAAAGCAACCACTTTCATTAACGAAGCAAAGTCTATGGAATATGCAGTAGAGGCGGCAAATGAACTTTTGAACCTGCCTGTACTGCCGGATTCAGGGAAAATCGTATCTATTCCTCACAATGATATTGCGTTGAAGCATGTAACCTTTTCCTATGACGGTTCCGAGCAAAATGAAGTGTTGCATGATGTGAACCTGGAATTGCCAGAGGAAAGTTTTACGGCACTTGTAGGACCATCTGGCGGCGGTAAATCGACGATTGCCCGTCTGATTGCAAGATTTTGGGACGTGACAGGCGGCAGCATTACCATTGGAGGGAAAAATGTCAAAGAGTTGTCTATACGTCAGCTTTCCGAACTGGTTAGTTTTGTGACGCAGGATAACTTTCTGTTTAATTGCTCCCTGAAAGAGAACATCCGTCTTGGGAATCCAAACGCCACAGATGAAGAAGTATATGCGGCGGCGAAAGCGGCCTGCTGTGATGAATTTATTGTGCGTTTGGACAAAGGATATGATACCCCTGCCGGTGATGCCGGAAAGAGGCTGTCTGGCGGCGAAAAACAGCGGATTGCGATTGCGAGGGCGATCCTCAAAAATGCCCCGATTGTTATTTTGGATGAAGCGACAGCATTTACTGACCCGCAGAACGAAGATAAAATTCAGAAATCTATCATGGCGTTATCAAAGGGTAAAACTCTTCTTGTGATCGCCCACCGCCTTTCCACCATTCAGAACGCAGATCAGATTGTCGTGTTGAAAAAAGGCCGGATTGTGGATTGCGGAAAGCAGGAAGAATTGTTGAAGCGGTGTCCGCTTTATGCGGATATGTGGAAAGCGCACATCGGGGCGAAGAATTGGTCTGTGAGTGAAAAGAAGGAGGTGGCCGCTCATGTTTAAGTCTATGAAACGGATCATTAAATGGGCGGGGAAATATAAGGGACGCCTCTATCTTGGCTCTGTTTTTTCCTTTTTCAGCAGCCTGTCTACGGCGATCCCTACAATGGCTGCCGCTTATGCCCTTGATAAAGCAATCGCAGCTTATTGGGCAGGCAACACAATAGAATCCTCCCTGATCTGGCAGACGCTTTGGATTATTGTTGGCTCGATTGCGCTTAACTTTCTACTCTCTTATCTGCGGGCGGTATTGCAGGAAAGCATTGGTTATGAAGTGGCCGCAGGACAGCGAATCCATTTGGGCGATGTGCTAAAAAGGGTTCCTCTGGGATATTTTTCTAAAAACAGCGTGGGCGATATTCTGACAGGTGTTACCACGGAGCTATCCACACTTGAATTGCAGGGAATGAAGATGGTTGACATCATCATCAACGGATATGCAAAGTTTATTGCAATTCTCCTGTGCTTCCTTTTCCTGAGTCCAGCCGCAGCAGTGATTTCTGTTGTCGGCGTTGCCTTTTCCTCATTGGCCTTACATGGTATCAGCAGGCATAGTGAAAAGACCGCTGCTATCACGCACCAGGCCATGGAGGATATGTCTGGCTCTGCGATTGAATATATCCGCGGGCTGTCCATCGTTAAGTCGTTTGGACAGGAAGGGGCTTCTATCGAAAGTTTCCGCAAGGCAAATACGGATTTGAAAAATATTCATATCAAAGTAGAAAAAGGCTATACGCCATTTAACTGCTTGCATCTGTTCTCCTTAAAACTGGCATCTATGGGGATTGTGTTTATCTGTGCATGGCAGACACTTAACGGGCAAATGAGTCTTGCTTATTTCCTGATGTTTGTTCTGTTTTCTTTCGTAATCTTTGGAAGTGTGGAAAACATTAACGACGCGGCTCACATGCTGGGTCTTATAGATTCCGCTATGAATAAGCTGGAAGCTCTGGAAAATGCAGAATATATCGACCAAGACGGAAAAGATATTACACCGACCTCGTATGACATTACTTTTCAGGATGTATCCTTTGGTTACGATAAACGGACTGTGTTGCATGATGTGAATTTCACGATTCCGCAGAATACCACAACAGCGATTGTAGGTCCCTCCGGGAGCGGCAAGTCTACCCTGTGTAGCCTGATTGCACGCTTTTATGATGTTGACGCCGGAAAAATCACTTTAGGAGAAACAGATATTCGAGAATTTACCTGTGACAGCTTACTAAAAAATATCAGTATGGTGTTCCAGAATGTATATCTGTTCCGGGATACAATCCGTAACAATATCAAATTCGGCAGCCCGGACGCTTCGGAGGAACAGATGATTGCCGCTGCAAAAGAAGCGCGCTGCCATGACTTTATTATGGCCTTGCCAGATGGATATGATACCGTCATTGGGGAGGGCGGTTCTTCTCTTTCCGGCGGTGAAAAGCAGCGGATTTCGATTGCCAGAGCCATGCTGAAAGATGCGCCGATTGTTATTTTGGATGAGGCCACGGCCAGCATTGACCCAGAGAATGAGCATTTGATTCAAGAGGCTATTTCCGCACTGACACATGGTAAAACAATCATAACGATTGCCCATAGACTGGCGACGATTGAAAATGCGGATCAAATTCTTGTCATTGATGGTGGAACCGTCGTGCAGAAAGGAACCCATAAGGAATTGCTGGCTCAAAGGGGAACCTATCAGGAATTTATTAAGATTCGGGAACAGGCTGAGGGCTGGAGGATTCAACAATAAGCATAAAGGAGGAACTGATGAAGATTCATGCGTCTGGGGAGGATTATCTGGAGGCTATCCTTGTTCTACAAAAGAAAATGGGCATGGTCCGCTCCATTGACCTTGCCCGGCACATGGGCTTTAGCAAACCGAGTATCAGCCATGCGGTAGGCGTTTTGAAAAATGGAGGTTTTCTGACCGTGGATGATGATGGGTTCCTTCATCTGACCGTCATAGGTCGGGAGATTGCCGAGAAAATCTATGAACGCCATTTGTTTTTTATGGAGCAGTTTATCGCTGCTGGCGTCGATCAGGAAACAGCGGAACAAGACGCCTGCCGGATTGAACACATCATCAGCGATGAGAGTTTTGACCGGCTGAAAGAGGCAGCCGAACAAGAGCAAGACTAAAACCGAATAAGCCAAGCGATCCTGCCCCGCAAGACGGGGAAAGAAAAAAACCGTTGCAGGGCAGGCAGCTTCGTGCGCCCATAATGGATTTTCAAGGACTGCGGCGGTTTTGAGTACATCAAGGCCGCCGTTCCTTATGCCCTCAACAAAGGAGTGACGACTACACGCTGACACGGCGGCTTTAGGAGGGAGCCGCCGTGAAGCAAAGACCGCTTCGACATAATTCGGCAGGAATTTACCTGTCAAAAAAAGCCTGACCGTCAATCGGCCTCCATCTGCTTATGAACAGGCACTATCGTGGCTGGTCCATAAGCGTCATAAGTCCTCTTTTAGCAGCGCCAGCCGCCGTTCTTCGGATGCTGGCGCTTTTGTTTGTCGTTTTTTCGGGAATTTCCCCGAAAGGTGTCGCTCACCGCCTTCATTTCGGTTCACCCGTCAACCCGTGAATCGAAATGGAGGTACATAATGCAGAAAATCAATCTTCGGGAGCTGTATCCCGATATGTATAAGACGGACACATTTTTGGAAGTGACAGATGAGGTACAGGCGGTGTTCCTGTCCGATAAACGAGCGGAAGCCGCACATGAGCGTCAGATGT
>OHEG01000420.1_pt1 | contig 20724 bp, 23 predicted proteins | sample 1567181 | NCBI WGS metagenome assembly OHEG01 (sample SAMEA3879534, study PRJEB24766) | human gut metagenome | biome: human-associated habitat; feature: feces | place: USA | collected 1985/1987 | reverse complement strand
GCACAAGAATGAAAAAGGAAGCGCATCGGGCCTTGCCCGATGCGCTCCCTTTTAGCGCGTTCCTTACTTTTTCAGAAAATACATGTTGATCTCGGCGCGGGCAATCAGCGCGCCGGTGTCGTCGGTGATATTGACCTCGAAAAAGCCGATGTGGCCGCCGACTCTGACCGCGCGGCCGACGGCGGTGAGCGTTTTGGACTGCACTGTCGAGCGCAGATAGTTGATCGAGCCGTTCAGCGTGACGTTGTGCTGGCTGTAGTTGATGCGCGCGAACGCGCCCGCGGCGGTGTCCGCCATTGCGTAGAGAAAGCCGCCGTGTACGCCGCCCCAGACATTGCGGCTTGCGTCGGTAACCGCCGCTTCGAGCACGCTTTTCTCTTCGTCGACCGAAACGATGCGAATGCCGTTGTGACGGATAAAACCGTTGGATTCCCGATCAAGCATTTCCTGATAGTTTTCGACCATGATGCATCAGTCTCCTTTATGTTGACGGATCAGATGAGCCAAGCATAGCAGAATTGCTGCGGGTGCGCAAGAGAAAGACCTGTACGGCGAGCCTTTTTTCATTCTGAAACGATTTACAAGCGGCGCAAAGTCTGCTACATTAGAAAGCATCGAAGTAAGGAGAATTTTTCTTATGAATGACTATCAGACAAAGTTTGTCACGTCGGAGCAGGCCGTCAAGGCGGTGCAGTCCGGCGACTGGGTGGATTACGGCTTCGGCGCGGGCTTTCCCGAACTGCTCGACCGCGCGCTCGCTGCGCGTAAGGGAGAAGTCAAGGACGTCAAGGTGCGCGGCGGCCTTGTGATCCGTCCGCGCATTGAGATCGTCGAAAGCGACCCCGAGCAGGAGAGCTTCACCTACTATAGCTGGCACATCGGCGACTATGAGCGGAAGCTCCAAGCGCGCGGGCTCGTGAAATTCATGCCGGTCATGCTGCGCTCGCTGCCGTATCTCTACCGCGACAAGCACATCCGCTGCGACGTGGCGTTCGTGCCGGTCTCCAAGCCGGACGCGGAGGGCTATTGCGGCCTCGGCATCTCGCCGTATGCGTGGCGCACGATCTTTGAGAGCGCGAGGACGGTCATTTTTGAAATCAACGAGCACTATCCGAGGCTGCACGGCTTCGAAAACTCAATCCGCGTCCACCTCTCCGAGGCGGACTATGTTGTCGAGGGTAAGCATGAGCCGCTGCCGCTTCGCGCCTACCGCGAGCCGAGCGAAACGGACATCGCCATCGCCAAGCTGGTGGTCGAGCAGATTCCGGACGGCGCGGTGCTGTCGCTCGGCGTGGGCGGCGTACCCTATACGGTTGCCAAGATGCTCGCGGAGTCCGATAAGCGCGACCTCGGCTGCCACACTGGCACCATTTCCGACGCCTTCCTTGAGCTTTACAAGGCGGGCAAGCTGACGAACGCCCGCAAGGAGCTCGATACCGGCCTTTCTGCGTGGAACCTTGCCATGGGCTCGCAGGAGCTTTACGACTGGCTCGATGCCGAGCCGAACATCTTCCACCCCGGCGACCTCGATTACATTCACTCGGTCGAGCGCATCTCGAAGCTGAGCAACGTCATCAGCATCAACGGCGGTGTGCAGCTCGACCTGATGGGGCAGGAGAACGCCGAGAGCGCGCTTACGCGCCAGCTCTCGGGCATCGGCGGACAGATGGACTTCCTCGAGGGCGCCTACCGCTCGAAGGGCGGCAAGGGCTTCATCTGCATCAACTCTTCGCGCCTTACGAAGGACGGCGAGCGCAAGAGCAACATTCTTGCCACGATCCCCGGCGGCAGCACGATCTCCGCACCGCGCACGATGATCCAGTATGTTGCGACTGAGTACGGCATTGCAGAGCTTTCCGGCAAGAGTCTGCGCGAGCGCGCTGAGGCCATGGCGGCCATCGCGCACCCGGATTTCCGCGAGGAACTGCTCAAGTACGCATACGAGAATTTTAAGTAATGAAACCAAAGATAAAGGACGATGTAGGGTAACATGGCACAGACGGTTTTGCAGCAGGTTTTGATTCTCTCGGCAATGATGATGCTCGGCTTTTTGCTGGGTAAGCTGGGCAAAGTGGATCGCAAGGGGGCAGACCTCCTTTCCATGCTGCTGCTGGACGTGTTTTTTCCCTGTAACGTGCTCGCCGCGGCGAGCGGCGACTTCGGCGATATGCCGTTTTCACAGGTCATCAAGATCGTGCTGGCCTACCTGTCCTGCTTTATCCTGTTTACGATTCTGGCAAAGCCGATCGCAAAGCTGATTGGGCTGAATGAGGACGAGACACTTGTTTTCACCCGCAGCGTTGCCTACCCGAATAACGGATTTGTCGGTATTCCGCTCTGCTCGGCAGTGTTCGGCACGGAGGGAACGGTGCTCGGCTCGCTTTCCGTGCCCTGCGCCACGATCTACATGTTCCTTTTTGTCATGCAGAGCTTCCGGCGCGATAAGGAGCAGAATTTGGGCCAACAGCTCAAGAGCCTGATGACCCCACTGAACATCTCCACCCTTGCGATGCTCATCATGCTTGCCACGGGGTGGAAGTTCAGCGGCGCGCCGCTCCAATTTTTGAGCAGTATGGCGAACTGTGTCGTGCCGACGTCGATGCTCATCATCGGCTGCCTCCTTGCGGGCAGTCCGCTCATCGACGTGCTGAAAAAGCCCATTTTGTACCTCATTACGTTTCTGCGCTGCCTCGTCATGCCGCTCATCGCGGCGGTGATCCTGCGCTCTACCGGCTGGGATCGCACGGTGTGCCTGTGTATTGTGATGGTGCTCGGGTGCAGCGTGGCGACGCAGGCCAGCCTGTGCTGGACGAGACGACGGACAAGGTTCTTCTCCGCCGCGCCTGCGACGGTGTGCACCGGTACGGCGGCAAGCTTTTCTTCCAGCTCAGCCACAGCGGCATCAAGGGTCTCGAGAGCATGAACGGCGCGCCGCCGAAGCACCCTGAGGATTTTTCACTGGAGGAACTTGACAGACTGGTTGCGCAGTTTGCTTTTGCGGCGAAAAAGTGCGAAGATTGCGGCGCGGACGGTGTACAGATTCACAACGCGCATGGATACCTGCTCTCGAACTTTTTGAATCCGGAGGAAAATCTGCGCACAGACGAGTACGGTGGGAGTCTTGCAAACCGCTTCCGGCTTATTGAACGCATTCTGCGCGCGGTGCGCGCGGCGTGCGGCACGGAGTTCCCGATGATTGTCAAGGCCGACAGCAACGGCTGCGGTGACCTGTCCGCGCTGCTGCGGCTCTACGAACGCTGCGGCGTGGACGGAGCGGAGGTCAGCGGCATCGACTTCAACCGCCGCGCGGGGCAGAAGACGCCGTTCTATCTGGACGCGCTCATCTGCGAGCCGGACTTTGCCGCAAAGCTCAAAAGCGGCGCGCAGGACGAGAGCAAATGCCTTGCCTGCAACGGCTGCTACACGATCTACCGCAAGCGCTTTGTGCGCTGCGTGCAGCATACGGAAGAGATTGAACAGTTTCAAATGATCCCGTGGTGAACGACGTTTCCGTTGTGCTGCTGCGAGCGGCGGGAGCCTGAACACGCCGCCTGCTGCGAAAAAGAGCGGCAAAAGAAAAATGACTGCGGAGGGAAACCATGGAGATCAACGACTATCAAAAGCGCGCGATGGCGACGCTCAATCCGGAGCTTGCGTGGAAGGACGTTCTGCTCAACAGTGTGATGGGGCTGTGCGGCGAATCCGGCGAGGCCATCGACATCGTGAAAAAATGGCTTTCGCAGGGGCACGCGCTTGACCGCGCACACCTTGCCGAGGAACTGGGCGATATCGCGTGGTACCTTGCAGAGGCGGCCACAGCGCTGGAGATCCCGTTGGAGGAGATCCTGCAAAGCAACCTCGATAAGCTGCAAAAACGCTATCCGGACGGCTTCGATGCGCAAAAGTCCATCGACCGCGCGGAAAACGGGCAATAAAAAAGGACGCATAAAGCGTCCTTTTTTGCTATTTACGATTCCCGGCGGGGTGCCTGCGATAGGCCTTGAGCGCGCGAAGCGAGAACACGAGGCACAAAAGCTCGGAGAAGATCGGCGTGAACCACACCGCGTCGCCGCCAAAGCTCACGGCGAGTGCGAAGAGCACGGCGCTTTGCAGCACGAGCCCGCGGCCGACGGAAATGCAGATGGCGGGCACGGGGCGCTCGTTGGCTGTCATAAAGCCGCCGATGACGATGTTGAAGCCCAGCAGCAGATACGAGATGCTGTACTTCCGGAAAGCCTGAATGGAGTATGCGATCAGCTCCTCCGTTGCATGCGAGAGGTAGGCGCGCACGATCTGCGGCGCGAAGAAAAAAATGAGCACGAACAGCACCGGCGCAAGCACACACACGGTCGTGAGCGCGTAGCGCAGGAGCTTGCGGCAGGAAGTATAGTCCTCCTTGCCGTACTGGTAGCTCACGAGCGGCTGCGTGCCCTGCGACACGCCGACCATCAGATTGATGATGATGGTCGTGGCATAGGCAATGACCGTATAGGTCACAACGCCGTCCGTGCCGATGCATTTGAGCACCGTGCGGTTGAAGAGGAAGATCATCAGTCCCGTGCAGAGCTCCGTCACTCCATCGGACAGGCCGATGGGCAGAATGCGCGCGTAGAGGCGCGGATCGAAGCGGAACTTCCGCAGACGGAACGTGCACTTTTTGCTGAAGAAGTGGACAAAGTAAGAGATACAGGTGACGAGCTGGGAAATACCCGTGGCAACCGCCGCACCAAACACGCCCATATCAAGGTGGAAGATGGCGATATAGTCGAGCACACAGTTCGTCAGGCACCCTCCAATCACCGTAAAGAGCGCATAGCGCGGGCAGCCGTCCGTTTTGACGAGCACCTCGAGATTGTAGGATACGAGGTAGCACACGCTGAACGGCGCGATGCCGAGGAGATAGTGCTTGACATAGTCGAGCGTGATCTCATCTGCGCCGAGGAGCCTTGCAAACGGATCCAGGAAGAGCAGTACCAGCGCGGTGATGACCGCACCGATGATGAGCAGGGTGGCGAAGTTCTGCGAAAAGAGCGTGTCGGCCTCATGCCGTTTATCCTGCGCAATAAAAATGGCGATGAGGGTTGATGAGCCGACGGCGAAAAGCACTGCGATGGAAAAAAGCGCGTTGGTAAAGGGAATGGCGAGGTTGACGGCGCTCATGGCGTATTCGTTTACGCCGATCGAGACCATGAGGCCATCGACCATGGAGTAGAGCGAGAATACGACCTGAGAAGCCATCGTGGCGGAGACAAAACGGATGAAGTCATGTTTCAGACTTTTCCCCGAGAGTAACAAAATAACACATCCTTATAATATTAAAATTTGTTGGCGCAGGCCGGTCAAAAACCGGTATTTACTTTTCGTGCAGAACGGGGCCGCAAAATGCTCAGAAACTTCCTGACGGCGAGGGTACATGGCACTTATTATAGTATAGGGCGGTGCTTTTTACAAGGGCAAAAGGCGGCGCACTTTACCGCGGTAAATCGGAAAAGCAGAGGAACGGGCACGATGTCCCGTTCCTCTGCCGTTTTTATGTGTTTTGAAATTGGAGCCTCAGCCCTCGCTGTTTGCGATCGCCTGATCGATGAGCTTTTGCAGCGCTTCCGCCTGCTTCTCCTCCGTGACGGCGCCCACGATGGGGTCACCCACGATGTTGCCGTTGCGATCGACCACATAGGTGGTGGGGAAAGCGAAGATGTTCTCCACAAACTTTCCGGCCTCACCGCCGGAGCCGAAGTACACGTTCTGATAGGTGGCGCCCTTCTTGGCCAGCACGTCCTTCGCCTCGGCGATGGCCGTTTCGTCGCCGTCAAGCGTGAAGGCGTTGACACCGATGAGAGAGCCGCCCTTTTCCGCGAGCTGCTGGTTCAGCGCTTCCAGATCAGACAGCTCACCCACGCAGGGGCTGCAAGTGGTGAACCAGAAATTCACTACGGTGACGGTGTTGGCGGCAAACAGCTCGTCGCTCTTGACCGTGTTGCCGTCCAGATCCTTGCCTTCGAAGGAGGGGAACTTCTGCATATCGCCGTTGCCGTCGGTGTCCTCGTTCACGATCTCGGGGAACTTTTCCTCCAGCGCGGTCAGCTCGTTTTCAATGTCGCTGATCTTCGAGGCGGCGTCCTTCAGCAGTGTAAGCTCTTCGTCGGTGAACTGATCCTTGGCGCCCTCGATGGTGTCGAGCAGGAAATCACCGTAGTTCTTGCCGTCCTCCTGCATGGTCATGCCCTTATCGGCCGAGAGGAAAACCTTTTCCCAGAGATCGGTGTTTTCCGAGAGAATGGCGTTTTCCTGCTCCATCAGCGCGCTGTATCTGGCGGCGGCCTCCTCAGCATTCTTCGGCCCGTCGCCCGTATCGGTGTTCTTGTCTTCGTCCTTTGCACCGCAGGCCGCCAGCGCCAGTACCATCAGCGCGGCGAGCAGCAGCGCGGTCAGTTTCTTCAGTTTCATTTTGTTTCCTCCGTGTTTTTTTCTAAAATAGTTTTTTTCATGGGTTCTTTCCCGTCTCCAAAGCCGTAGCGGAAATGCACAGCGCCTGTCGGACAGACATTGACGCACATGCCGCAGCGGATACACTCGGTGTGGTTGGGCGTTTTCGTCACGTCCACGTCCATCTTGCAGACCTTTGCGCATTTGCCGCAGGAGACGCATTTATCGTTATCCACCTTCATCTGGAAGAGGGAAACCTTATTGAGCAGCGCGTAGAACGCGCCCAGCGGGCACAGCCACTTGCAGAACGGGCGGTAGAACAGAATGCTCAGCACGATCACCGTCAGCAGGATACTGAGCTTCCAGGTGAAGAGCTTGCCGAGCGCCGCCCGAATGCCGGAGTTGGCAAGAGAAAGGGGAATCGCCCCCTCCAGCACACCCTGCGGGCAGAGATACTTGCAGAAGAAGGGGTTGCCCATACCCACGTCGTTCACCACCAGTACCGGCAGCAGAACGACCATCACCAGCAATACTGCGTATTTCAGATAAGTCAGGGGCTTGAGCTTCTTGGTGGAAAACTTTTTCGTGGGGATCTTGTGCAGCAGCTCCTGCAGCCAGCCGAAGGGGCAGAGGAAGCCGCAGATGAAGCGCCCCAGCAAAACGCCCAGCAAAATGAGAAATCCTGTGATATAATAGGAAAAGCTGAACTTTGACGATCCCACGACCGCCTGAAACGCGCCGATGGGGCAGGCGCCAGACGCCGCGGGGCAGGAGTAGCAGTTGAGCCCCGGCACGCAGACGGTTTTTCCCGCGCCCTGATACAGCTTGCCTTTGAGAAAGTTCGGCAAATGTATGTTGGTAAGCAGTGCCGCCCCTGCCTGGATCCACCCGCGGAAGCGGGCAAGAAGGCGCGACGCGCCCGAAACCTTTTTATCCAATGCCCACACACTCCAGACATAATTTGATGGCCTTGCTCAGCACCGTTGCCGCCTCGCCGCGCATGGCGCCGTAGCAAAGCATCGCCGCCCCGGCAACGAGCAGTGCCGCCTGAGCGATGGCTTTTTTCGATCGCAACAATTTGCTCACTCCTTTCACGTTGGCCTCATTGTAGCACAGGGGAGTTAAGATCTTTGTTAAGAACAGAAATTTAACAGAAATCTTATGTCCCTGTGCTATAATAGGCGCATCAGATCACAATGCCGGAGGTTTTTATGCGTATTCTTGTTGTTGAAGATGAGCGCGAGCTTTGCCAGACCATCGTTCGCAGTCTGCGCCGCCTTGCCTACAGCGTGGACCCCTGCTATGACGGAGATGCGGCCATCGCGCTGCTCGGCTCGGAGCGATACGACCTTGTACTGCTCGACCTGAACCTGCCGGGGGCGGACGGCATGACGGTGCTGCGCACCCTGCGCCAGACCGACCGGAACACAAAGGTGCTGATCCTCTCGGCGCGCAGCGAGGTCGCCGACAAGGTGGCGGGGCTGGACGCCGGCGCCAACGACTATCTTGCAAAGCCTTTTCATCTGGAAGAGCTGGAGGCGCGCATCCGCAGCCTGACGCTCCGGCAGTTCACGCAGAATGACGTGGTGCTCTCCTGCGGGGCGCTCTCCTTTGATACAAGGTCGCGCACTGCCGCGGCGGGCGGCCAGACGCTGACGCTGACGCGGAAGGAGACGGGGATCCTCGAATACCTGATGCTCCATCGGGGGCGCCCTGTCAGCCAGGAGGAGCTGATGGAGCATGTGTGGGACAACAGCGTGGATAATTTCAGCAACTCGATCCGGGTGCATATTTCCGCCCTGCGGAAAAAGCTGCGCGCGGCGCTTGGCTATGACCCCGTGCGCAACCGCATCGGCGAGGGGTATATGATGGAGGAAGAAGAGGCATGAAGCGTCTTTCCCTGCAGTGGCGCATCACGCTGATGTCCGTCCTGCTCATCGGCATCACCTGCGTGGCCATGAATTTGCTGCTGTGCTCCTCCGGTGTGTACTATATGGACACCATTGCGGACAGCTTACAGGGCGGCGGCACGGTGATCCTGAATGAGGAAGGCACGGTGAGCTTTGACCCGCAGCTCATAGCACCCAACGAGGAGTTGACCATCGTCGTTGATGGGGCGCAGGGGCGCTTCCGCACCACCAACTGGTACATCACGGCGGCGGTAACGCTGCTCAGCGGCATCCTCGCCTATTTTGTCAGCGGACGCGCCCTCAAGCCTCTGCGCAGCTTTGCCTCGCAGGTCGAGCAGGTGCAGATGAGCAACCTGGCAGACATGAAGATCAACGAGGACGTATTGCCGGAGTTCCGCCAGTTCAGCCATTCCTTCAATCAGATGCTTGAACGGCTGAACAACGCCTTTGCCGCCCAGCGGCAGTTCACTGGCAACGCCGCCCACGAGCTGCGCACGCCGCTTGCGCTGATGCAGGCGCAGCTGGAGCTGTTCTCCGCAGAGCACCCCGACGTACTGCCGGAAACAGCAGCATTTCTTTCTTTGCTGCGGGAGCAGACGGAGCGGCTGACTCAGATGACAAAAACACTGCTGGAAATGAGCAGCCTGCAGCAGGTGGCGCGGAACGAACGGATTCAGCTTGCGCCCATGGTCGAGGAGATCTTCACAGACCTCGCGCCGCTGACAGATAAACGCGGCATCACACTGGCGGCAGATGGCGACGGCGTCATGACCGGCAGCGACGCGCTGATCTACCGGCTGCTCTTCAACCTGACGGAAAACGCCGTCAAATACAATCGCCCAGGCGGCTCGGTGCGGGTCTGCGTCACACAGGAGCCGGAAAAGCTCCGGATCCGTGTCTCCGACACCGGCTGCGGCATCCCGGAGAAGTATCAGCAGAGCATCTTCCAGCCATTCTTCCGCGTGGACAAGTCCCGCAGCCGGGAGTACGGCGGCGCTGGTTTGGGGCTTTCTTTGGCGTGGGAGATCGCCAATCTCCATGGCGGCTATATTTGGGTGGAGAAAAGCTCGGAGAAGGGCACCACCATCGCGGTAGAGCTGCCGGTGCAATAAATTTGTGTGCGAATCTCCGATGCACTGCCTGTATGGGCGGGATCTGAAGCATTCTATAAAATACCGGGATGGGTTTCGTCTTCTTTCCTGATTCCAATCCCCTGCAAACGAAGAGCCTATGTTGGCGCCTAACCTTGGTGCCAACATAGGTTCTTTTCTTTCCATGTTTCCATACTAGGACAAATGAAGCCATCGTGTTTATTATTATTTTATGAGTGATCGCCGCCATGGCATCTTTCTGTTCTTTTCTGCGGTTCAAACTCCCGCGCAGGCTACACCGGCCTGCGCGGGAAATCTTATCAGGTCATCACTTCTGCTCCTGAATATAGAGGCTTACGCGGCTCTGGATGAGACGGCTGGTTTCCTCGACGCTTCTGTCACCGGCAAGATAGCCTGCGGCTTCCTCGGTAATGATGCTCAGGACGCTCTGGTCGTAGTCTAAAAAGTTGGTCGTAGACTCGATCAGCTCCATGACGGTGTCGTACTGCTCCTGCGTGACAGCATAGAGCTCGATCATTGGCTCGTCGCCATAGCTCATGCCGCCGGAGGAAATGGGGATCGGATCACCGTTCTCGTCAAGCACCTGGCTGCCGTCGGCGTTGGTCTGATATTCCTGCGTCATGGCTTTCCCGGCCATGGCGTCAAAGGCAGACCTCAGGATCGGGAAATTCCAGAGGTTTTTCTGGTATTCCTCAGAGAGCGTCGAACGGATAAACGCCCAGGCGTCTGCCTTATCCTTGCAGGCCGTGGTGATGCAGAGCGTTACGCTGGCAGTAAAGGCGCTGCCGCTGGAGCCATCTTCCCGCGGGAAACCGACAAACCGGATATCGTGATCGAGCGCGGCAAAGGTATAGTAGATGTTGTCAAAGTCGTTGAGGTTCATAGGATACAGCAGCTGTTTGCCGCTTTTCATGCGGGTAAAGTCGCTTTCATATTCTCCGTCGCTCTGCCAGTTGAACTCTGCCGGGAGCGGCTTGACGAACTCCAGAAGGGCGCGGAACTCGTCAGAATCGAAATTGCAGGTGCCATTCTGCCAGTCCATGAAGTCCTTCGCGTTCATGGCGACGCAATACATGAGCATCTCCGACTGGGTGTAATACTGGTTGAATACCATCGCGCCTTCGGGCAGCTTGCTGAGCGCGTTCTTGACGTCAGCCAGCGTCCATGTCGTGTAATCACCGACGATCCTGCCGAGGCCGACTGCCGTGGTGATGCCAAAATTGATGGGCAGCTGATAGAGCTTTCCATCCACCTGCGCGGCCTCGACCGGGCGGGTCATGAGTTTGTCGCGCGAATAGCCGGGGTCGGCGTCAAGATACGGCCAGAGGTTCTCCAACATGCCTCTGGCGGCATACTGCCGGATCGGCAGCATCATATTGCCAACGATCAGATCCGGTATCTTGCCGGCGAGAACTTCGGTGTTGAACACGGTAAGACCGGCATAGTAATCCTCGCCGTCTGCATACTCCGCATAATCCCTGACCACGATGCGGCAGTCGGTGCTGGTCTGGTTGAACTTGACGATCTGGCTGCGGAGGTTATAATCAAGGCTGAAGCAGGCCAGCGTCAGCTCTGTTTTCTGCTGCACATCGGCAGCATCCATGCGGTTCAGCACCAGGATCCGCTGCCGCTCCCGCGTTCCGTCATAGCTGTGCCCAAGGGTCACAGTGGCAATGCGACCGTCAGCCAGGAAATCGAGGCGATTGTAACGGATGGTATTGCTGTCCACATCACATGCCAGCCAGTCGACGACCTTTTCCACCTCGCCGGTGTCCTTGCGTTCGCCGAAGATATTACCGCCGTCTATAAAGAAATACCGGTAGACATCATTGCCCGGCTGTAGGCCCCATGCGCGGGAAGAGACCGGTGTTTCCTTTCCCCAGTTCTTCGTTTCAGGGTCAAGCTGTTTGAAGGCCATCTTCCCGTCATTGTAAGTAGTCAGTGCGCCGACTTCACCGGCAGAGAGCTGGCAGAGCTGGCCGGAAAGCTCGTCAGCGGATTTGCTGAAAACGAAGCTGCCATCCGGCCCATAAACATTGACTGTCTGATAATCGTAGGTATAGACATAGCCCTTATCATCGGAGAGCAGGGTGTCAAGGTGCGAATAGCCCCAGTCTCCTGTGCTGTTCGGATCTTCCTCGTTTGCGGGGATGATGGTGCGAAGCAGCGTGCCATGCGCATCCAGCTGGATGAGCTCCGAAAGGGAGGGCCCCATCTCGCCGTCATCCGTGTAAAGGTCTGTCCGGCGATAGATCCAGAGCGTGCCGTCTGTGCCGGCCGCGAGGGCATGGATCTCGGTGCTGCTGTTGCTGCTGCGGAAAATCTGTGTACCGTCGTCCAGATCTTCCACATCAGGCTTATCAACGTAGTTGACGATCTGTACGCATTCTCCGCTGTCAGGGTCAAACCGGAAAAGGCCCTCGGAATAGGTGTCATAAGAAACCTCATTGCCGTCTTTGTCAATGTAGGTATCCTGTCCGCTGAGAATACTGGCAGTAAAATAAAGTGTGCTGCCCGAAACGCAGCTCCGGCTGATCCACTGGATCGGTTCCGGCAGATCAAAATACTGCGGTTGATAGGCGTATTGGGACGCCAGCTCCAGTATCGTCTCCTGCTGTGTATTCTGGCTTGAATTGTCTGTCTTCGTCTTGTTTTTGCTGCACCCGGCAAGTGTGCCGAGCAGCAGCACAAACGCAAGACAGATGGAGAGCATTTGTTTTGTCATTGTTCGTCCTCCTCGTTTATGTTTACCATAATAAATCATTATCAATTTACGCGGTTTTCTACAAAAATGAACCCGCTTATTTACTATCCTCCCTTTTGCCCGATCACAACACGCTCTACCTTGTCATCATTTTCTGCATCATAGAATACAAGAATCGTTGTGTCCGCATCAAGGTCCCACACATCCGCCCAGATCCCGGACGGCGTGGCGTCCGGCTCTCCCCAGCTGCGGCGGAGACTGTCTCTGTCCTGTGCCCGCAGCTGCTCCGCTGCGTACTGCTCACCCTTTTCCAGAATATACGCGGCCACGGTTTCTTTGGATGGAATGCTGTTGTCGATTTTTTCTCTGTCGGAGAGCCGCACCGCCAGCACAAGCGCCAGAAATACACAAACGGCTACGGTTGTAATGATCCGTCTTTTCATAATCCGCCTCCAATCCTGTTCTTTCCATATTCGTTGTTTACATGGGAACTCTCTGTCCTGCGTTGCCACTTTTTCGTCTCTACCGGAAATAATATTAAGACTTTATATCAAATAAGTCTTGCCAAAGCCTGCTTTCTCCTGTATAATATAGATACAGGGGAACCACGAATGCAACACCCTTGGAGACAGCGGGAACATCCCTTCTCCTCCGATCTCATAGCTTTGATCTTCTGGTTTTCCCAATGCACAAGATACTGGCTGCGGGCGGATACTACCCTGTCAGTATCTGCTGTATGTCATCCCTGTCCTATGGCAGGTTCCCCTATGCCTGCTGTGCTCCTTCCTCCGCCGCCCCTGTGCCCGTACAGGGGCGGCCCCCTTTTGACTTTTTGGCAACACGGACGGCTCTGCCCCGGCTGTCATTCTCAACACAAAGTTTTTACGTCACATGTTTCTTTTTGTGTTGAAATGGCAGTGAGCTTACCGGATTGCAGTTTCATTTCGCCGGGAAGCTGATTCTGACACAAAGGATGGTTACGCCGATATGACAGCCTCTTCGTCTCTCCCGTTTCATGAAAGCCCGCACCGCTACTTTGTCATGCGGAATCTGTACGAGTCCGCTGTAAAACAGCTTGTGCTGAAGCTTGAGATTTTGAACAGTGAATTCAATACGCTGTATGCACGAAACCCCATCCATCATATTGAAAGCCGGGTCAAATCCTCGGAAAGCATCGCCGCCAAGCTCCAGAGAAAGGGATCTCCGGTTACGCTTGAAGCTGCGGCGCGGGATATCAACGACATTGCAGGCGTCCGCGTCGTCTGCAATTACATCGATGATGTCTACCGAGTCGCTGGAATGCTGGAGCGGCAGGAGGATCTGGAGATCGTCAAGCGGCAGGATTATATCAAAACGCCGAACTATAACGGCTACCGTTCGCTGCATCTGGATGTCCGTGTTCCCGTGTATCTTTCTGACCGGACGGAGCACGTCGTCGCCGAGATCCAGATCCGCACGATCGCAATGGATTTCTGGGCCAGTCTGGAGCATGACATCCACTACAAGGCAGACCGGGCAAAGCTCCCGGCCGGCATCGATGAAGAAATGTTTGCCTGTGCGGAAAAGATTGCCGAAATTGACCGGCAGATGCAGGATATGTACCGCCGCATCGCGGACGCAGAAGCGAATGGAGACGCCGTCAAAAAGTAAAGCTTGCTTCTTTCAGAGAGACCGGCAGCTGCATGGTTTTGCGGCTGCCGGTCTTTCTCAGTCCTTCCAGGTATCGATCAGAAGCTCGATCTCTGACGTGAACCGCCGCAGCCGCTGATTGGACTGTTCCTTGCAGGCCATCGCAACCGCGACAAGCCGCTGCGCCGCCTCTACAAGCTGCGCAAAGACTTCGGTCTTTTTCGCGCGACCCTTTCTCTCAACGCGCTGACCCTCTGTGACCATCAGGAACTTTCCGTGCAGCAGATCAAATTCTGTTCCCTGCTTTTCAGATCAGATGTTTTCTACAATATACCGCTCCGCCTGCTGTGCAGCCGCCGCGCCATCTGCTGCGGCAGTCAGAATGCCCCGGAGCAGCTTCGTCCGAACGTCACCAGCCGCGAAAACACCCGGAAGATTGGTTATGGTCGTTTCATTGGCGAGAATGTAACCCTGTTTATCCAGCGCGATCTGTCCATGAAGCAGGTTTGTTTCCGGTACGCCGCCGAGACAGATAAAGGCACCGTCGCATGGCAGATTCCAGAGTTCACTGCTCCGCTGTTCCCGAATACGGATACAGGTGACCCAGTTTGCATGTAAAAATGCCCGAACCTCGCTTCCCGCATAGCGTTCAATGTTTCGCATCATTTTCAGCTTGCCCGCATAGGCCGGACTGATCTCCATATGCTCGCCCCCATGCACCAGACAGACCCGCTTGGCGATACGGGAAAGGAGCATCGCCGCCTCGGCAGCCTGCTCCCCATCTCCGATCACTGCAACTGTTTTTCGCCTGTACATCATAGAGCGGCAAGCGGCATAATAGTGAACACCGCGCCCCAGCATCTCCTCCTCGCCTTCCACACCGAGCTTTCTGGGCGGCGCACCGGTCGCCAGAATGACGGCGGGTGCCTGATAGGTCTGCTTCGCCGCTTCAATCACCTTGACTGGCTGCAGTAGGTGTACGCGGCGCACCTCGTCCGTCACCATTTCTGCACCGAACCGCTCCGCGCCGCGCTGCATTTTTTCGCTCAGGCTCAGCCCGTTGATCCCGGCATCAAAGCCCGGATAGTTCTCAATATTTTCACTTCGGATTGCCTGCCCGCCAATGGCCCGCTTCTCGATCACAGCCACATGCAACCCTGCTCTCGCGGCATATAATGCAGCCGAATACCCGCCGGGGCCGCCGCCGATGATCACAATATCATACATGTTTGCCATACAGACCTCCTACATTCAGTCCGAGCATTTTCTTTAAAAATGCGTCGATCTCCTTCTCAGAAGAAGGATCGATCAGGAATCCAGCCACGGCTCCGTTGATAAACAGCAGCAGAGTCGGCAGCTTATGAATGTTATATCTGCGCGCCACAGCTGTTTCCGTATCAAAATTGATACGCCCAACGGAAAGCAGATTCTCATACTGCTTTTCAATTGACTCCAGCGCCGGTGCGAGTGCGCGGCAATACCCACACCACGGTGCCCAGAACTTCACCAGAACCGGCTTTCTCGTTTTCAACACATCATCCCGGAAACTGTCTGTTGTAATTGCCTTGATTGCCATATCCCGCTCCTTTCCCGGCGTTTCGCGCCAGCTCTTCTGTCTGCTTCCTATCTTCTGCTCCCTGGGGCTCTGCAGCCTGCAGCTACGCTTTCTCCGGGAACAACACAACACCGGACAAAATGCCAATGCTCGCGCCCAGGGTCACCACAACGGGGAGCTCTGTAATGAGCGCACGTTCACCGAACAGGATGCTGCTCAGCCATCCAAGCACACCGCCCGCGACCGCCAGAATTGCGATCCGCAAACATCCGCGAATGATTCTCTTCTTCATCGTCTGCATCCTCCTCTTCCCAAATTTATAATTAGGTCTTTGTCTTATTTATATTTCCACTTTACCAGCAAACGCCGTTCTTGTCAAGAAACCGCCCATAAAATGCCTCCAGACCTGCCGGTTCAACCATGGCAGGTCTGGAAGTATGGTTCGGGCCTTTTTGCGGTGTGCTGCATCATTCTGACTGTCCCTGCTCCTCCAGATAGCGGCACGCCGCAAGCGCGGCTGCTGCACCATCCGAAACAGCGGTTGTGAGCTGACGCACCTGCTTTTTGCGTCCGTCTCCGGCTGCAAAGACGCCAGGCAGGCTTGTTTTTGTATCTTCGCCCGCCAGATAATACCCGTTCTCTACCGCAACGGCTTCCTGAAAAGGAGCACTCTGCGGGGTCTGACCGACTGCGATGAACAGACCGTCCATATCCAGCCGCTCCGGCTCCCCGGTTTTGAGATTCAGAAGCTCTACACCTTGCAGGACATCTCCAAGCCGAAGAAGCTTCTGTACCGTATAGTTCCGAAGGATCCGGATATTCTCCTGCCGCTCCGCACAGCTAACCAGATGAGGGCTTGCGCGGAAGGCGTCACGCCGGTGGATGAGCGTGACGCTGCGGCAGGTGTTTGCCAGGAGCAGTGCATCCTGAACTGCCGTATCTCCGCCGCCCACGACCGCAACGTCCAGTCCCTCATAAAACGCGCCGTCGCAGACAGCGCAGTAGGATACGCCGCAGCCGGTCAGCGCATCTTCCGCCGCAAGCCCCAGTGACCGGTGCGCCGCACCAGTCGCAAGGATGACCGCTTTTGCCTCCCGGACGCCATCCATGCAGAGGACCCGGAAGCCCGCCGGCGTTTTCTCAAGCCCCACCGCCTCTGTATAAACGATCTCCGCGCCGAATGTGCACGCCTGTTCGGTCATCTGCCGGGCAAGTTCTGTGCCGGAAACCGAAGGAATGCCCGGATAGTTTTCCACCAGCGGTGCGGATATGATCTGCCCGCCGGTCGATCCTCTCTCCAGAACAGCCACGTGCTTACCGGCACGGGCGGCATAAATTGCCGCCGTCAGACCGGCCGGGCCGCCGCCAACGATCAAAATCTCATACATTTGCGTTCTCCTTTGTGGCAATAAACTCCCGCACACCGCTCACGCCGGTCCACTTCTGCCCGCCGGATACCAGCGTCGGTGCCTGCCGGATGCCAAGGGCGCGGACGGCGTCGCGGTTTTCCTCTGCAAACCGCACCGTATAGCGGATGTCCGCCGCATCCAGCAGCTGCTCGGCCTGCTTGCAGTTCGGGCAGGTCTTTGTTGCAAACAGTTCGACCGCTTCGCACGGCTGCTCCGCCGGCGGCTCCGGCGTCTGCGCCTGCTCCTTTACGCCGCAGTGCGTCAGCTTCGACGCGCCGATGTCGTATGTCTTGCGATCCTTAAATTCCTGCGCCTTGCCGTCGTTCCAGTTCTGCACGGGGCGGTAATAGCCGGTGATACGGCTGTAGACCTCTGCTTTCTCGCCGCAGAAGGGGCAGACCGGCTGCTCTCCTGCAAGATAGCCGTGGTTTTTGCAGACGGAATACGTCGGCGACAGCGTGTAATACGGCAGGCGGTAATTCTCCGCAATTTTCCGAACGAGGCTTGCCGCCGCCTTCCAGTCCGGCAGCTTTTCTCCGAGGAAGGCATGGAATACCGTGCCGGAGGTATAGAGCGTCTGCAGCTCGTCCTGTACGTCGAGTGCGGAGAAGATATCCTCCGTGTACCCGACCGGCAGATGGCTGGAGTTCGTGTAATACGGCGTGCCGTTTTCATTCGCCGTGATGATATCAGGGTAGAGCATTTTGTCGTGCTTTGCAAGGCGGTAGGCTGTAGATTCTGCCGGAGTAGCCTCCAGATTGTAGAGATCTCCGTACTGCTCCTGATAGTCGCTCAGCCGCTGCCGCATATGGTTCAGTACGTCTTTGGCAAACGCCTGCGTCTCCGGGTGGGTCAGATCTTTCCGGAGCCATTTCGCGTTCAGCCCCGCCTCATTCATGCCGACAAGACCGATCGTCGAAAAATGATTCTCAAACGTGCCGAGATAGCGTCTGGTATAGGGGTAGAGCCCACCCTCCATCAGCTTCGTGATGACCATGCGCTTCGTCTTGAGCGAACGCGCGGCGATGTCCATCAGCCTGTCGAGCCTCCTGTAGAAATCCGCCTCGCCTTCGGCAAGATACGCGATCCTCGGCAGGTTGATCGTCACAACGCCGACCGAACCGGTCGACTCGCCGGAGCCGAAGAAGCCGCCGGATTTTTTGCGCAGCTCCCGCAGATCAAGCCGCAGGCGGCAGCACATCGAGCGCACGTCGTTTGGCTCCATGTCAGAGTTGATATAGTTGGAGAAATACGGCGTGCCGTATTTGGCCGTCATCTCAAACAGGAGCTTGTTGTTTTCCGTCTCGCCCCAGTCGAAATCCTTGGTGATGGAGTAGGTCGGGATGGGATACTGGAAGCCGCGTCCGTTTGCATCGCCCTCGATCATCAGCTCGATGAAGGCTTTGTTCACCATGTCCATTTCCTTCTGGCACTCGCCGTAGGTGAACGGCTGCTCCTGCCCGCCGACGATGGCAGGAAGGTTTGCCATATCCTTCGGCACCGTCCAGTCGAGCGTGATGTTGGAAAACGGCGCCTGCGTACCCCAGCGCGACGGCGTATTGACACCGTAGACGAACGACTGCACGCACTGCTTGACCTCACGCTGCGTCAGTTTATCCACGCGGACGAAGGGCGCGAGATAGGTGTCAAACGAGGAAAATGCCTGCGCGCCTGCCCACTCATTCTGCATGATGCCGAGGAAGTTTACCATCTGGTTGCAGAGCGTGGACAGATGGGAGGCGGGAGCGGAGCTGATTTTCCCTGGCACGCCGCCAAGCCCCTCCTGGATGAGCTGCCTGAGGCTCCATCCAGCACAGTAGCCGGTGAGCATGCTGAGGTCGTGCAGGTGCAGCTCTGCATTCCGATGCGCCTGTGCGATCTCCGCGTCGTAAATTTCGCTCAGCCAGTAATTCGCCGTGATCGCGCCGGAGTTGGACAAAATCAGACCGCCAACAGAATAGGTGACTGTGGAGTTTTCCTTCACGCGCCAGTCGTTGATCCGGAGATAGTTGTCTACCAGCTCCTTATAATTGAGCAGGGTGCTTCCGACGTTGCGCAGCTTTTCCCGCTGCTTGCGGTAGAGAATGTAGGCCTTTGCCACATCCGAATAGCCCGCTTCGCTCAGAACGCGCTCGACGCAGTCCTGAATATCTTCGACTGAGATCAGCTCATTCCGGATCTTCGGCTCAAACTCCGCCGTGACACGCAGAGCCAGCAGCTCGATCACGCTCGGATGCTGCTGCCGGCCAACGGCTTCAAAGGCTCTTGTGATGGCATTGCCGATCTTGGCAATGTGAAATTCTGTGATGCTTCCGTCTCTTTTTGTTACCCGGTACATAGCTGGTCCTCCTGTTCTCTGTGTGCCATCGTATGAAACAAAATGGGATGCCGCGCCTTGCGCTGCATCCCATTCTAACCTGAAAGCTTGTGGTTTGTCAATAGTTTTGCACAATATATTGTGTTTATGCCGAATATAGATAACAATATATTGTTTTTTATATCCCGCGGATCTCCACAGCAGGTATCTTGGGCCGTACCAGCTCCGCCCAGCAATGAAGCTGCATTTCAGATGGAGCGCTGAGGCCTGCCCGCAGGACCGTATCGCGCGGCTGGAAGCGCTGGATATAGTACCGCCTTGCGCCCATGAGCCAGTCTCCCAGCTGTACAAATGATGCGTCGTCATGCAGCTCCGCAACTGCGGTCGTCCGGAACTCATAATCAACCGTGCCGCGCAGCAAAAACGAAACACTCCTGAAAATGGGCGCCAGGGCAAGCCCCGGAACACCAGCTGTTTCCGCGTAGCGCGCCGGACTGTTTTTGATATCCATGGCAACGTAATCTGCCAGCCCCGCGCACACGACTGCCTCCAGCCGCTCCGGGAACGCACCGTTCGTGTCCAGCTTGATCGCATAGCCCAGTGCCTTGATCTTTTCCAGCAGAGCGGGAAGCTCCGGGCGCAAAAGCGGCTCTCCGCCGGTAACGGCAACACCGTCGAGAAGCCCCTGCCGTTTTTTCAAAAACGCCAGCAGCTCGTCTTCGTCCATGCCGTCTTCGTCCGTAGCGGTGAGCAGCGGTGCGTTGTGGCAGAACGGGCAGCGAAAATTGCAGCCAGACAAAAACACCGTACAGGCCGTCCGCCCTGGATAATCCAGCAGCGTCAGCTTTTGAAGTCCCTGAATTTGCATCAATGGATCCGTCCTCCTGTTTTTCTTTACATGAACGGCGCAATCGCCTGCCGGTACATCTGCTCGACGAACCGGATCACGCTCTGCTGGTCAAACCGGTCATACCCGTCCAACACGACGCTCAGAAGTCCGTTCGACAGGCAGAGATAGAGCATTTCCAGCTCGTCTGCGGACGCATTTTTCAGGGTCTTTCGCCACGCGGAAATGCTCAGATCGTGCGCATATGCGATCATCCGGTGAATCAGCTCCGTGCTGCGACGCCCGAACAGCAAGACACGGCAGACCGCCTCGTTTTCCTGAACGATCCGGTAAAGCCCACCCACAAGCCCCGCAATATCAAACGAGCGTGTATAGCTCTGCATGGATCGTTCGAACTGCCCAAACAGTTCCTCCTCGATGCTCTCCAGCAGGTCAAAGCAGTCGGAATAATGGGCGTAAAAGGTCGCGCGGTTCAGTTCTGCTCGTTCGCATATCTCCTTGACCGTGATCTTATTGACCGGCTTGTGCTGCATCAACTCCAGCAGCGCTTTTTTCAGCACCATCTTGGTGTATTTCACTCTCGCATCCGTCTTCATTGCGCCTCCACAAAAAGTTTACAAATTAAGCCGACAGTTTGGCGGGATATGTTGCCGTTCTTTCAGCTTTCGGCAAACTGTCTATGGTGTTTCCGGTTGCTTGTATTATACTATAATTGTGAAAGATAATCAACATCTGTAGGATTACCAAAGGAGGATGTGTGATGTATCAAAATTACCTGATCACCGGTGCCACCGGCTTTCTCGGAAGCGCCGTGG
>OHEG01000411.1_pt1 | contig 20854 bp, 20 predicted proteins | sample 1567181 | NCBI WGS metagenome assembly OHEG01 (sample SAMEA3879534, study PRJEB24766) | human gut metagenome | biome: human-associated habitat; feature: feces | place: USA | collected 1985/1987 | reverse complement strand
AGCATTCGTTATGTTGGAAATCAAACATACAAGTTGTTTTTATAACGCTATTATTCTATCAGAAACATAAAAAAACTACTGATGGAGGAAAAAAATATGTTTTGTTTTCAATGTGAACAAACGGCCGGATGCACCGGCTGTACCGGAAATACAGGTGTCTGCGGAAAAAAGGCAGATACTGCACAGTTACAGGATGAATTGACAGGCGCACTGATTGGTCTGGCGAGAGCTGTCGATGACACATCAGCTGTTTCAAAAAAGACCTGGCAGACCATTATCGAGGGCTTATTTACCACAATTACAAATGTAAGCTTTGATAATGCAGCAATTGAAGATATGATACAAAAGGTCAGAGCAGAAAAAGACTCTCTGGCTGGCGACTGTAATAAATGTCAGTCTCCTTGTGGACGAACTGACGAATATGATATGCAACAGCTATGGAATGCTGATGAAGATATCCGTTCCCTGAAGTCACTTATTCTCTTTGGTATTCGCGGAATGGCTGCATATGCCTATCATGCATATGTCCTGAATTTTGAAGATCCCGAGGTAAATCAGTTTTTCTGTGAAGCCTTGTTCAGGATTGGTTACGCAGAAAGTATGGATGAGCTGCTTCAAACAGTTCTCAAGGTAGGTGAAATCAATCTAAAGTGCATGGCACTTCTAGACAAGGCAAATACACAAACCTATGGAACACCGGAGCCAACAGATGTTACGCTTACGGTGGAAAAGGGACCTTTTATCGTAGTAACCGGACACGATTTAAAGGATCTGCAGCTTTTGCTTGAACAGACAAATGGAAAGGGAATCAATATCTACACTCATGGTGAAATGCTCCCTGCCCATGCATATCCACTCTTAAAGAAATTCCCTCACTTGAAAGGAAATTTCGGAACAGCATGGCAGAATCAGCAAAAAGAATTTGATCATATTCCTGCTCCTATTCTCTACACCACAAATTGTCTGATGCCTCCAAAAAGCAGCTACATCGACAGAGTGTTCACAACAGAAGTGGTTGCCTTCCCGGGTACTGTTCATATCGATGAACAGAAAGATTTCACTCCTGTTATTGAAAAAGCACTTGAGCTCGGTGGTTACAAGGAGGATCAGACCTTCACAGGCATAAATGGCGGCACACAGGTAACAACCGGTTTTGGTCATTCAGCAATTCTGTCCCATGCGGATACGGTAATAGAGGCCGTAAAATCAGGAGCTATCCGTCATTTCTTCCTGGTTGCCGGCTGTGATGGTGCCAGACCGGGCAGAAATTACTATACAGAATTTGTAAAACAGACGCCTTCTGACAGTATCGTCCTGACTCTGGCATGTGGAAAATTTCGTTTCAACGATCTAAATCTCGGAGAAATTGGTGGTCTTCCGCGACTGATGGATATGGGACAGTGTAATGACGCTTATGGCGCGATACAGGTTGCAATAGCACTTGCGGATGCGTTTGGATGTTCAGTAAACGAGCTTCCGCTTTCCTTTGTACTCTCCTGGTATGAACAGAAAGCAGTCTGCATCCTCTTAACACTGTTACATCTTGGTATAAAAAATATCCGTCTCGGTCCTTCTCTACCGGCGTTCCTTTCTCCTAACATTCTGAACTTTCTGGTAGAAAACTATGGGATTGCACCTATTACCACACCGGAGGAAGACATCAAAGTGCTGTTGAAACAATAATATGTATTTTTTCCGATGTTCTAATACACTAATAGGGAACTATAAAAAACACAGGATATAGCGTCTTTGCTGTATCCTGTGTTTTAAATTAACTTTAAATTAATTTGCAATCATTAGGGTAATCTAAGCTAATTCTCCCCATACATCTCCGGACGCCTGTCCCTGAACAGCCCCCAGCTCTTTCTCTCACTCTCCAGCTCATCCAAATCAAAACTGTGGAGTATGAACCCCTCCGTTACTCTGTCCATCTCCTCAACAACCTCTCCGGTCGCATCTGTAATAAACGAAGAACCATAAAATGTCAGTGCAGAGCTCTGGTTTCCGTTTTCCGCACACGGTACAACCTCCTCTGTTCCTATCCTGTTTGCCGCCACAACCGGCATCAGATTGCAGGCTGCATGTCCGGTCATGCACCTTCTCCAGTGTGGCATGCTGTCACATTCCAGTATCGGCTCGCTGCCTATGGCTGTAGGGTAAAAAAGTATCTCCGCGCCCTTTAAAGCCATACCTCTTGCCGTTTCCGGGAACCACTGATCCCAGCATATACCGACTCCAATGGTTGCATACCTTGTCTTAAAAGCTTTAAAGCCTGTATTTCCCGGTGTGAAATAAAACTTCTCCTGATAATAATGATCATCCGGGATATGTGTCTTTCGGTATATTCCAAGCACCTCTCCGTCGGCATCTATCACCGCCACTGAGTTGAAAAGCTGTCTGCCCTCTCCAGCCTCATAAAAGCTCACAGGAATCACTACGCCAAGCTCCTTTGCAAGTGCCTTCATGCTCTGCACCGCATCATTTTCAGAAAGCGGCTTTGCATAGTCATAATAATCGTACCGCCTCTCCTGACAGAAATACTGTCTCTCAAACAGCTCCGAAGGAAGTATTATCTGCGCTCCGGCCTCTGCCGCAGCTCTTATAAGCTTTGCTGCTTTTTCAATATTTTCTTTTACGTCACGGCTGCAGCTCATTTGGATTGCAGCAATTGTAACCTCTCTCATACTATTCACCTTTCTCATCCTGTCGTCTCACAATGAGCTTTTCCCAAGTCTCCAATGTGAGCTGGAACGATTACAACCAATTAAATTACTGTGGTATCTGCTGTGTGATACAGTGTATATTTCCCCCGCCGACAATTATGTCGCGCGCATATATCGGATACACTTTTCTTCCCTCAAAAAGGCTTCCGATTGCCTTAAGCGCAGGCTCATCCATCACATCACCAAACTGAGGAATGAGCACACCGCCGTTTGTGATGTAAAAATTCACATAGCTTGCCGCTAAGCGTTCTCCTGCCTCGCGCTCATCCTCGCCCTCCTCAAAGGTGAAGCCGGAAAGCTCATATTCTGTGATACACACCGGATTCTTTGGAATGCAAACCTTGTGAACCTCAATTTTCCGGCCTCTTGCATCAGTTTCATTTTCCAATATTTCAAGGTCCGCTGAGGACATCTGATACTGTGGGTCATCCATGTCATCAGTCCACGCAAGCACCACATGCCCAGGGCTTGTAAATGCACATACGTTGTCGACATGCTCGTTGGTTTCATCATTATATATTCCATAAGGAATCCAGATAATTTTTTCGGCACCGAGATAATCCTTTAATTTCTGTTCTATTTCAGACTTCGATAATTCCGGATTTCTGCCCTTGCTTAGCAGACAGCTTTCCGTCACTATCACAGTTTTCTCTCCGTCTGTGTGGATGGCTCCACCCTCTAAGACAAACGGATGCGCATCATACATGTCGTATCCGGCTTTGTTGCAAAATAAAGCCGCTACTCTGTCATCCTTTGCCCAGTCTGCGTACAGTCCGTCCACCTTGCCGCCCCAGGCATTAAAACACCAGTCGATTCCTCTGACAGCACCATCCTCATTTTTCACGAAGGTCGGCCCCACATCTCTGGCCCAGGCATCATCTGACTCCATTTGTATATATTTCACCGGGAAATTTTCCTGATAATTTTTCTGCTTTCTGACAGCCTCCACAACAGACCTTGCATTGTCTATCACATCTGCCTCAGCGAGCACATATACCTGCTCAGACTCTGCTATTGCACATATCACCTCCGCAAAAGCCTCTCTTGCCCGCCTGGCACCGTAAATCCATGAGCCCGGGCGCTTTGGCCAGATGATGATGGTACCCTTGTGGGGAGCATACTCTGCCGGCATATAAAAGCCGTCTGCTCTAGGACAGCCTGCATTTAAAATCTTCATATTCGAATCTCCTGATAACCTTACAATCGTTATTTTCATCCATTACTGCAATGTCCGGAAGCGGCATGCCGTTAAAGGTATTATTTTTGACCATCGAGTAGATTGCCATATCGCAAAAGCACAGCCTGTCGCCGGTTTTTATCTCTCTGTCAAATGAATAATCCCCTATCACATCACCTGCCAGACAGGTACATGAGGACAATCTGTAGGTATACTTCTTCTCACCCGGCTCGCCACTGTCCATAAGCGGCGGACGGTACGGCATCTCAAGCACGTCCGGCATATGGCAGGCTGCGGAGGTATCCAGAATGAGTATCTTTATGCCATTGTTTTCAACTATATCAAGCACCGTTGTCTCCAGATATCCTGCATCAAGCGCGACCGCCTCTCCAGGCTCCAGATAGATTTCCAGGTCGTATTTGTCACGCATATGCATAATGCATTTTTCAAGCCTCTCAATGTCATAGTCTGCCCTTGTGATGTGGTGTCCGCCTCCCATATTGAGCCACTTTAGCCCATACAGCAAATCTCCGAATTTCTCCTCTACCGCTGCAAGGGTCGTTTCGAGCGCATCCGAATCCTGTTCACAGAGCGTGTGAAAATGAAAACCCTCTATACGTGATAAATCAAGCCCGTTTTTAATAGCCTTATCGAGTGCCTCTCTCGTTATCCCAAGCCTTGAGCCCGGCGCACATGGGTCATATATCTCATGCCCCTCCTGTGTGGAGCACTCAGGGTTTATTCTGAGCCCGACACTTATTTTTTTATCAGCCTTTTCTATTTTATCCCTGTGAAGCAGATACTGCGATACGGAATTAAATACAATATGGTCACATATTTCTACCAGCTCATCCATCTCCTGCGGCAAAAAAGCGGGACAGAATACATGGTTTTCCTTTCCCATTTCTTCATGTGCAAGGCGGGCCTCAAAAAGCCCGCTTGCAGTTGTCCCGCTTAGATATCTGCCGATAAGAGGATATTCATAAAATGCGCTGAATGCCTTCTGTGCCAGAAGAATCCTTGCACCTGTCCTTCGCATGACACCGTTTAATATCAAAAGATTTTCAGTTAATTTTCCCTCGTCTATCACATAACAGGGAGTTCTTAATTCATTTATCTTCATACCGGCCTCCGGACTAATCCATATGTACTGACTCATCCTCAGTCTTGTAGCAATCCACAGGAACCGGATTCTCCACTACCTGCCAAGGCAGTCCGAACTTATTAAGAGCCTCCATGTATGGATCCGGATCCATCTCCTCGAGATTGAACACTCCCGGCTTCTTCCAGAGTCCCTTTACCACCATCATGGCACCAATCATTGCCGGCACACCTGTGGTATAAGAAATCGCCTGCGACTCAACCTCCTTGTAGCACTCCTGATGGTCACATACATTGTAGATGTAGATTGATTTTTCTTTGCCATCCTTGACACCTGTAAAAATACATCCGATATTTGTCTTTCCGACTGTACGAGGTCCCAGGGATGCAGGGTCAGGAAGCAGCTCCTTAAGCACCTGTATTGGCACTATTTCCTTTCCGTCCACCATGATCGGATCTGTCCTTAGCATGCCGACATTCTCAAGGCACTTCATGTGTGTGAGATAGCTCTGTCCAAAGGTCATGAAGAATCTGATTCTCTTTATTCCCGGAATGTTTTTGGCGAGCGACTCAATCTCCTCGTGGTGAAGCAGATACATATCCTTTTCTCCGACCTGATCAAAATTGTACTGCGCTCTCCACTCCATAGGCTTTGTCTCTACCCAGTGGCCGTCTGTCCAGTATGAGCCGTTCGCAGAAACCTCACGCAGATTTATCTCAGGGTTAAAGTTTGTCGCAAACGGGTATCCGTGGTCACCGCCATTGCAGTCGAGAATATCTATAGTATGTATTTCATCAAAATAATGCTTAAGCGCATATGCAGAATAAACAGAAGTCACACCCGGGTCAAATCCGCTTCCAAGAATAGCCGTAAGCCCTGCATCCTTAAATTTCTCCTGATATGCCCACTGCCATGAATAATCGAAATATGCTGTAAATCCAAGCTCCTTGCAGCGCTTTTCATAGATTGCTCTCCACTTTGGATCCTCAGTATCCTCACACTCATAGTTGGCAGTATCGATGTAGTCAACACCACACGCAAGACATGCATCCATGATTGTAAGATCCTGATACGGAAGCGCAACATTTAAAACCGCATCCGGCTTGTATGCGCTAATCAGCGCTTTTAATTCCTCCACATTGTCGGCATCAACCTTTGCAGTCTCAATTTTTGTGCTTGTCTTTCCCTCAAGCTTTGCCTTTAAGTCATCACATTTTGACTTGGTTCTGCTTGCAATCATAATCTCGGTAAATACCTCGCTGTTCTGGCAGCATTTTCTGATTGCCACCTGCGCAACTCCACCACATCCGATAATAAGTAATCTGCTCATTTTTGTCCCTCCTGATTCGCTTTGGTTATGATATAGTTTTTCTAATTTGTTTTACTTTGTTTCCTCTTCCTCGAGTAAATCCTCCACATATTTCGGAAGCATGAAGGCTCCCCTGTGTAAATGTGTTGTATAATACCAGGTTTTAAGCCCCAGTGCATCCCATCTTTTTGCATCCAGATCATAAAGCGGATGATATTTCTTCGATGCAAACCCAAACAGCCAATAGCCTGACGGACAGGTTGGAATATGTGCCTGATATACCCTGCTTATAGGAAATGATTTATACACCTTTCTGTGCATTTTCCGGCACTCAAGCTCATCCTCATCATAAAAAGGGCTGCCGTGCTGATAAACCATGATTCCATCATCCTTTAGTGCCTTATAACAGCTTCCGTAAAACTCTTTTGTGAAAAGTCCCTCCGTATGTCCGAGCGGGTCTGTGGAATCGTTGATTATCAGATCATATTCATCATGCTTTCTGCGTAAGAATCGCAGACCATCATCATAAAACATGGAAATTCTTTCATCCTCAAGTCCACATGCTACCTCGGGGAAAAACCGCCTGCATACATCGACAAACATCTTGTCTGTCTCAACCACATCAATATGCTCGACAGACGGATATTTGATAAGCTCCTTCGCCACGCCGCCGTCGCCGCCACCTATTATAAGTATCTTTTTTGCATTCGGGTGGACCGCCATCGGCACATGTGTGACCATCTCATCATATATAAACTCATCTGTGTCCGAAAAAACAATCTCGCCATCCAGCGCGACCATTTTGCCAAACTCATATGATTTAAACACATCTATTTTCTGATAATCACTCTGCCCTGAAAAAAGCTGCTCCTGTATCCTTACATCCAGCTTGACATTGGCAGTATGATATTGTGAAAACCACATTTGCATAGCTTTTCCTCCTGTTTACTGCTCCAATACCTTAAGATATTCTACCGCAGGATCCTCTGTTCCCTGCATTGAACAGCCCTTTTCCTTTGCGTAGACAATGTATTGCGCAATCTCTTTTGTGATAAGCTCTCCCGGTGCAAGAATCGGGATTCCCGGTGGATAACACATGACAAACTCACCACTTACAGCGCCTACCGCGTCCATAATGCGCACTGATTTCTTCTGCGAATAAAACGCCTCCTGCGGCGATACCGCCACCTTTGGATTTATGTACTCTCCCGACAAAAGTCCGGTCTTGTCCTTACTGTAAAGGCGCTTGATATCCTCCAGCGCACCTACAAGCCTCTCTATATCCTGTATTCTGTCACCGATTGATATATACGCAAGTATATTACAGATATCTCCAAACTCTATCTGGATATCATACTCATCACGCAGCAGATCATATACCTCTATTCCGGCAAGCCCTATATCGAGCGTATAGATGGACAGCTTTGTCACATCATAATCATATATGCTCGTGCCATTTACAAGGTCACGCCCATACGCATAATAGCCGCCTATGGAATTAATCTCCTGCCTTGCATACTCCGACATCTGTGCCACCTTGGCAAAGGATTCCTCGCCTCTGAGTGCCAGATTTCTTCTTGATATATCAAGGCTTGACAATAGCAGATACGATGCGCTCGTGGTCTGTGTGAGGTTGATAATCTGCCTCACATAATCAGCATTCACATCCCTTCCGGTGAGCAGAATCGAGCTCTGTGTCAGGCTTCCTCCCGATTTGTGCATCGATACCGCAGACATGTCTGCCCCGGCTGCCATTCCTGATATCGGAAGCCCCTTTCCAAAATAAAGATGTGTACCATGTGCCTCATCCGTGAGCACCTTGATTCCCTTCGAATGAGCCAGCGCAACTATCGACTTAAGGTCAGAACAGATTCCATAATATGTCGGATTGTTTACAAGCACAGCCTTTGCATCCGGATTTTCCTCGATAGCCCTCGCCACCTGGTCAATCTCCATTCCAAGCGAAATACCAAGCTTCGCATTCGTCTGCGGATTGACATAAACCGGTATCGCTCCGCAGAGCACGAGTGCATTAAGAGCACTTTTATGAACATTTCTCGGAAGTATAATCTTGTCTCCTGCCTTGCAGGTGGACAAAATCATGGCCTGCACCGCAGAGGTGGTGCCTCCTACCATAAGAAAAGCATTTGCCGCTCCAAATGCATCCGCCGCAAGCTCCTCCGCCTCTCTGATTACCGAAACCGGATGGCACAAATTGTCAAGCGGCTTCATTGAATTGACATCAAGCCCTACACACTTTTCTCCGAGCAGATGCACCAGCTCAGGATTTCCCCTGCCTCTCTTGTGTCCCGGCACGTCAAACGGCACCACTCTCTTCTTCTTAAACTCCTCAAGAGCCTCATAAATCGGCGCTCTTTCCTGTCTTTTGATATCCATTTACTTCTCCTGTATTTAAAAAAGGATGATGCGTGCAAGCATCATCCTTTAGATTCGTCTTAACAACAGTAAAATCGTAACATATACTATGGAGTTATGCAAGAAATTACGTTTTATTTTTGATAATGATAGTTACGCCATTGCAGGCTCTTTCTTCTTAATAATTGCCTCAACTTCATCAACACCTGTTTCAGCTACATCTGCGATCTGATCCAATGTATAACCCTTTTTATACATATTCAGAATAAACTTTTCGCTTGTCTTTTCAGTAGCTCTTTCAGTAGCTCTTTCTTCAATTCCTGTACTCAGATTACACATAATTCTCACATCCTCTCTAAATTCCTGACTGATTGGAATATTATATTCATGTTCTATAATATCCAATTTTTCCTGTTCTTTCAATTCACTTGAAAGCAAAGCTCCAATCAACCGGTGCATTTCATATTTTTCATCATGTTCCGGAATCTCATTTGTGATTCCTATTAGCACAATGTTTAACAGGTCGAGATTACCTTTCCAGTTACATGGTTTCAGCAGCTCATCTTTTGTCAAATGGATATGGCTTAGGCTGTTATCATCCATGTTCATACATATCCATATGCTGAATACCTGCTTAATGTCATCATAGTTAGTATTTACAAAATCTCTTTCCTTTTGTGACGAAATCAGCCTGCTCACATAAAAGATTGCCCGATTTAAAATTTTATATTCCGTCGGCTCATCCTTCTGAGCCTCAATATTCACAATAATCTGCGAAAGTCCATTCTTCATACGGACATAAAAAATAATATCAAATCTGACTAATCCTTCATTAATTTCAGCATTTTCTGTATTAAGACCTACAATACGCTGTCCTGCAGCATCTGGTTTTTCCATATTTGCTAATCCCGGCTCAACCGGAACAACGCTAATACTCGGTTCGCCTTCGATGTATTTCACAACATCTTCCGGCTTCATTCCTTTAAATTCATCGACTGTTTTCACCAAAATATGTGCTAATATACTCTTCTGTGCCAGTAACCTTTTAACACGAGTATCATATTGTGCCTTATCTCCTGCTGCATTCACAGCATTTGCTATTTCTGTATTCAAGTCGGCATCCCTCCTTTTGTACTGTGCATAACACTTCTAAGATTCCGCAAAAGGCTCTCTGCCTTAATATCATTATAGGCGAGGGACTTTACGAAATCAACTGATTTTTCATTACTTATATAGGCACTTTTTAGTCTTCCAACTATAAAGAGGAAGCCGGTACATGTGGAGTGTGCCGGCTAAAAATATGAAAAAGATTAATATGAGTATTTCTTTTGTTTATGATGTCAGTATACAGGACAATTGTGAAAATGCTGTGTTTACTTTCTTACCCTTTTATAAACAAAATATTGCATTTTTTTATTTTTACCAAGAACACCTGCAGATACCAGCCTATAAGCAGGACGCAAGCATATCGTATTGTAAAGACTGCCGCCGGCAAAACAGTGCAGGATGAGAGGGATGAGATTTATCTGAAGCTTGAATTATAGTACCTTCTATTCCGCCGGCCAGGATTTTCTGAGAGCCACATAGGAAATCAGGAAATTGGCAAGCCAGCCGGCCGGTACAGCAAGCCAGACAAATGCAATACCGAAACGCGGCGCGCAGATTAAGGCAACCGAGAGGCGGATTGCCAGGTTTACCATATTGGCAGCGAGAAACGGACGCATGATGCCAAGTCCACGAAGCACACCATCGGTGGCCATCTTGATACCCATAAAAATGAAAAAGAAGCCAAGCCATCTCATATAATCTCCGGATACCTGATATGCCAGGGCTGTTCCGTCTTTACCCAGGAATAATGAGGAAATCTGAGTATGCAGTGTTTCAATTACTATAAAAGCAAGCACTGCAAAACATAGGTCTAACACCAGCGCAGCGTGATAGCCTTTTTTGATACGTTCCATTTTCTTTGCGCCAAAATTCTGGGAAACATACGGTGAAACTGCATTTCCAATGGATACAAATATCAGTGAAAATACATTCTCTACCCTCATCGTTGCCGAATATCCTGCAAGCGCCTGTGTACCGAACGGATTCACAACTGCCTGTACTATCATCATGCCAATTGACACCGTAGACTGCTGGAGAACCGAAGGCACAGCAATCCGAAGCATGGAATGAAGCTCATGCCTGTCAAACCATTCAAAGTGACTTTTATACCGGCGCATACGGCTAAGGAAAATCAAAAGCGAAAACACTGCAGAGATTCCCTGTGCTATGAGAGTTGCAAGTGCTGCACCGAACACTCCCAGGTCAAGGCCTGCCACCATCCAAAGGTCCATAAATATATTTAACACAGAGGAAAATATCAAAAGTCCCAACGGAATCCTTGACTCGCCAATCGATGTAAACATCGTTGAAAGTATGTTATACATAAACAGAAACGGAAATCCCACAAAATAAACCCTAAGATACAGCACTGCCTCATCCAGTATATCTGCAGGTGTCTGTAGCAAGCTCATCATTGAATGTGAAAAGAAAAAGCCAAAGACACCCAGAAGTACGCTTAAAATCAGAAAACTAATCAGTGATGTTGATACTATTGTTTTCATTTTGCCGTAATCCCTGGCGCCGAAATAGCGGCTCACAAGTACACCGGCTCCTACACCGGCTCCCAGTGCTATACAAATGAACACATTCGTAAGCGCAGCACAGGCTCCAACTGCCGCAAGTGCAGAGGAGCCTACAAACTGACCAACAATGATTGAATCAGCCATATTATATACTTGTTGAAAAAAGCTGCCCAAAATCATAGGCATTGCAAAAACTGTCAGCGCCTTTAACGGGGCATCTGTAATTAAATATTCATCTTTTGACATTATTTTTCCCTCATTCCGCTATAATTAAGCTATAGTATATCCGATTGAAAGACAAATTACAATATAGCATTCTTTATCGACATTTTTCCATTTCTTATGCTTTCCCTCTAATGCAAACATCATACTGCTCCTTTGTATTTTAATTTAAAAAGCCGCCCAGGCCATAGGCCTGTGCGACTTCTCATAACATGATTTAAATTAAGTTTATCCTTCAATAGCAATATGCTTTGTGGTCTCAACTTTCTTTTGCTCCTTCTTCGGAACTGAAAGTTTAAGAATACCGTCCTGATACTTTGCCTTGATATCTTCCTGTTTCAGCTCATCACCTACATAGAAAGACCTGCTCATAGCACCGGAATAGCGCTCCTTGCGGATGTACTTGCCATCCTTTTCATCCTTCTCTTCCTTGTCAAGTCCTTTAGCTGCGCTGATAGTTAAGTAACCATTCTCCAGCTTAGCCTCAATCTCATCCTTCTTGAATCCCGGAAGATCTATATCTACTTCGTAGCTATTGTCTGTTTCCTTGACATCAGTCTTCATAACGTTCTTTGCGTGTTTACCATAAAGCACCTTGTCAACATCAGGAAATGAAAAATCCATCCAATCATCGTTAAATAAGTTTTCTCCAAAAATACTAGGCATCAACATAAGTCATCTCTCCTTCTTAATCTATAAAATCTGTGTCAACCTGTTTCTTTGGAACTGGGATGTTTCAAGAACTCGAAGCCTTTGCTTTTTGTTCCTTTCCTTTGTTCTTGACTATGTTATATACCTAAAATTAGCACTCGTCAATAGAGAGTGCTAATAATTTATAAATTGTTTATAATTTACTTTTGACAGACCGGCATTATTATTTACCATTTTAACATCTCCGGGCTTTCAAAAATCATTTTGTCCTTCCCTCTGTCTTACCATCATTCTTAGCTTTTATTGCTTTCTGAGCATCTGCAACCAAATATTTTATCGCAGCTCTTGCCTGTGGAAACATCTGTACCTCATCAAAAATAATAAGAGAGTTGCTCTCTGTCAGTTTTTTTCCAAAATGTGTCTGTAACAGCATAAAAAATGTATCCAGATCATTCAGATATCGCTCAAAATACATTTCGACTTCCTTATCTTTTTTAGCAAAGTCAATCAGAAGATAACTTTCGTATTCGTTTTTTGATTATACGCAAGCAAAAGAATCACAGTCTACCAGTGTTTCTACTTCATACTTACTCAATTCTTTCGACGCATTCAAACAATCTGCTTTAAGTTTAATTCTGCAATTGATTCACCTCTGCCAGCACTTCCCAATAACCGCTGTGGCTGTTACCCACACGCTTAATCAGTTCTTGTGTTTTCATTTTTCTTAAATAATACTTCACACGATCTAAATTCCATCCCAATTCATTTGCATACTCTCTTTGAGACATGGACGGATAATTATGGACTAATTCCAGTATCTTTTTATCATCATCTGATAATGTTGATTTCTTGCTTTGAGTAGATTGGTGCGTTTGGGTAGTTTGGGTAGTTACACCATTGACACCAAACTCACCTTTTACCTTACGGTACATATTTACTCTGAAATCGCCATCAAAATCAATCAGCTCTGGCTTCGGCAGTCCATACTCCTCACAGGCTTCAAATAACCTCGGTATTCCGGTTCCCCATTTCTCAATAATCTTCATATACGCAAAAGCTCTGGCAATTGCCGGATTTCTCGGCTTTGAATAGCCTTCCAGCATTTTTAAAATGGTAACATTATTCAAAAGCATTCCCGGAGAAGTTACCTCCAATCTGTCATCAAACAATGCTACCTGGATATTTCCCGGCTCAAGATAACTGCGGTGTGCCACTGCATTTGCAATTAACTCACGAATACTGTCTGTCGGAAGCTCATATACATCCTGTCTGTACATCCCCATTATCGTCATTCCCATATTGATTTTTTCAAGGACATACTGATAAGCTGCTTCCATCTGCTCCTGAATAGAGCCTTCAAATTCCCTACGGTCAACAAAATGTGCACGATTCGTTCCTTTAAACACACCACATTGAATTACCGGCATTTGCGGCATTTTGCCTGTTAAAAGTGCATAGGCATTTGTCGGATATATCTTACCCTCTGCATCCTTCAACACGCCCCATGAAATCAATGTATTCTTTGTTACATCTTTTATCTTTGCTTTCTCACTATCCTGCCATGTATTTTTCAAGGCAGTTTCTTTCATACTTTTGCAAAGTTTCTCGATCTCGCTGTCGGAAACAGGCATATTCTGGCATATCTCACTATCAAAATAGCGATTCTGTCCCTCTAAAATCAGTTCCTTCAGCATATATCCTTCCACATGTCTGGTTGTACCGGATACCCTCACATAAGTACCATCCACCATTCCCTGCGATTTGATATAATATGGACGCTGTGCACCCGGAAGAATCTCCACTACAATCACAGTCTTATCCTTAACAGTCTGTAACGCAACATCCGGTCTGATTGCAGGTTCACAGGCATCAGAAATAGCATTGGTAATGGCATCCATGGTTTTATAGATATTATCTACATCCATTCCAACAATATCTAATGTTTTATCATCTATTCCAAAAACAATCTTTCCACCTCTGCCATTGGCAAAAGCGACCACTGTTTTCATGTATTTTTCGCTTTTCTCTGGTACAGTAACCTTGTACTCTATATTCTTTGATTCGCCGGAAAACAGCTTATCTTCTGCCATAATTCTACCTCCAATTCTAATCAAAAGCTTCATACTTAATTGCCCATCCACCAATCAGAATATTCTTAATAAATGACAGCAATACAAAATACATTTGCGAAATTTCGCTATCACTATATTGATATATTCCATTGTGCAATATATGATTTCTAAAAGGAATTCTTTTATCTATTTCATCGTTAAAAGCATCCGTCCTTGCAAAAACAATGTTGGTTATTGCCAATATATAGCATCGTCCTATATTAGCACCTGTTACCTTATCCAATTTTGAATTGATTGCATTCTTTACCTCTTGTTTTATTCCACTCTTTCCAAATGATTCATCAAGGCACTCCTCAATCAATTTTTCAATATGAGATATCAATATAACTATTTTTTCTCGTTTTGCAATATTTCGGCTATATATGATCTTTTTTAAGTAATTGGCCAGCTCAGAATCCAAAAATGAAAAATCCGAATCTAATCCATCAAATACATCTGATAGCTTTTCATAATCTTCATATAACCATTCTATATCCTCCAAAACAATATCTTGTTTCGGATTTATTGATTGAACTTTTGAATATAGTTCTTTTTCTTTTATATCGCTAAAATCAAATTTTCGTAAAGTCGATTGAAGTTGTTCAAATATTCCTGTTAATTTTGATGAAATATTTATGTCAAATATACTCAAATTTTGCATTTATTTCTCCATCAGCTACTTTTCCTTTGCCTTAATGTTCTTAGAATCTGCCAGTATCTCATAGAATTTACCATCTGATGCCGTCTGAACCTTACGATAATTAACCTTGACACCATCATCCAGATTCAGTTTTATTATTGTGGTTTTTGCTGTTGGAGTAGTTTTTTACTCTTTTTTTTCGTCAACAGCTTTTATTATACCATATCCCTTTGTCTTGATCCAAGGCCTCTCCGATTTGCTGTGCAAATTCTTTCTGCTCCGGTGTTAAATTGTTTTTTACCATTTTTCGTTCCCTCCAGTGTAGTGGAATTGCACAATTAAGATAATTCATTTTATCATATAACGATTTTAAGCACAATCTAGCAGGATCATTTTTGTGTTTTTACAAATCGAGTAGGAGGCGGTGACTAAATCATAAAAGCCACTGTTTATCCAATGTCATTAAGTTAAGATGACCAATCAAGATCTTAGCATCAGATTACAACGAGTTTAGAGCATGTGCAACAATGATTGACAGATTGAAACTAGAGAATGTTATTCTTGTTGCTGATAGAGGATATGAAAACTATAACATTTTTGCACATGCAATTGAAAAAGGATGGAAATTCGCTATACGTGTCAAAGATAAAAATAGTAATGGAATTGCATCTGGGTTAAATCTTCCTCCAAATGATGAGTTTGATATAGATATCACTCAGATTTTTTCGAGGAAAAATACAAAGGCCACAAAAAATGCAGGCTATAAATGAATGCCTGTAAATCAAGTGTTTGATTATCTTCCACGAAAAAGTGATAAAACATACGAATTATCATTTCGTATTATTAGATTTCCTATAGGGTCTAATTCTTATGAAATAATAATTACAAATCTTGATAGAAATATTTTTGATGTAAAAAAAATAAAGGAAATCTATCATTTGAGATGGGGAATAGAAACTTCATTCAGAGAATTAAAATATGCCATAGGATTAACAAGTTTCCATGCACGAAAACCAGATTTTATTAAACAAGAAATATATGCGCGATTACTTTTGTATAACTATTGTGAATTAATAACTACACATGTAATAAAACAAATGAAAAACAATGATAAAACAAAACAGGTGAACTTTACAATCGCCATTTATATTTGTAGAGAATATCTCCGTAATAAACGCAATCTTAGTCCACCTGATGTGATTAACCTAATAGAAAAGCATGTATTACCAGTAAGACCTGGTCGAAAAGGCCCTCGCAAAGTCAAACCCCAGGCATCTGTAAGCTTTCTATATAGAGTGGCTTAATCATAGATAATTATAAGGTTTTTTTGACAGATAAACAATCTGTCTTTTTGTTGTGCTGCAAAATAGACAAAAGAAAAAAACACATCATATTTATCAAACAATTGCAAATATGATGTGTTTTATAATTATGTCAAAATTCTTAACTTAATGACATTGTTTCACGGAGTCCTTGTTAAAGTGCGTCATTTTCTGAATTGCTTTGTTTTTTAACTTCTATTTGATAACTTTATCTTGCATCAACTTAAGACTTTTCCTTAAGTTGACGCTATTTTGACCACATTGGCGCTTGACCCCACTGTGGTCAAAATTGGAAGTTAACACCAAAACGGAAACCTGTTTGAGAAGTTGTCAATATTTATGTTCCTTGCGATAGTGTGAACTCTCATAAATTTTATTTTCAACTAATATCATTAAACAGCCTAGCACACATGATAAACCTAACACAATTATAAATGATAACGGATTATTATAATTATCTTCACCCATAATTACAATCGCACACAAAGCCACAAAATACATATGAACATAATAAATTTTGCTACTTAATCGTCTAAAAAATAATGCTATATTTGTTTTAAGTGTTCTGCTATCTGCAGACCATCGAACGATATAATAGAATATAACATAAAACGTAGGTACATCAAAAAGTTGACACAGGACTTTCCACTGCCCCCCCCCTCGAAAGTACTAGACAATATTTTTATTACATACAAAATCACCGCTATAAAACTAATTCGCAATCTATTAAATGTCTTATTTGTAGCTATTATCTCTGCAACCTCTAAACCAATTGCTAATAAACAAAATGATCTAAATATTCCGTTTCTTGTGGTATGAAATATCATGTAATAAAATTTCAAAATTATCTGCATGCCAAAAGGCAAACCTGAAATATATGTATATACCAATTCAATCACATATCCAAAAACATAAAAAGTAACTGAAATAAGAAACATCATATGAATACTGTATTTCTGGCGTAGCGCATAAACAAGTATTAATGCTACAATTAATCCATTTAAATACCATAATGTCCAAGAAAAATAATTTTCACCAACAAACAAAAAATTTCTCAAAAAATCCAATACATTTCTAATTATACTATTCCCACTGATTATCCATCCATAAAATGTTAGTGGCAGATATATACCAGTCCACAAAATATATGCTTTAACTACTTTTTTAATTCTTGTTCGTATATTAAATTTTAATTCATTTTTTTGAGCAGAATATAAAAAGAAACCCGTACAGGCATAAAAGAATGGAACTGCATAGTTTGCAATATCATACACGTAAATATTATCTGCAATTGAACTTATACTCCTAAATGGTCTTGTATGTAAGCCTATAACAAGAAATGCTGCTACTAACCTAATAACATCAATTAACTTATATTCTTTTTTTTTAGCATTTTCCATAAATGTATTATTTCCCCTTCAAATGTATCAACAACGATTTAATTTGTTCCTTTCCGTCAGCATTCATAACAAGTAAATACACAATCATATCATATATTGAATATTCCGGATAAGCTTCCATCAGCTGTCCAGCGATATGGAAATCACTTTTTAGATTCACTTTTGTGCATACTGAATCATAATTTCTACAGTGATATTTGTAAAGACTGCTACGCACCACAGATGCGGCAAGGCCTTGACAAATATTCCCATAGAAATAGAAACTGTAATGAAGCACAAAAAGGTAATTTCCGGGTATCGGAACTCTGATTTTCAAATTTACGGATTTGCGATTTCGAGTCACAAGAATATTCAATATATAAAAAAATCCTATTCCTAAACGTATAATTGATACTGTTCCATGCCATATACACCATTTAACTACATAATACGCCAAATTGTAATTATAAAAACAGTTACTATAATTTTGCTCGATTATTTTCAAAATTCTTTTATGTCTAAATCAGCCTTTTTAGCATAATACCAGTTCATTATTATCACGCTAGTAATAAACATTGAAATTGATGTAGATATAGCCGCTCCAAAATTTAATGATGTCTGCCCCAACAATTTAAGGTTTACACCAGAGATCTTTTCAGACGCGATTAGTAAATTTTTTTAATATGTAGGAGGAGCTTAGCTTCTCCTACATATTTAAGGAGAGTGCGCAGATGGTGTATCTATATATTTTTTGAACGACTCTCTCGAACAAATTATCTTTCAGCAATCCATGGCTGATACTGTTTTCCTTCAAGTATATCGGCAATTCTCTCACAAGCATGTCCATCACCGTATGGATTGCAAGCTTTAGCCATTGCATTATACGCTTCTTGATTCTCAAGTAGTTCTTTAAAATTCTTATATATTGTCTCTTCGTTTGTGCCAACAAGCCTTAATGTACCTGCTTCTACCCCTTCTGGTCTTTCCGTAGTATCCCTCATTACCAAAACCGGTCGTCCATATGATGGGACTTCTTCTTGAATTCCACCAGAGTCGGTTAAACATAAATGACATCGTGCTTCAAAATTATGACAATCAAACACTTCTATTGGTTCAATAATATGTATTTGATTGCAACCTCCTAATTCCTCCTCTGCTGCTTTTCTAACTATTGGATTCATATGAATTGGATATACTGCCTTACACTCCGGATGCTCATCAAGCACTCGTCGAATTGCACGAAACATATTGTGCATCGGTAGTCCTAAGTTTTCTCTTCTATGGGCAGTAATAAAAATTAATTTTCCATCACCAACCCACTCCAACTCTGGATGAGAATAATTTTCTCTAACCGTATGTTGCATGGCGTCAATAACTGTATTACCTGTAATAAAAATTTTAGTCGAATCTTTGCCTTCTTTTATTAAATTATTTGCTGCCATCTTAGTTGGCGCAAAATTATACTGTGAAATTATTCCAACTGCTTGACGATTAAACTCTTCTGGATAGGGTGAATAGATATTATATGTACGAAGTCCAGCTTCAACATGTCCCACCGGAATTTGAAGATAGAAACAAGCTAAAGCAGTAACAAATGTTGTGGATGTATCACCATGAACAAGTACCACGTCTGGCTTAACCTTCTCGAGTATATTTTTTATCCTATCCAAAATTCCCGTCGTAATATCGAACAAAGTCTGTCCTTGCTTCATAATTGAAAGATCATAATCAGGAATAACATTAAATGTATTCAACACTTGATCAAGCATCTGCCTATGCTGTCCTGTAACACATACTACTGTTTCAATTGTTTCTCTTGTTTTTAACTCATTAACTAACGGACACATTTTTATAGCTTCTGGTCTTGTTCCAAAAACTAACATTATCTTTTTCATATAAATCCCCTTTACTTTTTTATATTACCATAAATATCTAAAACTTTTTGATACCCTTTTTCACTTAATAGTTTACTCGCTATCTTCTTTACTTCAGATTTAAAATTTTCCGGATAGTTTGATGAATAAAACTGTTTACTAAGCTCTGCATCCTCTTCCATATCACCAAACACCTCTACAAAAATTGGTTTATCTGACATTTGCGATAACAATGGGATAATTTTATCTGCTTCTTCCTTGTTATGTATCGAATAATAACAAAAGCCTAATGATTCAATCCATCCTTTAGCTATTCTGTTATTTGCAACTGAAATATGTTTATTAATTGTTGGAATTTTATCTTTTCCCATAAAAAAATGGAACTCCGAACCACCACCATTGTTTAACAAAATTACTCTCACATTATTTTTTATATGTCTAATACTAACTGCATTCATATCATAAAAAAAACTCAAATCCCCAATTAAACAAAACGCCAATTCATCTGTAGAAACAGACTGACCAATAAAACTAGATAAGCATCCATCAATTCCTAAAGCTCCAATGTTACTGTATGTTCTAACTCCTTTATTTAATTTAAAAAACTGCATTATCCTAGTACTGTTTAAAATTGCCAAATGTAATATTGAATTTTCTGGAATTATTTTCGCCAATAATTTTGCAATATAAAAATTCGAATACTTGAATTCTGGATATCTTAATTTATCCATATTGTTTTTCCATAATTGTAAATATTCGCTAGTTAAACTTTTATAATCAAAATCTAACATTTTATCAAGGAAACCTTCTATACTACATTCAAAAACAGAAGTCAAACACATATAAGTATCTCTTATTCTTCCACACTCATCAATCTCCCAATGTTCAATACATGCATGATTATCCCTTAAAAATGATTTAATATTATATGAAGAGACATTATTTCCCATAGAAATAACTATATCTGGTAATAAATCTAACGATATATTATTTTTTTGCATTTCAGTTAATGGATAAGTATATACACAACCATCAAACTCAACATTAGACATATGTTCTACTGAAAAAACACAACTATATTTTTCTACCATCAATTTCATTTTAGAAATTATTTCATTTGTAAAATCAATATTTTGTCCAACAATCACTAAAATTTTATGAGCTTTTGCCAATTTATTACGATAATAATCCCATACTGTATCTTCTGTTTCAGAATTGACTAAAGAGATTTTTTTCACGTTAGGTAACTCTGTTTCTGTATAAACAGTAGTATTACCCATAATAGGTATATTAATTTGGACAGGACCTTTTCCATGATGTGATAATTCTAATAGAGCC
>OHEG01000410.1_pt1 | contig 20972 bp, 20 predicted proteins | sample 1567181 | NCBI WGS metagenome assembly OHEG01 (sample SAMEA3879534, study PRJEB24766) | human gut metagenome | biome: human-associated habitat; feature: feces | place: USA | collected 1985/1987 | reverse complement strand
TTTCCTGCTCGGTCAGCATACGGGCTATCTTGGTCGGACCGTTCCCGGCAAGGCACAGACGGTATATCTGCTTGACCACGGGTGCGGCTTCCTCGTCAATGATGAAGTTTTCGTCCTCGTCCATGAGGTAGCCGTACACGGGTTTGCTCGTAACAGGCTTGCCGCTCATGCCTTTTGACCGTTTTACAGCTTTGATTTTCTTACTCGTATCTCTCACCAGCCATTCGTTGAAAATGTTCCGCAGAGGGGCAAAATCATTATCGCCCTGTGCGCTGTCCACTCCATCGTTAATTGCGATAAAGCGGACGCCTTTTTGTGGGAAAATCATCTCGGTATACATTCCCACCTGCAGGTAGTTTCGCCCTAACCGTGACATATCCTTTACGATAACGGTAGCCACTTTCCCGGCTTCAATGTCCGCAAGCATGGATTGAAAGCCCGGTCTTTGGAAGTTCGCACCAGAATAGCCATCGTCCGTGTACCAGCGCAGATTGGAAAAGCCGTTCTGCTTTGCGTAGGTTTCAAGGATACGCTTCTGGTTGGAAATGGAATTACTTTCGCCTTGCAGCTCGTCCTCATGGGATAGTCTTGGATAAAGGGCAGTGATTTTCTGGGTGGTCTGTCTTAACATAAAATCCTCCGTTTCCGACAGCCAGCCCCACTATTCCGTATTTCGATTATACCACATGGGGCGGCTGTCTGTATAGCGGCTTCTGCTTCTTTACCGCCCGGTAAAATGACGATTTTTCTGTGCGGCTTGTAGCGTTAGGGCGAAAGCTGGGCTTTGTGTCCTGCGGCGGCTTCCGCCTCCAGCACTTTCATCATCTTATCGGCTGCGGTGTCGGTGGTATCTTTTTTGAAAAAGCCGGAAACGACAAGGACGGTGTTGCCCATGCGGATCTCTGTCACGCAGTCCGGGCGGCGTTCCGGGGTGGTGTTCTGCTTGTTCTCTGCCATAGGCAACTCCTTTCATTTCATCAATTCTTTTAGTCTGTTCAGCTTGGCTTGCGCCGTTTCACGGCGGAAGTTCTCTCCCGTAAAGAGGATAGGGGCGCACATTTCCAAAAGGCGGTCATAAATCCGGGCATGGGCGGTGTCCAGCGGATTTTGCAGGCTGTCCAATGTCAGATTGGTGGTAACGATTAAGGGCTTGCGGCTGCGGTAGCGGCTGTCAATCACATTGTAGACCTGTTCTAAACCGTACTCTGTGCCGCGCTCCATTCCAAAATCATCAATGATAAGCAGAGGAAAACGGCAAAGACGCTCGATATACTCGTTGCGCCCCTCAAAGCTGGCGGTCAGGTCATTCAAAATCGCAGAGAAGTTCGTCATGCGGACAGCGACTTCCTGCTCCATGAGGGCATTAGCGATACACCCGGCAAAATAGCTTTTTCCTGTGCCGACCTTGCCCCATAGCAGATAGCCGATATTTTCCTCGCGCATGATTTCCCAATGCTCCACATAGAAGTGTGCAATCTCCATTTGCGGGCATTTCCCGTTGTCGTTGGCGAAAGTCCATTCCTGCATGGTAGGATTGGTAAATCCCCGGCGTTTCAAGTCCTCCACGGTGTCAAGGTGCTTTCTGCGCTGTTCGGCGGCTTCACGCTCCAAACGCTGGGCTTTCTGGCAGTCACATTCTGCCGGGTGGCGGTCACGCCCAAACAGGGCGGCTTGCTTTTCCGGGAAGTAGGCTTCTTTCGGAGTGTGACACTTGCCGCAGTAAAGCAGTCCGTCCTCGCCCGTGTAGTCCTCCGGCTGTGGGGTAACAGCCGCCATATTCAAAACTCGTTCTGTAAACAGATTACTCATAAGCTCTCGCCCTCCTTGCAGGTGTATTCGGGTATGCCCTGTTTCGGGGCAGCCTTTGCGGTATCGTCTGCCGCCCATCTGCGGATAGTGGCGGCGTGGTTTTTATATTTCTTGCCCGTGGACGCGATATAGCCGGAAAGCCGCTCAATGTAGTACGCCCATTTTTCGGGCAGCTCCGCTTGCAGTTCGGAAAGCTCCGTATCAGTCAGAAATACATTCTCATATCTGCCATAGCTGCGGGCGAGGGCTTGTCCCTTTAACTCTCCCTCTTTTTCTAACTCTATATCTATCTCTTTCTTTATCTCTATCTCTGGTGGACGAATGTCGGACAAATGTCCGCCATTTGTCCGCGGCGGCAAAAGTGCCTTATTTTCAAGCCTTGCGGCGCGTTTCCGTTCCGCTTCGGTAGAGGATTGACCGATCATCAGCTCGATGTCGGTCATATAAAGCAGCCCGCAGTCAAGCTGCTCCACAAGCCCTAACTGCTGGAAGATGGCTAATGCCCGTTCCACCGTCCCGATTTGGTGACGGGTCAGCGTGGCTATCATCTGGGCGGTATAGGGGATATGCTCGTCAAGCTGCAATCTGCCGCCATTTTTCAGCGATTTTAAGTACAGCTTCAAGAGGATATTGGAATACAAAATCCCGTCTTTCATGTCCTCCAACAGCACAATGGAATCGCTGTCGAAGAAGTTTTCTTTCAGTTTGAGGTAGTAATATTTGCGGTTATCTGCCATTGGCGGTGTCCTCCCTGTGTTTCCATCTCTTAGAGAAATACCGGGGGCAGAGGACGATAATCGCCCGGAAGCTCTGCTTGCAGCCGTGTGTGCAGCCCCGGCAAAGGTCATTGTAGGTAATACGGTTTCGGTGGTTGAGGAAAAAGCTCCATTCCAACCGCCGCTTTTTGCTCATGCGTGGCATTTCTCGCTCCTTTCTGCCGTTTCCGCTGGTATAAGCGGATAGGTCGGTAAAAATGTAGTTTCTCGGTGTCATTTTCGGGGATTTCCTGCGCTGTGCGCCCCGTTTCAAAGGTGGGCAGTATTGCGGATAGGGTGCAGGGCATATCCCCGTTTTGGTATCGTTTCGGGGCGGTTTTTAACGCTCATGTTTGTGCTTTTTCTCTCTGTCTTTCTCGCCTTGCAGGATTTGAGAAAGATTGCTTTTCACGGTATGCAGCTCCTTGACACGGGCTTTTTTCTCCCGGTATTCGTTGTAATGGGCGTTCTTTTCGGCGGTAAGCTGCTCGATTTCCGCTTGCAGGGCTTTATGGCTTGGCAGCTTGGAAACGCCATGCGCCCGAAAATAACGGGTGGCTGCGTCCGCTATGATAAAATCGCTTTCGTGCCGTTCCCGGTAGGCGCTGCGGGCTTTTTCCGTTTTCTGCGCTTTCAGACCGTCACGGGCAGGCTTGGTCTTGGCATAGGCAAGCACCTGTGTCTGAAGCTCCTTTTTCTCCCGGATAGCAGCGTCCAGGGCTTTCAGCTTGGCGGTGCTGTCCTGTAAATCCGCATTGGCGGATACAAGGGCTGCGTCCAGCTCCTCCGGCGAATAGCCGTACTGCCCGTAGGCGGCAACGGTAGCCGCCATTTGTTTCAGATTGTGGACTGCCGCCCAGCGGTCATAGCCCACGCCTTTTCCCTCCGCTCGTTTTGCCGCCCGGTCAACCATGCGCTGAATACCGTCCTTTTCCGGGGTGGTTTGGACAGCTTTTTTACCCTGCAAACGCTCCCTTATGTTGCGGGGGTATTCGGGTACGGTTGCGGTCTGCTCGGCGGCTCTGTGGGCGTTCTGTTCCAAAAGGGCAAGAACGGCAGCGCGGTCAAAATCATCTCCCAGCTTGCGGGCGGTAATGGGCTTTGTCCTGTCCGGCGTGAGGTAGGATAGCCGCCCTCGGCTCTCCTTGACAGTCACGCCCTGTTGCAAGAGAACGGCGGCGAACTCGCCATAGCTTGCGGCAGAGGACAGCGCGGTGCGTATGGCCTGCCGCAATTTTTCCTTGTCTGTTTCAAACTTCGTGGGCTTGGCTGGCTGCTCCTCGGCTGGCAAGGCGGCAGCTTCCTTGTCCAGCTTTGCCTGCCCTTTCCGCTGCGCCCAATACTCACGCTCGGTAATGCGGTTTTTGCTGCCATGCAAAAGGTCGATTTGATAGAGATTTTCCCGGTGGCACAGCTCCATGACTTCGGCTTTGAAGTATTCCATCGCCGCGTCTGTGCAGCGGTGTTTGCACCCGGCGCGGGTGTCTGCCGGTCTGTCCATGTAAGGCAGGAACGGAACTTCCTCTATCCGCAGAGAATTGATAACGATATGCACATGGATATTGCCGCTGTGGTTGTGTCCGTCCGGGTGGGTGCAGACAATGGCTTGGTGTCCGGGGAAATGCTCTTTGCAAAATTCCTCGCCCAGCGATTGTGCCTTATCAACGGTCAAGCCGTTGTCCGTTCCGTCCCGTGGGTCGAAGCTGATGATATAGTGGTGGGACTTCACATCTTCCCGTTTTTGGTTTTTGCCATAGCGGAGATTGGAGCGCATACAGGCTACGGCAAAATCTTCATCGCCGCAGTTCAGCGTGGCAAGGCGGTAGTCCTCACGGGGGACAAGCCGCCCGTTTTCATCAAGGGTAGGCTTCATGGTAAACTCGTCATGCTCAAAGGTAAGGTACTGCTCGGCTGCCCCGTAGTCGGCATTTTTAGAGCTGATATGTTTGAATGTTGCCAACGGCTTCACCTACTTTCTGCAAGACTTCAAACTTCAAGGCTGCAAGGTCGGAAATGGCGACTCTGACTTCGCCGGACAGGGCGTTGTACGGCACACCGTATTCGTTCAGATACCGGGCAATCTGATTGAGGTTGCCGCCGATCCTGCCGTATTCGGCGGTCAGCTTCCCGACAGCGGCAAGCAATTCATCATTGACCGGGGAAACGGTAACAATGGGGCGTATGGTTGCCCGTGTAATGGCTTGCCGGATAAATTCGGACTGGCTCATACCATAAGGGGCAAGCCGGGCGGTAAAGTCGGCGTATTCTTCATCGGTCAGCCGGGTCTTGACTACCCTGCTGCGGTGGGGCATGTTATATCGTTTCATAGGTGGTTGACCTCCTTTCTGTGCGTGGTGTCCTCTCACTAATAGGAGAAAAACGGGGTGTGTAGCGGAACTGTTTTTGAAATAATCCGAAAAGAATTTGCGGGAATTTTTCAAGCGGCTTTAGCCGCCATAGCAGGGTTTGGGGAAGGCACTCCCCAACAAGATTCCCGCAAGGACAAAATGAGCGATAAGCGAAATTTGGTACTGCGGTAGAATCTTGCTCTAAGAAACTGCCGGTCTGCCGCTCACTTCCTACTGCCACTTTTTCGGGAAATCGCAACCAGTTTTTTCATAAAAGGCTGCGGGCTGGCGTTCTCCCTCTCTTTCTGGCAAAGACTTTTCCGGCGGCTTGGTCTTTCCCAACAATAAGGCGTTTCAGAAGCTGTGTTTTGCCCGCTGCTTGATAGAAAACGGGAATTTCCCCCTGCTCACTTATCAGTACCGATACTTTCTCGATTTGCCAAAAATGGGCGCAAAAAAAGCAGCAAATCTTTTTCAGACTTACTGCTTCATGTGCCGCTATGGGGCAGCGGTTATTCAGTTGTAAAATAAAAGAGGGCGGTAGCACTTTGGGCTATCGTCCTCTTGGCTACACATTTGCAAAGACAGGCGGGGCTGTCAACGGTGGGCGAAGCCCATTTACTTGCCGTTGACTGGCTCGGCTGGATTTGCTACTTTCGATCTGATGTTTTCTTGTGAAGAATACACTGTATTGACTTTACCTTGATTTTCCTCCTGTGTTACTGTAATATTAAAGTCGTGAATTTCAGAATTTGTACTAGAGATTTCCAAATTCAAAGAAATAGAAATTACGTTTTTATCAAGTTGTAATCCATCTTCTTTGCAATATGTCGCTGAATAACCACTTGCAAGAACTACCTGACCTACCCCATTTTCATCAAGCACAAATAATGTAGCTGATGAACCAGTTTCTTTATTTCGGGCTATCGCAACCAGTTGTATTGGGGCATTTTCAGCGGAACCAAAAACATATTCTAATAATTCAAATGAAGGATAGTCTTGTGGAAAATTTTCAATAAATTTCTCGCCCCGGCTTTCAATAGAACCGGCACTTTCAAGCTCTGGCAGTACTTCTTTTGTGTTGTCATCAGGTGGAGAATTATTAGAACAAGCACTCAACAAAAGTACAAAAGCTAATAGTAATATAAACAATTTGTTTTTCATTGTGCTTTATATACTCCTGTTGGCGTGTATACCGTCATTCCCTTTGGAACTTTTATGGCTGAGTAGCTAGAAGTTGTTACTTTATAATGGACAGAATTTTTTTGTGGTGCATAAGATTCTGTTAATGTTTTATATTCATAAAAAACATTTTCAGGATAGCCGTCCATATAAACCTTGTATTTTAAACGACCAGCTGTTCTAACAGCAGGAATATAAACATTTAACACTTCAAATTTCCCCGGTGCAATACTATATGAGACACCCGCTGATGTTCCTTTTGTCCAACTACGTGAACCGGTAACTTCAACTCCTACTTCCGCCTGCATTTTTGCAAAAACAACATTTGCTTCTGTTGTGCCATTGGCATAACCCGCAATAGATGCGGTGGTTGTTCCGCTTTGTTCATATTGATATGTAATTTGCATAGGACTTGAGCCTTGAGTATTATCGCCTGAAACAGAACCTAATAATTTATGAGTATAATCAATATTCGTATAATTAGGCTCATAACCTACACATTCTCGTATATATACTCCTCTACGTTCTGGTATTCCTGAATCGTTAGCTGCAAAAACAGTAGTGTTCATTGTTGTTACAATAGCTAAAGAAAAAACTATCCCTAATATTGTTTTGATTTTTCTCATTATGGACTTCCTCCTTTGCTTAAAAAGTTATATTTTGTTGTGTGTTTCATCAAACCATTGGCATCATCTCCTTTTGTTTTATAGTACCATATTTTAGCTATTATATCAATTATCAAATTCAATTTTGCTTTTTTTTGGTTAATTTTTCTGAATAGTGAAGGCTGTCTATCAAATTCTTGTGTGTTACTTTACCGCACATGAGCATTCGAGACGGGCATGAAATTCCATCAGTCCGCAAGGGAGATGCAGCAGGTCAAGGACTACTGCAGCCAACTCTGTTGGGAATACGGCTTGTCCGTCACGGAGTCCAAGGCCGACCCGTTCCGCATCCCGACGTGGAAGAGGCGGCTGACGGATCATATCAAAGAGGCTATGGAGCAGAGTTGCACGCAGCAGGAGTTCGTTGCGTATATGAATGCCTACGGCTACGATGTGAAATGGGAGCCGCATCAGAAATACACCACCTACACCACCCCGGAGAACATCCGCTGCCGGGACAGCAAGCTGTTTGACCAGACGCTGAAGCGCGAGAATATGGAGCTGTACTTCCGACTGGGCGGCGCGGATTATCTGCAAGCCTGCCGGGAAATTGCCTATGACCATCGTGAGCCGACACCCACACTGGAGGATGCCGTCTGCGACATGGCGGGTACAGTGGCTGCCATCTGCGCCCTCTGCGAGGACGAGGACAGCGAGGTCAGCGACCTTGCCCGTGAGCTGTATTACAGCAGCCTCTTGCTGCAGGAGCTTGTGGAGTGGTATCAGTCCCGCCGTCAGGAACAGGAAAATTACGAGGAAGAATATGAGCAGTATCACGGTTTCGACATGACCATGATGTAAGGAGAAGCGAATGAACGAATGTACCTATAAGAATTACGACGAACTGCCCCTGACGCTGAACGTCGTGCAGGTGGCGGCGGTGCTGGGCATCTCCCGCGCCGGAGCTTATGAGTTAGTTCACAGCGAGGGCTTCCCTGCACTGAAGATCGGCAGCCGCATCGTAGTGCCGAAGGACAGGCTGCGGGAGTGGATAGACGCCAACACAACACAAAAATGACCACGCTGTAACCAAAGAATACCCCCGCTGCGGAATTGATAACTTTCTCTTAACTCTGCCCATCTCCGATAGATATTAAGGTCGGCTTGTGGTATGTGTATTGGCTACCAAGAAAAGGAGTTGATACCATGCCGAAGAAACGTGCAAACGGGGAAGGGAGTCTGCGCAAGCGGAAAGACGGCCACTGGGAGGGCCGCTACACCGCAGGCTGCGATCCCGCCACCGGCAAGCCCATCCACAAGAGCGTCCTCGCCAAAACCCAATCCGAAGCCAAGGAAAAGCTCAAGCAGGCCATTGCGGAGGCTGAAAAGCTGGACATGAGCCGCGCCAAATCCTACACGCTGGGCGCGTGGATCAAGCTGTGGTATGAGGTCTACGCCGAGCCACGCCTGCGGGAGAAAACCAAGGACTACTACCTCAACTACATCGACAACCACATCATCCCCGAACTGGGCAACACACCGCTGGAAAAGCTGACCACCATCCAGATCCAGAAGTTCTACAACGGCCTGCAAAAATCCGGCCGCATCCAACGGTATACCCACATCAAGCTGAAGGACAAGGGTCTCAGCACCCGCGTGGTACGGGGCATCCACACGCTGCTGAACAACTGCCTGGAGCAGGCGGTAGCGGAGCGGCTGCTCCTCGCCAATCCCGCCAAAGGCTGCCGCCTGCCGAAGCTGGAAAAGCGAGAGATGAAGATACTGCCGGAGGACAAGATCGGCCCATATCTTGCCGAAGCGGAACGGCGCGGTCTGCTGGCGGCCTTCTATCTGGAGCTGACCACCGGCCTGCGGCGGGGTGAGCTGCTGGCTCTGCTGTGGACGGACTTGGATGTGAAGAACATGACCATCTCTGTCAGCAAGCAGGTGAACCGTCTCAACGGTGAACTGATGGTCAGCCAGCCCAAGACGCCCAACTCCATCCGCAAGCTGGCCATCCCGCAGCGGGCGGTGGAGCTGCTGGTAGAGGAGCACGCAAAGCACCCACACAGTCCTCACCTGTTCGTATCGCCCAAGACTGGCACCATGTTCGACCCGGACTCCTTCCGCCACACCCATGAGAAGATCCTGAAGGCCATCGGCGCGGAGCACATACGCTTTCATGACCTCAGGCACACCTTCGCCACGCTGTCCCTCAAGTACGGTGTGGACGTCAAGACGCTGTCTGGTGCGCTGGGCCACTACGACGCGGGCTTTACCCTCAGCACCTACACCCACGCCACGGAGGGGATGAAGCGTGACGCCGCCGACACCATCGGCAGCGTCATCAGCCAGACCATGTAGCCCACAAAAAAGCCGGAGAGGGACGGATGATGCCATCCGCCCCTCTCCGGTGCTTTCCTGACCTCTCTGCTTTTGGGTCACGGTTTGGGTCAAGCGAAAAACGCCAAAATGCCGCGTCACTATTTGAGAATATAAACAGAAAAAAGTTCCTGATTTCTTACGAAATCAGGAACTTTTTGGTGGAGACTGCTGGACTCGAACCAGTGACCTCCTGCGTGTGAAGCAGGCGCTCTAACCAGCTGAGCTAAGCCTCCGAATGTGGTGACCCGTACGGGATTCGAACCCATGTTACAGCCGTGAAAGGGCCGTGTCTTAACCACTTGACCAACGGGCCATATGAGTCACGGGATGCTTTCGCATCCCGTGCTTCTGGTAGCGGCACCTGGATTTGAACCGGGGACACTGCGGGTATGAACCGCATGCTCTAGCCAGCTGAGCTATGCCGCCAAATATTCCTGCTCGATAGGACACGAGCTACTATACCAAATGTAAAGGGGCTTTGTCAATAGTATTTTATAAGTTTTTTTGTGACTTCTGAAAAAATGAGGGAGAGGGCGCGCCCTCCCCCCTTTTTTCTCAGGAAACGACGTTTTTCCCCGCCGACCAGACGGAGACGATGTTGTGCCGGTGCATCATGTAGATGGCGCGCTCGAAGCGCTCGCGCAGCGAAAGCGGGCGGGCGGCCTCGGTGAAGTCCGCGTCGTCCACGACGATGGCGTGGAGCTTATCGCCGGGGACAAAGCCGCCGTGGGCGCCGAAATACTCGTGCCCCGCGGAGGAGCCGAGGTAGTAGCCCTCCTCCACCGTGAGGAATTCGTCGCGTCCGTCGGTCTGCATGTGGCGGAACTTCGACGCGCGGATGGACATGGTGATGACCTTGTTCATCGCGAGCAGCGCCCCGCCCGCGATGTCCGAGCCGAGGGTGACGAGGTTTCCCTCGCGCAGCAGCGTCCGCACGGGCGCAACGCCCGAGCAGATGTTGATATTCGACCCTGCGCAGTGCGCCGTGACAACGCCATGCTCGCGCATCGCCTCGCGCTCACGCGCATCGGAGTGGACGCAGTGCGCCATCACGGTGTGGTCCTTCCACAGCCCTGCGCGGTCATAGCTCTCCCAATACTGCGTGCAGTCGGGGCAGAGCTCTTTGACCCACGCGATCTCACCCTTGTTTTCAGACAGGTGCGACTGGACATACAGCCCGCGCTCACGGGCGAGAGAACCGAGCCAGCGCATCAGCTCGTCGGTGCACGAGGGGGTGAAGCGCGGCGTTAAAATGGGCTTGACGGCTGTAAAGCGCGCGCATTCGTCGAGCCAGCGCAGCGTTTCGCGCTTGGACTGCTCGGTCGTCTCCTGCAAGTCGCTGCTGCCGTTGCGGTCCATGTTGACCTTGCCGACATAGCCCGTGACGCCAGCCTTTTCGAGCTCTTCCATCAAAATGAGCGTCGCGTCCGTGTGGAGGGAGGAGAACATACAAACGCGCGTCGTGCCGCTCGTGATGAGGTCGCTCGCGAGCTTTTGGTAAATGCGGCGGGCATAGTCATTGTCGGCAAAGCGCGCCTCGGTCTTGAAGGTGTAGGTGTTGAGCCAGTCAATGAGCGGCAGATCCATGCCCATGCCGAGCATGGGATACTGCGGCGCGTGCAGGTGCATGTCGACGAAGGACGGCATGATGAGCGCGTCGCCGTAGTCGATGACCTCAGCGTTGACATGCTGCGGCACAGCCTTTTCGACGCTTTTGATCGTGCCGTCGTCATCAAGCACGAGACAGCCGTGCTCGATGATCTCAAGCGCGCCGAGCGCGGGCGCGGAGATGAGATGGCCTTTGAGAATTTTCATGCTGTTTCGCTCCTTTTCGGTAAAAAACTGCAAAAGAAAAAGCGTCCCCCCGGAAAATCCTCCGGAGAAACACCCATAGCAGAGCCTTTCGGCGGCTCCGTAGAAACTTTCGCGCCATGTCAGCGAAATTATATGAGCTTTTTTCTCTTCTATATATAAAGCATAGCACGCGAAAGGAGAAAAAGCAAGCGAAAGCGCGCGCCGAAGCATGGTCATATCGCGCCCACTGCGCACATAGGATTGTCCCAAGAGGTGAAATGCGATGCAAAAGAAACATTTGGGGCGGATGCTGTGCTCGTTTGCGCTTTCGGCGCTCACGCTGTGGGGTGTGAGCGTTACCACGGCGGCAAAAGATGCGCGCGCCGCGCTGCGCTCGCTTCGGGAGGAGAGCCTGGGCGTGATGCTGCTGCGCTACGAGCGCGGAGACGGCGGAGAGGAGTATCTCAGCATGCAGACGTCGCTTGCCCTGCGCGCTGCGCCGCTGCTGCGCGGGGAGGACGAGCGCATCGCGCAGGCGTGGTCAACGGAGCTTACGCAAAAGCCGGATGACGGCGCGGCGGGCGATGCGCAGGACAACGAGGGCACGGTGCTCACGCAGGAGAAAACGCCCGACGAGGTCGCCGTGACGGAAAACGGCGTGCCCGCGCGCACACTCAAGGCGTCCGATCCCTCGGGCTACACGGTGTTCGGCAATGTGTACATCAACAACGGCTCGGACGCCGCGCTCGACGCGTCCATGCTCGGCGCGGATTATGCCGCTTGTCTCGGCGCGGACGAGCCGCAGGTGCTCATCATTCACACCCACGGCACCGAGAGCTACACCATGCCGCCGGGGCAGGAATACGACGTGTCCGACACGTTCCGCACGCTGGACACGAACTGCAACATGATCCGCATCGGCGACGAAATGGCGCAGGTGCTGACCGACGCGGGCATCAGCGTGGTGCACGACCGCGCGCTTTACGATTACCCAAGCTATTCGGGCGCTTATAACCGCTCGCTCGCGTCGATCGAAAGCTACTTGCAAAAGTACCCCTCCATTTCGTTTGTGCTCGACGTGCACCGCGACGCGGTGCAGGACGCGAACGGAAACCAGTTCAAGCTCCTCTGCGGCGAGGACGCCGGCGCGGCGCAGCTTGAATTTGTCATCGGCTCGAACGGCGGCGGGCTGAGCCACGATCTCTGGCGGGAAAACCTCAAGCTTGCCTGCGCCGTGCAGGAAACCCTGTACAAAGACTATCCGACCCTCATGCGCCCCGTCACCGTGCGCAACTCCCGCTACAACCAGCACATGACGACCGGCTCGCTCCTTGTTGAGGTCGGCACGGCGGGCAATTCGCTCGAAGAGGCGATCAACGCCGCGCGGATCTTTGCCGCAGGGTTCGCCAAAACGATACAAAACGGGACGTAACGGCGCTCCCGCCGCCAAAATAGACGGAAAGAGGCAAAAAAAGCGCAAATTCTTGTCAAAGTTGCCGTGTTGCATTCTGCACAAAAATCCTGTTAAATGGAAGTTACCATTTCAATCGAAAAATTTCGTCAGAAATTATTTTTTCAGGAGGGGTAATTCCATGGAGCTTCTTCAGGAGCGCATCCGCCGCGAGGGCAGAGTCCTGCCCGGAAACATCGTCAAGGTGGACGGTTTCCTCAACCACCGCGTTGACACCCGTCTGCTCGAGGACATTGCGGACGAGTTCGCCAAGTATTTCGACACCAGCAAGATCACGGTCGTTCTGACGGCGGAGGCCAGCGGCATCGCGCTTGCGACCATCTGCGCGCAGAAGTACGGCGTTCCCATGCTCTTCGCCAAGAAGGCCAAGAGCGACAACATCGAAAGCGGCCTCTATCAGAGCGAGGTGTTCTCTTACACCTACAAGAAGAAGGTCACGCTGCTCGTCTCTCAGGAGTGGCTGAACGCGGACGACCACGTGCTCATCATCGACGACTTCATGGCCAACGGCTTCGCTGTGCAGGGCCTTGTCGACATCGTCAACGCTGCGGGCGCGAAGCTCGAGGGCATCGGCATCGCCGTGGAAAAGGGCTTCCAGCAGGGTGGCGAGCTGATCCGCAGCAAGGGCATCCAGCTGGAGAGCCTTGCCATCGTGGACGCCATGGACAGCACCACCGGCGAGATCACCTTCCGCCCCCAGCCGAACCAGAACTAAAAATCATTATACATTTCAGCGTAACGGAATGTCTGCGGACGTTCCGTTATTTTTTTGCGGGTGAACTCCCTCAGGCAAAGTTTTCGGCTAAAGTGTAAAGCTTTCGGGTGTGCCCGCTCCCCCTCGGGGGAGCTGTCGCGCAGCGACTGAGGGGCTATAGATGGAGAAGCGAAAAAAGCGTTAAAGCGATAGCGCCGACTGGCGCAGCGCTAGCTTTTTTGTGCTTCGACTTCTTCTTTAGGATTGTCAAGGGCGTGTAGCCCTTGGCCCGTTGCGGGGTGGGTGGAGTCCAGAGGTAGGGAGGGGGGAGTCGGAACACCCCTCCCTGCCTCTGGCCCAGCGGAGCGTCTTTGCACGCTGAAAGCAAGCAGAAAGTTGCCATAGCGGCAACGCTACATCTGCTGCTTCCCTTCACACCCCTCTCGTGAAAAAGAAAAACCCGGTGCATCCGCAGACGCACCGGGTTTCTAAAATTATAGATGCTGTCAGGAAAGCACGGCGCTTTCCTCCACCTTGTCCAGCACCGCCAATTGCAAAGCGTTCAGCATACTGCGCTGTGCGCCGTAGGTGTCGGCGTAGGAGCTGTTGGCGCTGTCGATCTGCTCCTGTGTGGGGGTGATGTCCAGCTGCTCCGCAATGGCCTGAAAGACCAGATCCTGCTTGGCCAGATGCTCAAAGTAGGCGTCGGAATCCGCCAGCATCGCGTCGGCATCGGCGTAGCCCTTGGCCTGTGCGTAGGCGTCCAGCTCCATGCCGTACTGAGTAGCCAGCTGAGAGTGGTAGTTCAGGAACATCCGGATGTAGTAGCTGGTGATCTGGGTGGGGACTTCTTTAAAGGTGGAGTTCGTGAGCAGATAGTCCATTGCGGCGTTGTCCAGATTGTTGGCGTACAGGGCGCTGTCAAAGTACTGGCGCAGGGCGTCTGCGGTGTGCAGGTCGTCGCTGGCGGCAAAATTGCTCTCCACCCACTCGTCGGTCAGGGTGGGCACAACGCTCTGGGTGATGGCGTTCAGGGTCACGCTGAACACGGCCTCCTTGCCGCTGAGGGTGATGGTGTTGCCCTCGGCGTCGGTGGAGTCGCCATAGCCCTCCGGGAAGGTAACGGTCACGTCAAAGGTGTCGCCGATGTTGTGGCCGATGATCTGATCCTCGAAGCCGTCAATAAAGGCGTGGCTGCCCAGCGTCAGGTCGTAGCCGGTGGCGGTGCCGCCGGTAAAGGCTACGCCATCCACCGCGCCGGAATAGTCGATGTTCACGGTGTCGCCGCTCTGGGCTGCCCGGTCGGTGATGTTCTGGGTGGTGGCGTACTGGTTCAGCAAAGTGTCGATCTGGGTCTGGATCTCTGTCTCGGTAGGCTCGAGATCGGCCTTGGAAAGCGGCAGCGCGGATACATCCTCCGGCAGGGTCACATAGTTCAGTGCGCGGATGCCGGTCCAGTGGCCGTTATCGTCCAGCCCTTCGGAGTAATCGAAGTTGGCATAGTCGAAATCCGACACCTTGCCGTAGATGGACACGCTTGCGCCGGATGCGGCAGAGTTTGCCGTGGTGCCGCTCTGCTTCTTGGTCAGCATAAAGCAGGCAGCAGCTACGCACAGCACAGCAGCCACCGCGCACAGCACACACAACAGGATCTTGGTAATGCGTTTCAAAAGAGATACCTCCTAAAAATAGCAGACCGTTTTCACGGAGAATGCAAATGTCATACCTTACTATTATAACGGAAAAATGCGAAAAGAAAAGATTTTTGCGAAAATTCCACAAATATCGCCCGGCACAGGTATCACTTTTGCCCGCTTTGGGGCGGGAAATGCCGCAAAACCGGTGGAAATACCCCGGCGGTTCTGATACAATAAAATTGTATGAGCCTTTCCCTGCGGGGGAAAGCCTTTTGCTGAAATTGGAGGATAAAACCATGGATTACAATAAAGCAGCTCTGGAAATGCACGAGACCCACAAGGGAAAGGTGGGCATCGTGAGCAAGGTGGAGGTCAAGACCCGCGATGACCTGTCTACCGCCTACACCCCCGGCGTTGCCGAGCCCTGCCGCAAGATCAAGGAAAACCCCGAGGATGTGTATAAGTACACCTTCAAGGGCAACATGGTGGCCGTTGTCTCCAACGGCACCGCTGTGCTGGGTCTGGGCGACATCGGCCCCGAAGCCGGTCTGCCGGTCATGGAAGGCAAGGCGGTGCTGTTCAAGGAGTTCGGCGGCGTGGACGCCTTCCCCATCTGCATCGACGCCCACGATGCTGCCAGCGTCATCGCTGCCTGCAAGGCCATCGCACCCACCTTTGGCGGTATCAATCTGGAGGATATCAAGAGCCCCGAGTGCTTCGAGATCGAGGAGACCTTGGAGCGGGAGCTGGACATCCCCGTGTTCCACGACGACCAGCACGGCACCGCCATCGTGGTCACCGCTGCCCTCATCAACGCCCTGCGGGTGGTGAATAAAAAGATGGAGGACGTGCACATCGTCCTGAACGGCCCCGGCGCTGCCGGTACCGCCATCATCAAGATGCTCATGACCGCCGGTGCAAAGGACATCGTGGCGGTGGATCAGTTCGGCACCCTGTACAAGGGCTGCAACAGCGCCGAGGCCCACAAGAACTGGCTGGGTGAGGTGACCAACCCCCGCCAGATCAAGGGCGGCCTGAAGGAGGCGCTGGAAGGTGCCGATGTGTTCATCGGCGTGTCCAAGCCCGGCATCCTGACCACTGAGCTGTGCAAGACCATGAACAAGGACGCCATCGTCTTTGCCATGGCCAACCCCACCCCCGAGATCATGCCCGACGAGGCCAAGGCCGGCGGCGTCCGCGTCATGGCCACTGGCCGCAGCGACTTCCCGAATCAGGTCAACAACGTCCTCTGCTTCCCGGGCCTCTTCAAGGGCGCACTGAGCGTCCGCGCCCGCGACATCAACGACCAGATGAAGCTGGCCGCAGCCTATGCCATCGCTGACCTGATCACCGATGCTGACCGCAGCGAGGAGAACATCATCCCCGGCGCGTTCGACCCCCGCGTGGCCGAGGCTGTGGCAAATGCCGTGGCAAAGGCTGCCCGCGAGACCGGCGTGGCACGGCTGTAAGCGGAGGACACAGGCATGAGAACGATCTCCGCACAGAGCATTACGGATACGGTGGCGCGGCTCTGCATTAAAGCCAACACTCAGCTGCCGCAGGACGTGCAGGCCGCGCTGGAAAAGGCGCGGGAAGAAGAGCCGTGGCCGCTGGCAAAGAACACATTAGACCTGCTGTGGTCGAACCTTGGCGCTGCAAAGGAGAAAGACCTGCCCATCTGTCAGGATACCGGCATGGCCTGTGTGTTCGTGGAGCTGGGCACCGATGTGCATATTGACGGCAGCTTTGAAGCCGCCATCCACGAGGGCGTGCGCCGGGGCTATACGGACGGCTACCTGCGCAAGAGCATCGTGGCCGACCCGCTGCGCCGGGGCAACACCGGCGATAACACCCCGGCGGCCATCACGGTGCATCTGGTGGACGGCGAGGGCTGCCGTATCACGGTAGCACCCAAGGGCTTTGGCAGCGAGAACATGAGCCGCATCCAGATGCTCAAGCCCGCCGACGGCGTGGAGGGCTTTAAAAAGTTCGTGGTGGATACCGTAAAGCTGGCGGGTTCCAACCCCTGCCCGCCCATCGTGCTGGGCATCGGCGTGGGCGGCAGCTTTGACAAGGTGGCGTATCTTGCCAAAAAGGCGCTGCTGCGCCCGCTGGATGTCCCCAACCCCGACCCCTACTACGCCCAGCTGGAGCAGGAGCTGCTTACCGCCATCAATGCACTGGGCATCGGCCCGCAGGGCTTTGGCGGCAAGACCACCTGTCTTGGCCTTGCCATTGAGCAGATGCCCACCCATGTGGCGGGTCTGCCGGTGGCGGTGAACGTTTCCTGCCATGTGACCCGCCGCGCCAGCGCGGAGCTGTAAGGAGGGGAGAACGATGGAATACAGACTGACTACCCCCTGCACTGCGCAGGAGCTTGCCCCGCTGAAAGCGGGGGATACCGTGCTGCTTTCCGGCGTGGTGTATACCGCCCGGGATCAGGCACACAAGCGGATGATGGAAGCACTGGACAAGGGCGAGACTCTGCCTTTTGATCTGGAAGGCAGCGCCATCTATTATGTAGGTCCCACCCCGGAACGCCCGGGCGAAGTCATCGGCTCGGCAGGGCCTACCACCAGCGGGCGCATGGACGCCATGAGCCCCCGGCTGCTGGATCTTGGCAACAAGATCATGATCGGCAAGGGCAAGCGGGATGCCGCCGTCAAGGCGGCTGTGGTGCGCAACGGCGCGGTGTATCTGGCTGCGCTGGGCGGTGCCGGTGCACTGATGGCCAAAAGCGTACAGACGCTGGAAGTGATCGCATGGCCGGACCTGGGCTGTGAGGCGGTGCGCCGCCTGACCGTGCAGGATATGCCCCTGACCGTTGTGTTGGACGCCCACGGCGGCGATCTGTACGAGGCAGGCCCTGCGGCCTATCTGGCCACACGGTAAGGCAAAAACGCCGAGAATTGCACCCTTTGCACAAAACAGGGGCGGCGCAAAACCGGCAAAACAGCAGTTCTGTGCAGAAAAATATGGTTAGTTTAACAAAACTTGCTGCGAATTACTTGCATCAACCGCAAAAGTGTGATATCCTTTAACATACGACAGAGGGTACACATCCCCTGTCGGAAAAATCCCCCAGAGGGAATGAGGCAGGAGGCCGGACAAACCATGCAGATCCACCAATCCGCAGAAGATTATCTTGAAACGATCCTGATGCTGAGCCAGCGTATGGGCAAAGTGCGCTCCATTGACGTAGTCAATGAGCTGGGCTTTACCAAAGCCAGCGTGAGCATCGCCATGAAAAAGCTGCGGGAGAACGGCTATATCGCGGTGGACGGCGAAGGCAACCTGACCCTGCTGGAGCCCGGGCTGGAGATCGCTCAGCGCATTTACAGCCGCCACCAGCTGCTGACCCACTTCTTTGTGCAGCTGGGCGTGGACGAGCAGACCGCCGCCGAGGACGCCTGCAAGGCAGAGCACATCCTCAGCGAGCAGACGCTGGAAAAGATCCGCGAAAGCGCCCTGCGCAACGACGCCGCCCATCCGCAGGCAAAGTGATATGATTCCAAGAGACACCGGAACGCCGAAAGACGTTCCGGTGTCTTTTTTTGTTGTATGAATTTTTCGGTTTGTGTTGCATATTTGTTATGGATTTGGTACAATGGGTCTGTGAGAAAAAGGAACGTTGGAAGAGCGAAAAAGGGCCGGGACGGCGCAAAGCCGCCCTAGGGTAAAGGAGAGCGTTGCGGCATGGATGCGATTGCCCATACTCAGGTCAGTGCGGTCTGTCTGGTCACGCTGGCGGTCTTGCTGCGGGCGCAGCAGAAAATGCGGGATAAAAGCCTGCCCGGGCGGCTGTTTACGGCGTTGCTGTGGTCTGCCGGGGCGCTGACGATCGTAGATCATGGCAGTGCGCTGGCGCAGCTGGGCGCGTGGCAGGATCTGGGCATCCCCCTGACCTACCGGCTGAACGCCGGGGGCAGTATTTTGTTTTATCTGCTGGCGGCGTGCTGCTGCCAGCTGGTGTTTTTGTATGTGGAGGCAGAGCTGGGGCGTACATGGATGGAGGACGGCCGCAGGCTGGCGCTCAGCGCCGCACCGGTGGCGTTGCTTTTGCTGGCGCTGCTGACAGCGCGGGACGAAAACGGCTTCTGCTATCTGGATGCAGAGGGGCTGCGGGGCAGCACCCTGTTCTGGGGGGCGAAGCTGGTGGGGCTTGCCTATCTGGCGGCGGCCTTTCTCCGCTGCAGCTGGACGCTGAGCAACTGGAAGCAGGAAACACCCAAAGAGGAACTGAAGACCCTGCTGCTGCTCGCGCTTGCGCCGGCGGCAGGCTTTTTGCTGCAAGGCTGGCTGCCCGGGCGCGGGCTGCTGTGCTGCGGCATTACGCTGGGGCTGGTGTGCGTGTATGTGCTGGTGTTGCAGACCAAGTTTACGGTGGATACCCTGACCGGCGTCAGCAACCGCATCGTGGCGCTGCGGTATCTGGAAAGCGAACTGCCCTACTACCGCCGTCACCCCAACCGCTCGCTGCACTTCCTCATGATGGACATGGATCACTTCAAGCACATCAACGATGAATACGGCCACCTGGAGGGCGATGCCGCGCTGGTGCTGCTGGCGGGCATTTTGAAAAAGGTGTGCGCCAACTATAACGGCGTGCTGGCGCGCTACGGCGGCGATGAATTTTGCATCGCCTGCGGCTGCAACAGCGTGGAGGTGCGCACCCTGATCGCCTCCATCCAGCGGGAGCTGGACGCCGCCAACGCCGCCTCCGGCAAGCCCTACCAGATCGAGATCAGCATCGGCTGCGCCCGCCTTGAGCCGGACATTGCCACCGTGCACGACCTGATCGATAAGGCGGATCAGGAGATGTACCACCTCAAGACCCGCAAGCGCGGAATTTCCTAAAACAAAGAAGGCACCTGCAACCCTTCCTGTCTGTGCGTTGGCACCCGAAGGCGTTTGCGGGTGCTTTTTCTTTGACCTGTTGAGAGCCAAGAAGCAACCCCGCAGTGCGGATGTTTCCGCAGGAAACAGGCACTGCAAATGCCGTTTCCCTCTACGACCCCTCCTGTGAAAAAGCAATTTCGAAACGCCCGCAGGCGTTTCGAAATTGTAAATCAAAATCATCCCGCCCCGCGCTTTCTAAACGTTTTTTACCCTTCTGCCCTTGCATCCCGGGGTGGAACGCGGTATTCTTATAGAATAGACCGGAACCGCGACAGCACAGGGGAGGGAGACCACATGGACGCACAGGAGATCCGCGCATTGCTGGGCAAAAGCATCTTTGAGCGGGCACAGAAGTACCGCAAGCGCATCCTGCAAAGCAGCTGCACCACCAACGAGGATGGGGTGCGGCACCTGACAGCGCTGGTGCAGGGCAGCGGGCCGGACTGCTATTATACGCAGGTCTGGCTGCGGGAAAACGGCAGCTTTGTCAGTGCCTCCTGCGACTGCCCCTATAACCAGAACGGCGACGGCACCTACTGCAAGCACATTGGCGCGCTGCTGCTGCAGGACGCGGAAAAGAACCCGCCTGCCCCGGAAAAAAAGCCGGAGAGCATCCCCGGGGTGCAGCGGGGCGTGGCAGGCTTGAGCACCGAGCCCCGCAAGGACAGTTACAGCGCCGGGCTGGATATGCTGTTCGGCCGCAAGTGGCGGGGCGAGGAGCCGGAGACCGACTATGAGGCCCAGCTGCTGCTGAAGCGCTACCAGCGGGAGGATGCGCAGCCCCAGCCCCAGAACGCCGCCCAGCGCACCGGCTTTGCTCTGCTGGAACCGGAGCTTACGCCGCACAATGGCCGTATCTGGCTGCGGCTGCGGGTCTCGGACGGCATCGGCGGGCGACAGTATCTGGTAAAAAGCATCCCGCAGTTTCTGGATGCGATCGAGCGGGGCGAAAGCGTCAGCTACGGGAAGTCGCTGGCCTTTGTGCACCGGTGGGACGCCTTTGCCCCGGATGCGCAGCAGCTGCTGCGGCTGCTGCGCCGTCAGGTGAGCGCCCGGCAGGCGTTTGAAGCCGAGGGCACCATGCGCTCCGGCTGGGAGAAAGGCCCGGCGGGCGGTCTGCCGCTGACCGGCGAGGGGCTGGATGCCCTTGTGGAGCTTTACGCTGCCGAGGGCGTTGTGGGCGGCTACACCCTTAAAGAGGGGCTGCCGGTCATCAGCTTGAAGGTAGAGCGCCGCAAGGGCGGCGTGCAGCTGAGCTGTACCCCGGCGCTCAGCGGGGTGCAGGGGCTGGACTATGCCTATCTGCTGGGCGAAAGCACCCTCTGGCGGATGCAGCGGGAGGAATGCCGCCGGGTGCTGCCGGTGCTGGATACCTTTGGCGGGCGCAGTTTGT
>OHEG01000401.1_pt1 | contig 21192 bp, 17 predicted proteins | sample 1567181 | NCBI WGS metagenome assembly OHEG01 (sample SAMEA3879534, study PRJEB24766) | human gut metagenome | biome: human-associated habitat; feature: feces | place: USA | collected 1985/1987 | reverse complement strand
ACGGCAGGATCATGCAGCGGGCGCTGGCCCGCTTCGACGAGGACAAGCAGCGCCGCGCGGAAAACTTCCGCGCACGCGAGCGCGCGATCTACACAAAATGCCCGCGCATTGAGGAGATCGACCGCGAGCTGTCGCACACGATGGCGAAGATCATCGCCTCGGGGCTGCGCCGCGGCACAGACCCGCGCCCGGCGATCGAGGCGCTGCGGGAGGAAAACCTCAATTTGCAGCAGGAAAAGCGCCTCCTCCTGACGCAGATGGGGCTGCCGAACGATTATCTGGAGGAAAAGCCCAAGTGCCCGCGCTGCGGCGACACGGGCTTTCTCGGCAGCGAGGTCTGCGCGTGCCTGCGCGCCTACTACGCAAGCGAGCAGAACAAGGAGCTTTCGGGGCTTTTGGATCTCGGCTCGCAGTGCTTTGAGAATTTTAACTTCGACTACTATTCTCCGCTGCCGGATGCGGAGCTTGGCGTATCGCCGCGCACGAACATGGAGCGCGTGTATGATATCTGCCAGGACTATGCGCACGAATTTTCGCCCAAGAGCGGCAGCCTTCTGCTCACCGGCGGCACGGGGCTGGGGAAAACCTTTCTCTCTGCGTCCATCGCGCGCGTGGTGAGCGCGAGCGGACACAGCGTCGTGTACGACACGGCGGGACATATCTTCTCCCGCTTTGAAGCGCAGAAGTTCGGCCGAGACGATGGGGAGGCCGACAGCGCCGTGAGCCGTGCGCTCGGCTGCGACCTGCTGATCCTCGACGATCTCGGCACCGAGCTGATGACGAGCTTTGTCCACAGCGCGATGTATCAGATCGTCAACACCCGCCTCATCACGGGGAAAAAGACCGTCATCTCCACAAACCTGAGCCCTGACGAGCTCGGACGGCGCTACGGCGCGCCGGTGCTCTCGCGTTTGCAGGGCGAGTATCAGATCCTCCTCTTTTTCGGCGAGGACATCCGCCGGCAGAAGAGAAAATAACAGAAGAAAACCAAAGGCGGAAGAGGGCGAAGAACCCCTCTTCCGCTGTGCTTTTTCCACCAGAACGGACGGGAATGAAATTTGCGTTAAGAAAATGCAAAGAAGCCGCAAAAAGAGAACGCACATTTTGCAGGAAGCCTTGCATTTTGTTCATGCGAGTGGTATAAATAAGGCTGCCTTTTAAGATGAAAACTGGGCGAGTGAGACAAAGGGGGTAAGATGCGTGGATAAGAAAAAGCGAACGCGGGAGCTGATCGTGTTCGCAGGTCTTGTGCTGGCGCTTTTGGCGGGCTGCCTGCTCGCGCCGTCAGGCGGCGGGGAGAGTGAGTCGATCCAGGAGGTCATGCGCGACGCGGTGCTGCACGAGCAGAACAAGGTGAGCCTTTTCGGTTTGACCGAGGTGAATCCGGGGCTTATTTCCGCCTACATCGTGACGGGCATTCTGATCGTGTTCGGTTTGATCTGCCGGTTCTTTGTGATCCCCAGGTTCCAATACGTGCCGGGAAGGTTCCAGCTCGTTTTAGAGCAGATCGTCGGCATGTTCGACGGCCTGGCCGAGGGCAGCAGCCCGCACCGCAATAAATTCCTGCGGGCGTACATCTTCACCGCCGGTGTTTACATCTTTGTCAGCACGCTCTTTGAGCTGCTCGGCGTGCAGGCGGTGACCACGTCCGGGCTGACGATCAGCCTTCCCGCGCCGCTGTCCGATATCAACGGGGCGATCGCCATGGGCTGCATGAGCTACGGCGTGATCCTCTTCGGCGGGTTGATCGCCGCGGGGCCGAGCGGCTTCCTGCACGCGCTTAAGGATTTTTCGCTGCCCATTTCAATGAGCTTCCGACTCTTCGGCGCGCTGCTCTCCGGCGCACTCGTGACGGAGATGGTGTATTATTATGCGGCGCTCTCCTATGTGCTGCCGGTGATCGTCGGCGTGCTGTTCACGCTGCTGCACGCGCTGATCCAGGCATATGTTCTGACGATGCTGGTCTCTACGTTCTACGGGGAATCCACCGAGAAGCACGCGAAAGCACCAAAATCCGGAAAGGTCAAAAAATCCCGCAGCAAAACGGCTGCGTGAAGAAAGAGGTAAATTTGCCATGAAAAACATGAAAAGATTTGCAGCGCTGATGATGCTGCTCTGCGCGCTGATGATCTGCACCATTCCGGCCTTCGCTGCCGGCGAAAGCGATGCTGCCAAAAACGCGACCGAAGCGGTGGCGGACGAGAGCGGCGAAAGTGACGTGACCTCTGCCAAGGCCATGGGCTCGGGTCTGATGATCGGCATTGCGTGCCTCGGCGGCGCGCTGGCCATGGGCATCGCCGTGGCCAGATCGAGTGAGGCCATTGCCCGCCAGCCTGAGGCGACGGGGCAGATCCGCGCGTCGATGATGATGGGTCTTGTGTTCATCGAAACGGTCATCATTTACGCGCTGATCGTGGCGATCCTCATCATCTTCGTCCTTTGATGAAGAAAACGCCCAAGAAGGAGGGGCTTTTGCATGCCGCTTAATATCAATTTGCAGCAGATCCTGCTGCACGCGCTGAACTTTGTCATTCTCTTCGGCGCGCTGTATTTCCTTCTCTACAAGCCTGTGAGAGACTTCATGGACAGCCGCAAGGCGCACTATGAGAAGATGGACGCAGATGCCAAGGCTGCGCTTGCGCAGGCGGAAAAGACGAAGGAGGACTTCGCCGCGCAGCTGAAAGGCGCGGACGAGGAGATCGCGCGCCGCCAGCGCGAGGCGAACGACGCTTTGCAGCATGCGGTGGACGAGCGCCGCGCGCAGGCCGAGCAGCAGGTGGAAGAGATCATCAAAAAGGCGCACGATGCCGCCGCGAGCGAGCACGAGCGCGTGATGGAGCAGGCCAGGGGCGAGATCGCCGAACTGATGAGCGCCGCGGCGGAAAAGCTGGTGCTTTCCAGCACGTCGGACGCTTACGACAAGTTCCTGGACACGGCGGAGGAGCGCAAGAACAATGGCTGAGCGCACGGAGCATCTTGAGGCCGTTCTTCGTTCTGCCGAGCGTCCGACACCGGCGCAGGAGAAACGATTTTTGGCCTTTCTTGCCGAAAAGTACGGCGAGGGAACGACGCTCGTCTGGCAGAAGAGCGACGCCTATCCCGGCGGCTTTCGTCTCGAGGCGGGCGCGGAGGTCTACGACTGGAGCGCGGGCGGCAGACTGAGCCAGTTTAAGAGCGCGCTGGAAAAGCTTGCTGCCGCGCAGGGCGATGTGATCCCGCTTTTGAAGGAAACGGTGCTCTCGTGGACGCCGGATGTGCTTGCCCAGGAGGTTGGCACGGTTTTGACCGTGGGCGACGGCATCGCCCGCGTGGACGGACTTTCCGGCGCGGCCTACGGCGAGGTGCTGCTTTTCGACGGCGGCGTGCGCGGCATGGTGCAGGATCTTTCGGATGAGAGCGTCGGCTGTATCCTCTTTGACGATGACGCGAGCATCTGTGCGGGCAGCACGGTGCGCCGCACCGGGCGCACGGCGGGTGTTCCCGTGGGCGAGGGATTCCTCGGCCGCGTGGTAAACGCGCTCGGCGTACCCATCGACGGCGGCGGAGAGATCCGCGCCGACGGTTACCGCGCTGTGGAAAGTCCCGCCCCCGGCATCATCGATCGTAAGAGCGTCGACACGCCGCTTGAAACGGGCATTCTCTGCGTCGACTCGATGTTTCCCATCGGCCGCGGCCAGCGCGAGCTCATCATCGGCGACCGCCAGACCGGCAAGACCGCCATCGCCCTTGATACCATCGTCAACCAGAAGGGCAAGGGTGTCATCTGCATCTATGTTGCCATCGGACAGAAGGCGAGCTCCGTCGCCCAGCTCAGAAAGACGCTGGAATCGCACGGCGCGATGGACTATACGATCATCGTCAACGCCTCGGCGAGCGATGCCGCGCCGCTGCAATATGTTGCGCCCTACGCGGGCTGCGCCATGGGCGAGTACTTTATGCACAAGGGGCGCGACGTGCTGATCGTCTACGACGATCTTTCCAAGCACGCCGTCGCCTACCGCGCGATGAGCCTGCTGCTGGAGCGTTCGCCCGGCCGCGAGGCCTACCCCGGCGACGTATTCTATCTGCACTCCCGCCTGCTTGAGCGCGCGGCGCACCTGAGCGATGAAAAGGGCGGCGGCAGCATCACGGCGCTGCCGATCATCGAGACACAGTCGGGCGACGTGTCGGCCTATATCCCGACGAACGTCATTTCTATTACCGACGGTCAGCTTATTCTGGAATCGCGCCTGTTCTTCTCCGGCCAGCGGCCGGCGGTGAACGTGGGTCTGTCCGTGTCCCGCGTGGGCGGCGACGCGCAGACCAAGGCGATGAAAAAGGCGGCCAAGACGATCCGCCTTGACCTCTCGCAGTACCGCGAGATGGAGTCGTTTACGCAGTTTGCCAGCGACCTTGACGAATCGACCAAAAAGCTGCTTGCCTACGGGCAGGGGCTGACGCGCATGCTGCGACAGAAGCAATTCCGCCCCTACAAGCAGTATGAGCAGGTCATTCTGCTCGTTGCGGGGCTGAGCCACACGTTTGCGGAGATCCCGGCGGAAAAGCTCGACGGCTTTTTGCCGCTCCTGCTGCGGCACTTTGCCGATACGCAGGGCGCGCTGTGCCGCGCCATCGAGCAGACGGGCCTTCTCAGCGACGAGCAGCAGGCGCAGATCGTTGAGATCGCCAAGGCGTTTGTCAAAGAAAATTTTCAAAGTTGAGCAAGTGAGGTGAGAGGACATGGCGGGCATGAAGGAGATCCGCGGACACATTGAAAGCATCAAAAGCACGCAAAAGGTGACGAACGCGATGTACCTCATCGCCTCGACCAAAATGCGGCGGGCGAAGGAAGATCTTGAAAAAACGCGCCCGTTTTTTGACGCGCTGACGGGGGAGATCGAGCGCATTTTCCAGCGCGGGGGCGAGATCAGAAGCCCCTATGTGTTCTGCGGCGATGCGGACGATTCCGATCAGTCCGGCACATACGCCTATCTGGTCGTCACGGCGGACCGCGGACTTGCGGGCGCTTACAACCAGAATGTCATTCAGGAAACGCTGGGGCGGATCAAAAGCCATTCCGACAGCCGCGTTTTCGTGGTGGGCGACAACGGCCGGCAGTTTTTTGCAAGCCACGGCGTACCGATGGAAAAGAACTTTCAGTACACCGCGCAGAGCCCCACGCTGCGCCGCGCCCGCGAGATCACGGCAAAGCTCCTCGACCTTTTTGACCGCGGGGAGATCTCCAAGCTCTATATGGTTTATACGGACTTTGAAAACGGCATGGAGATGAGCGTACACACCACAAGGCTCCTGCCGCTGGAGAGCGGAGAGTTTGAGGGCGGCGCGCCTCTGCCGCATATCAGATTTGAACCCTCGGCCGAGGAGGTGCTCGCCAAGATCGTTCCGGCGTATATCACGGGCTTCCTCTATTCGGCGATGGTACACAGCTTCTGCGCTGAGCAGAACGCGCGCGCCTCCGCGATGGACGCTGCCAACCGGAACGAGGACGACATGCTGCGGGAGCTGCAATTCGAGTACAACCACGAGCGGCAGAGCGCCATCACAAGCGAGATCACCGAGGTCTCGGCCGGTGCGCGCAGCAGGCAGAACCGCATGAGGAAGGAGGCGCAGCAGCATGCGCACGGGTAAGATCATTCAGGTATCGGGCAGCGTGGTGGACGTGCGCTTTCCGCAAGGCGGCCTGCCGCGCATTCGCGAGGCATTGTCCGTTGAGGTGGACGGCGCGCGCCGCGTGATGGAGGTCGCGCAGCACCTGAGCAGCGATACGGTGCGCTGCATCATGCTTTCGGGCAGCGAGGGCCTTGCGCGCGGCATGGACGTGACGGGCGAGGGCAGCGGACTGCGCGTGCCCGTCGGCAAATGTACGCTTGGGCGGCTGTTCAACGTCTTCGGCGACGTCATCGACGACGGTGCGCCCATCGGCGCGGACGAGCCGCGCCGCAGCATCCACAGAAAGCCGCCGGCTTTTGCCGAGCAGAACCCCGGTGTTGAAATTCTGGAAACGGGCATCAAGGTCATCGACCTTTTGGAGCCTTATCCGCGCGGCGGCAAGATCGGCCTTTTCGGCGGCGCAGGCGTCGGCAAGACGGTGCTCATTCAGGAACTGATCCACAACATCGCCGTGGAGCACGGCGGCTACTCGATCTTCACGGGCGTCGGCGAACGCAGCCGCGAGGGAAACGACCTCTGGAACGAGATGCACGAGAGCGGCGTCATCGACAAGACCGCCCTCGTCTTCGGTCAGATGAACGAAGCGCCGGGCGTTCGCATGCGCGTGGCGCTCACGGGTCTTACGATGGCGGAATACTTCCGCGACGAGGAGCAGCGCGACGTGCTGCTGTTTATCGACAATATCTTCCGCTTTGTGCAGGCGGGCAGCGAGGTTTCTACCCTGCTCGGGCGCATGCCCTCCGCCGTCGGCTATCAGCCGACGCTTGCCAACGAAATGGGCGAGCTGCAAGAGCGCATCACCTCCACAAAAAGCGGCTCGATCACGTCCGTGCAGGCGGTCTATGTTCCGGCGGACGATCTGACCGACCCCGCCCCCGCCACGACATTTACCCATCTCGACGCGACGACGGTCCTGAGCCGTAAGATCGCCGAGCAGGGACTTTATCCCGCGGTCGACCCGCTGGAATCGTCCTCCCGCATTCTCGAGGAGGATATTGTGGGCGAGCGGCATTACCGCATTGCCCGCAGCGTGCAGGCCACGCTGCAAAAATACCGCGAATTGCAGGATATCATCGCCATTCTCGGCATGGACGAGCTGAGCGACGCAGACAAGCTTACGGTCAACCGCGCGCGCAAGATTCAGCGCTTCCTTGCCCAGCCGACCTTTGTTGCCGAAAAGTTCACCGGCCTTCCGGGCGTATATGTGCCGCTGGAGGAAACGCTGCGCGGCTTTGAAGCGATCCTCTCCGGCGAGATGGACGGTTATCCCGAAATGGCATTTTACAATGTCGGCACGCTCGACGATGCGCTTGCCAAGGCGAAGAAAATGGAAAGTGGGGAAGTGTGATGAACACGGTTCACCTTCGTATTCTTGCGCCGGAGCGCACATTTTTCGACGGCGCCTGCGCCTCGCTCACCGTGCCGACGATCGACGGCATGTACGGCGTGATGGCGCAGCATGAGGACGTTGTGATCGCGATCGTCCCCGGCAAGCTGACGCTGCGGGGACAGGACGGCGATGAGCAGATCGCCGCCGTATCCGAGGGACTTCTCAAGATGGAAAACGGGGAAGCGCTGCTGCTGGTGGACACGATCGAGCGGCCGGAGGAGATCGATCTGCGCCGCGCCGAGGAGATGGCCGCCGCTTCGCGCGCCGAGCTTGATGCCAGGCACAGCGAGCAAGAGCAGGCGCTTGCCCGCGCGCGCATCGCCCGCGCCGTGAGCCGCATGCACGTCAAGCGCGACGGGAAATAAAGAAAAAAAGATCCGCGTTTTCAAAACGCGGATCTTTTTTGCCCTCTTCGCCCGGATTCGCCGCGTTTTGCACACAATTTGTGCTAAAAGTGGAGAAAAAGGAGGGGAAATCCATGGAAATGTCCGCAAAAAAGCAGCTGTTCCCGCGCCGCGTGCTCGAGCTGAGCGTTGACGCGCTGCGCCCCAATCCCAACCAGCCGCGCGTGGAGTTCGACGAGGATTCCCTGCGCGCGCTGAGCGACAGCATTCGCCGCTACGGGATCTTGCAGCCGCTGACCGTCCGCCGCACGGACGAAGGCTATGAGCTCATCGCCGGGGAGCGGCGGCTGCGCGCGGCAAAGCTTGCGGGGCTGCGCGAGGTGCCGTGTCTGCTTGCCCGCTCGAGCGAGGAGGAGAGCGCGCTGCTTGCGCTTGTGGAAAATTTGCAGCGCCGCGACCTGCATTATCTCGAAGAAGCGGCCGCCATCGCGCGGCTCATCTCGTCCTACGGCCTTTCGCAGGAGCAGGCGGCGGAAAAGCTGGGGAAATCCCAGTCCGCTGTTGCCAACAAGCTGCGTCTGCTGCGCCTGTCACCGGACTGCACGCGCCTGCTGTGCGCGCATGACCTTTCCGAGCGGCACGCCCGGGCGCTGCTGCGCCTTGCCGATGAGGAGGATCGCCTGCATGCCTTGCAGACCATTATCCGCCGCGGCTGCAATGTTGCCCAGAGCGAAGCGCTCATCGAGGAAATGCTGAAGAGAAAGCAAACATCGCCGCGCCTGCCGACCTATGTTGTCAAAGATGTGCGTATTTTCCTCAACACGATCCGCCATTCTCTCGGCCTAATGCAGCGGGCGGGCGTGGAGGCCGATATGCAGCGCGAGGACACGGAGGAGAATATTCTTTTGACCATTCGGATCCCGAAATGTGCAAAGCGCTGAGAAAAAAGTTGAAATTGTCACCCTTTTGTGATTCTTTTTCTCCTGTTCTGTGATATACTGATGCAGTCGGCGGGGAAAGCCCCACCGCAAAGAACGGAAGAAACAGGGAGGAGCCAGAGATGGAAGAAAACATCGGCGCCTTTGAGGAAAAGAAAAGGAAAAAGGGCGGCAAGCGCCTGATGAAGCCGGAGAAGGCCGTCAGAGCGTCTGCGGAGTCCTGCGGCGAGACGCCGCCGCGCGTTCCACGTGAAACATCGGGGAAGGCGGGCAAGGTCATCGCCATTGTCGCCGCCGTGTTGGCGGCGGCCTATTTGGGCTTTGGCGCATGGGTGTCGGCGGGGCAGTGCATTTACCCCAACGTGATGCTCGGCGAGGTCAACTACGGCGGCATGAGCGAGCAGCAGGCCGCGCAGCAGCTCAAAGAGAGCGTGGCGCAGGCGAGGGGCGCAGGCGTCGACTTCGTTCTGCCCGACGGCACAGAGGTCGCGCACGTGGCGCTCAACGAGATGCCGGAGCACGTCGACTTTGACGGTCTTGCCAAGCAGATCTACATTGTCTATGGCTGCAACGACAGCATTTTGACAGCGGGAGCAAAGTATCTGCGCGCGCTCGTCAAGCCGCAGGACGCTGCAACGACGGTGGGATTATATTATTCTCCCAATCAGCTTGGCAGTCTGGTCGACACGCTGTGCGATGACATAACCTGCGATCCGGTGGAATTTGCCATTCACGTGACCGAGGACGGTAAGGTCAGCGTTACGAAGCCGATGGACGGCCGCGCCGCGACCGACACCGCGAAAGAGCAGCTCAGTATGTACCTTGGCGGCGCGTACCTCAGCGGCGGCAAGCCGTCTGAGATCGTGCTGAAGAGCGATGCGGAGGGCGGCGTTTACGATGTGATCCCCGCGCAGGAGGCCGATCTTGCCGCGCAGCGCGAGGCGATCATCGGACAGAAGGTCAATGCGTCCTTTGATAAGGAAAGCGGCACCGTCGTGCCGGGACACGCGGGGGTGGATTTTGCACTCTCTGACCTGCAAGCCGCCTATGACAAAGCTGCGGCGGGGGAGACCGTCGATGTGCCGAACGCCGCGGTCGAGCTGCCGGACGTGACGACCGAGCAGCTTGAGCAGGTGATCTTCCGCGACGAGCTCAGTTCTTACACCACGAAGGTCGGCGGCGCACCCGGCCGCCGCGCGAACGTCAAGCTCACCGCCTCGCGCATCAACGGCTACATTATGAACGCCGGCGAAACGATGAAATACGGCCCGCTCGTCACGCCCTTTACCGCGGCGAACGGCTACAGCCCCGCGCCGGGCTACTTGCAGGGCAAGACCGTTGACATGGTCGGCGGCGGCGCGTGCCAGGCGAGCTCTACGCTCTATGCCGCCGCGCTCTACGCCAACCTTGAGATCGTGCAGCGCACGAACCACGGCTTTGCCTCCGACTACATCGGCCTCGGCCTTGACGCGACGGTCGCCGAGGGCGGCCCTGAGTTTGAGTTCCGCAACAATACCAATTATCCCATCAAGGTCTGCGCCGAGTATACGACGAGCGGCAACAAGAATTATCTCAAGATCACCATTCTCGGCACCAAGGTGGACGACACCTATGTGAAGATCCGCGCCGACGTGCTTGAGACCATTCCGTTTACGGAGGAGATCATCGAAACGGACGAGCTGGCTCCCGGCGAGCGCAAGGTCGAGCAGACCGCCTACACCGGCTACAAGGTAAAGACCTACCGCAATGTCTACTCCGGCGACGGCAAGCTCATCTCCTCGACCTTTGAGGCGAACAGCAACTACAAGGCGCGCAACCGCATCGTGTACGTCGGCAAGTTCGCCGTCACGGTGCCGACCGACCCCGGCGTGACCGCACCGGTCGATCCCGGAACCACCGCGCCCATCGACCCCACCGTGCCGGTCGACCCCGGTACGACCACCGATCCCGGTGTGACCGACCCCGGCGCCACGACGGAGCCGCCCGTTGTGGAAATGGAGCGCCCCGGCTGGCTCGATACGGGATTCGACTGAGAATTTCATAAAAAAAGAGGGCGATTCTCTCATGTGAGAGGATCGCCCTCTTTCTCACGCTCGCTGTGGGTGGCAGGGAACGAAAAAAGGATCACTGTTTCTTGCGGATCAGAATGAACGGGGTGCACTGGTCGTCCTGACCGGCGGGGTTGTCGCGAATGATCTCGCAGAGCTGCTCGTCGGTGAGGGTCACGCAGTCGGCCTTGCCGAGAATGTCGCGCGTGAGGTCGTTGGCATCGACGATCATCGCGCGCACGCCGGTCTTTTCGAAGATCTCATTACAAACGCCCGAGGGATTTTCAGGGATGCGAATGCCGTAATCGCCATAAACCGGGAACACGTCGGGGTAGAAGCCATCGAGTCCCGTGACCTCCATACCGACCATATCATAGAAAATGCCGTGCTTGCCCACGAGCTTGCCAAAGCCCGCGCAGATGGCGGCCCAGAGGACCTTCCATGCGCCGCACTCGTCGATGGCGAACTGCATCTTGCACACCTCGCCCACGCCGATGCCGGCGCTGTTGTGCTGAATGGCAAAGCGGCTGAGGAACTTTGCCAGCCACGAGATCTTCATATCCTTGCGATAGACCACGCGCTTCTGGCACAGGGCGATGATCTTTTCGCTGATGCTCAGAAGGTCGCCCTCTTCATAGAGGGGCTTGACGTAGCGGTTGACAAGCTCGATATAATCCTCGCCGATCTCGACAAAGTGCGTCTGAATGGCGTGGCGAAGGTAAATGCCCGTGGAAGTCTCGATTTCGACATTCTTGGAGCCGTTTGCAACAAAATCCATAAAAAAGCCTCTTTCGTGCAAAATTTGGGATCCGTCAATAGAACCGATGGTATTGTACCACAAAATCTGCAAAATGCTACTATAAATTGCAAAAATCCAAAAAAGAAATGAACGCGCCGCCCGCGGCGCGTTCTCTGCGCGGCGGGCGGCGTGTATCAAAGAAAAAAGAGAGTTTGGAAAGGCCGTTTCCGGCCGGAAGAGCGTTACTTTTCGGTGATGACCTTGAGCACCTTTTCGTAGCTTTCCTGCGCCACGGGAATGGCGTGTGCAAGCAGCTCTTCGCCCTTTTTGCAGCACTCATCGGCAAAGGCCTTGTCCTTCAGGGAGGAAAGGTTGATGAGCACGTTCAGCCATGCGCTCTGCATGGCGGTCTTGAGCGTGAGCGCGGCGATGCCAAGATCGCTGACGACGTTCGGGTTCGTCGTGCCGACAAGCTCGGCACAGAGGTCGATGGCCTCGGCGCAGATCTCCATCATCGTCAGCGGTACCTGCGTGCAGCTGCGGAAGCTTGCCTGCACGGCGCCGCGGCGAATGGCCTTGTGCGCGTCGTCGTCCTTCGGGAGGGCGAGCGATTCGATCAGAACGTCGAAGACCTCGCTGTCGCGGTTCATGACGTCGATAAAGCGCTCCTTGAGCTCATTGCCCTTGGCAATGGCGTCCAGAAGGCGCTCGCGGTCGTTCTCAAAGCCCTTCTTGTCCAGCGTCAGGCCGTTGACCATCATCGTCAGCGCGACGCCGACGCCGCCGGCAAGACCGGCCACAGCGCCGCCGCCGGGCGCGGGAGTGCCTGAACCGACCTCGTTGATGAGCTCGGTAACTTTCATATCTGCGATCTTCATAGCGTTCCTCCCGGTAATTTTAGAGTCAGAAGAGAATATGTCAGGAAGAGGCGGATGGTTCCGCCTCTTCCTTGGGGATCAAAAGAGTAAAATCTGTGAGGCAGCCGTTTCTTAGAACAGGCCGGTGATCTTGCCGTTGGCGTCGATGTCGATGCGCTCGGAAGCGGGAACCTTGGGAAGACCCGGCATGGTCATGATGTTGCCGGTCTTGGCAACCAGGAAGCCGGCACCGGCGTTGACCTTGATCTCGCGGACGGTGATCTTGAAGCCGCGGGGAGCGCCCAGCTTGGTCTGATCGTCGGAGAAGGAGAACTGCGTCTTGGCCATGCAGATGGGCATCTTGTCGAAGCCGAGCTCAGTGAGCTGAGCAGCCTGCTTCTTGGCGTCGCCGGCGAGCACCACGCCGTCAGCGCGGTAGACCTTGGTGGCGATCTTGTTCAGCTTCTCTTCGATGGAATCCTCCAGGTCGTAGACGAACTGGAAGTGATCGTTGGTGGTGTCCTCAGCGAGGCGGATAACTTCCTCAGCCAGAGCCTTGCCGCCCTCGCCGCCCTTGGCCCAAACCTCGGACAGACGGACGTTGACGCCCTGCTCCTTGCACTTGGCCTCAACGAGGTCGAGCTCGGCCTTGGTGTCGGTCGGGAAGGCGTTGATGGCGACGACGCAGGGAAGACCGTAGACGTTCTTCACGTTGTCGACGTGCTGGAGGAGGTTGGGCAGGCCCTTCTCGAGAGCCTCGAGGTTCTCGTTGTTGAGCTCAGCCTTGGGCACGCCGCCGTGATACTTGAGAGCGCGGACGGTGGCGACGATGACAACAGCGTCGGGGTGGAAGCCACCGGCACGGCACTTGATGTCGAGGAACTTCTCGGCGCCCAGGTCAGCAGCGAAGCCGGCCTCGGTGACGGTGTAGTCGGCGAGCTTCATCGCGGTCTCAGTGGCCTGGATGGAGTTGCAGCCGTGAGCGATGTTGGCGAAGGGGCCGCCGTGGATGAAAGCGGGGGTGTGCTCGAGCGTCTGGACCAGGTTGGGCTTGATGGCGTCCTTCAGGACGGCAGCCATGGCGCCCTCGGCCTTGAGGTCATGCGCGGTGATGGGCTGACCGGCGCGGTTGTAGGCGACGACCATCTTGGCAAGACGGGCCTTCATGTCGGCAAGGTCGGCAGACAGGCACAGAACGGCCATGACCTCGGAGGCAACAACGATGTCGAAGCCGTCCTCGCGGGGCACGCCGGAGGCCTTGCCGCCGAGACCGCAGACGATGTGACGCAGCTGACGGTCGTTCATATCGACAACGCGCTTCCAGGGGATATTGCGCACGTCGATGTCGAGAAGGTTGCCCTGCTGGATGTGGTTGTCGATCAGGGCAGCCATGAGGTTGTTGGCGATGCCGATGGCGTTGAAGTCACCGGTGAAGTGCAGGTTGATGTCCTCCATGGGGACGACCTGAGCGTAGCCGCCGCCGGCAGCGCCGCCCTTGACGCCGAACACGGGGCCCAGAGAGGGCTCGCGCAGGCAGACGATGGTGTTCTTGCCGAGCTTGTTCAGCGCGTCGGCAAGGCCGACGGAAGTGGTGGTCTTGCCCTCGCCGGCGGGGGTGGGGCTGATGGCGGTCACCAGCACGAGCTTGGACTTGCGGGGCAGGTCCTTCAGGGCGTGGATGTCGACCTTGGCCTTGTAGTGGCCGTAGTTCTCGAGCTGCTCGGGCTTGATGCCCACCTTAGCAGCAACTTCCTCGATGGGGAGCATTTGGGACGCCTGGGCGATCTCAATGTCGGTCATGGGAATTACCTCCTGATTTTTTTAAGTATCTAAAACGCAGAGAATTCTCTCTAATTGACAATTGGAATTATATCCGAAGGCGGGGAAAAGGTAAACGATTTTGCAAGCCTCTTTTTTTCAAAAACCTTAAAAAATTAAGTGTTCTTTTTCCTCCCTGAAAAAAGAGAAAAAGGGGGGATTTTGGGCGATTTTTGCCGCCCGCGCCGCGCACTAAAAGGGGAAAGCGACGGACGGGGGAAGCATTCTTTCATTTGTGCGGGCGTTACAGCGTGATGCGCGCAGGCTCGTCCAGCGTGACCTTACCGCCGATGTGAGCCGCGACGACTTTGCCGCCCTGCCGCTCAACGCTTGCGCGGACGACGCCCGCAGGCTGAATATAGTCGCAGGAAAAGCCGCCGTTTTCCATCTGCTCGCTCTGCGCGACCGCACAGGCGACGCTGCCGCTGCCGCAGCTGCCCTCCCAGACAAGGCTGTTCGTATCGATCACCTTAACGAGCGGCGTCATGCGGTGCGTTTCCGCATCTAAGAAAATGACACCGCAGGCATCCAGCCCTGCAATTTGGGAAAAGATGGGCTCGACCGCGCGGAAGAACTCTTCGCTCGGTTTCACGCCCTCGACCACAAGGTGGGCGATACCTGTTAAGTCAACAAGCGTCCCCTCGTGACCGTTTGCGGTGACGCGCTGAACGCTGCGCGGGCAAGGCATCTCGGCGCGTGCCGTGCCTGCTTCCAGATCGACCTGCGCGGTCACGATATGGTCGCAGCCGCTCACGCGCAGCTTAACAGACGAAAGCCCGCCCTTTTGCTGTGCAATGTACATGCCGTAGGCGCGCGTTGCGTTGCCGCAGAATTCGCCGCCCATCATCTCCATATGCCCGTCCGCGTCATCTTCCGCAGGGCAGACATAGCCGACCTGCTCGGCCTTGAGCGCCGGGATCGCCATGATCTTCTCCGCGATGGCCGCGCGCTGTGCCTTTTCGACTTGGTCGAGCACGAAGATCGTGATGTTCCCCGCGGGGTCCGCCCGCAGGATATTGAGTTCCATGGCAGTTCCCTCCGTTTCTATCAAAATTAGACAAAAAGATGGTGTAAAGCCTACTAAGACTTTACACCACCTTGCATTGTATTGTCAACTATTTACGCCGCGCGCAGTGCGTTTGCGGCACAAAGAGCACGATTTCGATTATTCGAAGTCGGGGATATACTCCTTGACGATGTCGAGCAGCTCGCCGGAGCGGATCATCTCTTCCACCGCACGGATGTCAGGCCAGATCTCGCGGTCGATCTCGTAGAAGGCGACCTTCTCGCGGACGTGCTGGTAGAGAGCCTCATGCAGCGGGGTCATGCCCTGGCCGTGAGTGTTCAGGCGGCGACGGATGTCGATGGCCTGGCAGGCGGTCATCAGCTCGTCGGCGAGGACGTCCTGCGTGTTCTGCAGGATCATCTTGGCCTTACGGGCAGCAGTGGTACCCATGGAGACGATATCCTCCTGGTTGGCGGAAGAGGGGATGGAGTCGACGGAAGCGGGGTGAGCGTAGATCTTGTTCTCGCTGACCATGGAAGCGGCAGCGTACTGAACGATCATGAAGCCGGAGTTGACGCCGGCCTTGGTGGTCAGGAACGCGGTCAGGCCGTTGGACAGAGCCGGGTTGACCATACGCTCGGTGCGGCGCTCGGAAGCGTCGGCCAGCTCGCTCGCGGCGATGCCGAGGAAGTCGAACGGCAGGGCCATGGGCTCGCCATGGAAGTTACCGCCGGAGATAACAGCCTCGTCGTCGAGGAACATCAGCGGGTTATCGGTGACAGCGTTGAGCTCGATCTCGACCTTCTCGCGGACATAGTCGAGAGCGTCACGGCAGGCGCCGTGCAGCTGCGGGATGCAGCGCAGGGCGTAAGCGTCCTGAACGCGATCCTTCTGGCAGTTGTCGAGGATCTCGGAACCGTCGAGCAGCTTGCGCATGTTCGCGGCGACGAGCATCTGGCCCTTCTGGCCGCGCACCTGATGGATGCGGGGGTCGAAGGCGTTGCGAAGACCCGTCAGGCCCTCGAAGGACATGGAAGCGATCACGTCGCCGAGTTGGGCGGCGCAGATGGTGTCGTACAGGGCGAGAGCACCGACGGAGGTCATCGCGCAGGTGCCGTTCGTCATGCCGAGGCCTTCCTTGGAGACCAGGGTGTCGAGCGTCTTGATGCCAGCCTTGGCCATGGCCTCAGCGCCGGGCATCTTCACGCCCTCGTACATGGCCTCGCCCTTGCCGAGCATGGGGAGCGTCATGTGAGCGAGAGGGGCCAGGTCGCCGGAGGAGCCGAGAGAGCCCTTCTGCGGGACGACGGGGGTCACGCCCTTGTTGAGCATCTCGAGCAGCATCTCGACGAGGATGGGGCGAACGCCGCTCACGCCGCCGCACAGAGCGTTGGCACGCAGCAGCATCATGCCGCGGACGATCTCGTCAGCATACGGCTCGCCGGCGGCGGTGCAGTGGCTGAGGATCAGGTTGGTGGAGAGCTGGTTGCTCATCTCCTTGGGGACGGCGACCTTCTGGAACTCGCCGAAACCGGTGGTGATACCGTAGGCGACGCGGCCCTCGGCAGCGATCTTCTCGGCGAGAGCGCGGGACTTCTGCATGGCTTCCAGAGCGGAGGGAGCCAGCTCGACGGTCGCATTGTAGCGAGCGATGGCGACGAAGGATTCGAGGGTCAGGCTGTGACCATCGACGACGACATGCTTGATCGCGGTAGGATTCATGATCATGGTAATTATCCTCTCTTTTTCCTTTTTCTATTTTTCCGGTTGCCCGGTGATTTGGCATGCACGGCGAACCGTGCCGCCGGATGCAAGATACCTTTCGGAACGCACCCCTGATATCTCCGCATTTGCCCGATGTGGAAGCGTTCCGCCCGCGGGGAATATCCCACGAGATTGTTCTATCATAGTATAGCATGGTTTTGTGCAAAATCAATAGTTTTCTTGCTAAAAATATTTTCTTTATTGTGCGTTATCACCATATCAAGATAACACGTTAACAAGGTAAATCGCTAATTTGTGAAAAGTAAATAAAAAAAGCGCTCCGCAAATGCGGAGCGCCTTTCATAATTTGTGAAAAGTTCACAGCTGTTTACTTTTTCCGCTTCCCAGAGGACTTCGGTTCGGGTGCTTCGTAATCCATGATCCGAATGGCGGGATTCTTCTTTTTCGCAAAGGCAGCGATCTCGTCGAGTGATGCGCGCGGGAAGAAAAATGCCTTTTCCGCATTGCCGTAGCCGATGTGCAAGCGCACGAGCTCGGCGTGGTTGCGGTCCTCGCACACGATGACGCTGATGTCCTCCCAGGGATAGCACTCATAGTTCGTGGTGAACTGCATGTTGTAGAAGATCTCAAGACCGCGGCTCGTGAGAGCGGCGTCCTTTTTGGTCATCATCGTCACGAGGTACATCACGGAGAATACGAGCGAGATGATGGAGAGCATCGGGTTGCGCCCGCGCTGCGATAAGCCGTAGAGCAGCAGGAGGACGACCAGAACCCAGCCGCCGACCTGCACCCACTTTTTACGCGGCTTGAGCGTCAGTTGGGCGGGGAAGATCGGGGGCGGGACGGATTCCCAGGGAAGCGATTGTTTCACAGCGGTGATTCCTTTCTAAGTAAAGCAGGGAGCGTAGATTACGCGCTGATCTTGGGAGCCTTGCCGGCAGCGCGGAGGGCTTCGAGGTTGGCAACAGCCTTGGCGTGAGCCTCTTCCGGAGCACCGGCGGGCTTGCCAGCCTTGGTCTTGCCGAAGATGTTGGTGTAGGAACCGTCAGCCCAGAAGATGTTGCGGCCGAACGCAGCGGTCACATAGGCGTAAACGGGGTTGAGCAGGTTGACGAACGCGTACGGGAAGAACACCAGCGGGCTCATGCCGAGAACGCCGGTCTGGTAAGCGCCGCAGCCGGTCCAGGGGAACATAACAGCCCAGAGGGTACCGGCATCTTCCAGAGAACGGGAGAGCATATTGCGGCCGAGGCCGAGCTCATCATACTTGTCGGCATAGATGGGGGCGGGAACGCCAATGCCGAGGAACTGGTCGCACATGGTGGCGTCGCAGAAGATGGAGGTCAGCAGGGTGGCGAGGATCAGGCTGCCAACGGAGTGGATCTTGTGCTTGAGGCCGCCGAACAGACGCTCGATGCAGCCGCAGCGCTCCAGAGCACCGCCGTAGGCGAGCGCGAGGAGGATGAGGTTGATGGTCCACATGGTGCCGTCCATACCGCCGGCCTTGCCGAGGATGGAGTCAGCGACTTCGTTGCCGGTCTCAACGCTGATACCGTAGTGCAGCGTGTTGAAGATGTCGCCCAGGGCGCGGGAGCCGTAGATGTCGGTGGACTGGAAGATGATCATGAAGATCGTTGCGGTGGCAACGGAGATGGCGATACCGACGAGGCCGGGCACGCGCAGGATGCACATCACAATAACAACGATGATGGGGATGAGCAGCAGCGGGGAGATGGTGAACACGCTGCGGAAAGCATCCTGGATACCCTGGGCAACGGTCGGATCATAGGCGCTGGCATCGATGTTCAGGCCCATGATGGTGTAGAGGATGAGGGCGATGACCAAGGTCGGGCCGGTGGAGGAGACCATCGCGGTGACGTGGTCGAAAAGACCGGTCTCAGCAACAGCCGCGGCAAGGTTGGTGGTATCGGACAGGGGGGAGAACTTATCGCCGACATACGCGCCGGAGATGATCATACCGGCGGTGAGGGCGGGATTGATGCCAAGGCCCGCGCCAATGCCGAGGAACGCAAGACCGATGGTGGCGGTGGTGGTCCAGGAGGAGCCGCACGCCATACCGACGATCGCGCAGAGGATGCAGCCGACAGGCAGGAACAGCTTCGGGGTCAGCAGGTCAAGGCCGTAGACGATCAGGGAAGGGATCGCGCCGGAGGCCATGAAGCTGGCGACCAGGAAACCGACGGTGCAGAGGATCAGGACCGCTTCCATGGAAGCTGCCAGACGATCGATCATACCGGAGAGCATATCCTTGAAGTCGTGACCGCAGAAGTGACCGACGATGCACGCGACGACCAAGGACATGACCAGGGACATATGGGCGTCATGGTAACCGGATTCGGAATGACCGAGGAAGCAGTAAAGCATGAACCCGATCATTGCCACAATGGGGATCAGCGCCAGAATAAAACTGGGCTCCCGTGCGACTTTCTTTTCGTTTGCCATTTTGATATTTACCTCTCTCTTCATAAAAATACTTGCCCGGCAAGAAGCAGCGAACCGCTCCTCCCCCAGACGGGCCTGTTATCACCGCACGAGGGGACGTGCGTTTTCTGCGGAGGGGTTCCGCAAAAAAAACAGACGCAGGATAGAGTCACAGCACCGTCGGGCAAACGGTTCCTTGCACGCTGCACATCTATCCCTAATCTATTTGTGAACTAATTGTAACATACCACTTTGGCAAAAGCAATAAAATCTGACAAAATTTTAAAAATAATTTAGTCATTTCTCATATATCCGGGTGACATGGTGCCGAACCGATGTGGTGATGCGGTATTATAGTAAAGCATGACACGGGAAAAAGAGCAGACGCATCGCGCCTGCTCTGACCCTGACATGACGGGACTTACTTCTCTTCCTTTGCCCGGTCGAACAGCAGTTTGTAGCCGTCTGCCCCGTAGCAAAGGCACTTGTTTACGCGCGTGATGGTCGTGGACGAAACGCCGATCTTCTGCGAGATCTGCGTGAAGGTTTTGCCATCGGCCAGCAGCGACGCCACCTCAAAACGCTGCGACATCGCCTCGATCTCGCTGAAGGTGCAGAGATCGTCGAAGAAGCGATAGCATTCTTCCTCCGTCCTCAGAGACAGGATCGCCTTGAACAGATGATCGGTCTCCTCACTTTTCATTTTGCTCTGGTACATCCAACGTTCCTCCTCAACGATGCTGAAAGGATTGGCCACTGTCTGCACGGTGCATACCGCAGCGGACGCCGAATGACGGCTGCCCGGAAGCCGTTTTTTGCAGGTGCGATCCCTCCGCAGAGGTACACCTAACTAAAGTTAAATATATGGTAGCAAAAAGCGGCGATTCCGTCAAGCGCAATTCGTGCTTTTTGCGGGAGAACTTCTCTTTTCGCCGGTTCTGTCCGGCAGGGGAGGAAAATTTTTGCACCGGATCCGGGGAAATCTATGGCAATCCGCCGCGGAAAATGCTATACTGAGCCAAAAGTGGAAGGATCGCAGCGGCAGCGCTTGACAATCCACGCGCCGTACCGTAAAATATCTCCCAACCACTCCGATACGCTGCTGTGCCACCACGGTGCAGTAAGCTGTCCGTACATTATATCACGAAAGGACACACTATCATGGCAACGATCAAAGCTCACACCTTATCCGGCTTTATGGAGCTGCTTCCCGCGCCGCAGACGCAGATGGAACGCCTTCTGGAGGTGCTGCGCTCGTCCTACGGCGTGTATGGCTTTACCCCGCTCGACACTCCCATCATCGAAGCGAGCGACGTGCTGCTCGCCAAGGGCGGCGGCGAAACGGAAAAGCAGATCTACCGCTTCTCCAAGGGCGACAGCGACCTCTCCCTGCGCTTCGACCTGACGGTGCCGCTGGCAAAGTACGTTGCCCTGCATTATGCCGACCTCGCTTTCCCGTTCCGCGGCGTTGTCCGAGTACTGCGCCTCGTAAGTGGCCTGGAAGTACTCCCTGTTTATTTCCCTGATCTCGCTGTCCAGTTTCTCCACCGCCTCTCTGATCTGCTTTGCCGAGGGTTTCTTTGCCACGCCCTCCGCCGCTTTCTTTCCGGAGCTTCCGGAGGTTTCGGATGTCCGGGCCGCTGCCGTCTGCTTGCCGGCGGCATTTTCCAGTCTGAGGCCGTACATTTCCATCGCCAGTCTTTTGATCTCTTCCGTAGGCGAACTGATAAACGGTGCCGCATCCCGGTCTGCGTTCAGAACGACGGACTGCACCTTTTCCGTAGGGTTTTCTATATACCGGATATTCATCGGATCGTTTCTGACAGCCGCCAGTTGTACAGTCTCGGACGGGGCGGACACGTATCTGATGTTCTCTCCCTTGGCCTGCACCGCCGCCAGCCGCACGCTTTCCTCAGGCTGCCTGATCTGCCGGAAGATATCCGGATTCCTCTGGACGGCCATATGCTGCACCTTCTCCGTCGGTTCCGCTATATGACGGATGCATTCCGGATTTTTCTGCACGGCGGCCAGCTGTACTTTTTCTGTCGGCTCCCTGATTGCCGAGAGATACCGGGGATCTTTCAGGACGGCCGTCAGTTGCACCTTTTCTGCGGGCTTCTGCAGCAGGAAGATGCATTCCGGTCTCTTCTCGACGGCTTTCAGCTGTACTTTTTCCGTAGGGTTTGGGATGAAGCCGATATAGGAAGGCCTGTTG